>Ga0066641_10000466_pt1 | contig 18431 bp, 17 predicted proteins | sample CryGeyCG2114_065_FD_59509 | JGI IMG/M metagenome (GOLD analysis project Ga0066641, IMG submission 59509) | Groundwater microbial communities from aquifer - Crystal Geyser CG12_big_fil_rev_8/21/14_0.65 | ecosystem: Environmental > Aquatic > Deep subsurface > Groundwater | place: USA: Utah: Grand... | reverse complement strand
TTGCTCAATCGAAACCTGACGATTTGTGAATACATAACTTTGCGAAACAATGAATTCAAACGGCAATTTTAGGAAGCCGTCAGTCATTCCTGCGGCGGTTTCCTGACCATATTCACGAATGCTTACGATACCGGCATATTTTGTTTTGGTCAGTCCGCGTACTTCAATTGCATGTTTGCCGAAATATAGCCTCCTGCTGGAGATATATTTATCAATGGAGTGGGTGGGTAGGCGTACTGGATGCGACATCCCGCAATTTACGATTGTGCCTAAGAATTCCAGAATTTCCGAATATGGCCCATCCTCAGTTTCAACAATTTTGAGGCGCGAGGTGGAATAATCCCGCAATGTTGCCATTATACGATTGCTGACTTCATCAATCTCTTTATGCGCGCCTTTTAATGCGGCAATCGCCGAGGTTTTGTCGGCGCGTTCCTGTATCATCCGCAAAAAATGCTCAATTTTTGCTGCACCTTTTGTATCAGGTTTGTGGATAACGGTGATATATAAATCATTCTGAAAAGACTCACTCACCGCGTGTTTGCCTTTCCAGCCATCATCAACCCGCTTTGCAAAACCGCGTGGCTGAGTGCCTTCCGGATAGGCAGCTTTTTTCTTGCGAATAGTGTGAAACCATAGGGCAATATTACCCTGTGTCAGAGATTTTAGCAGAGAATTGCGGACATTTTTGTGTAAATCCAAATCCTCATCATCGGCAGTTTCAAATGAAAATCCTTCAACTTTGATAACCTGCAAAAGCTCACGATCTTTGGTTATGATTGTGCGCGTGTCATAGTGGCAATCATAGGGAATAAAATGGCTTTCCGGAAATTCCTTCTCCGCGATATGGCCTTTATTTGCATCCCGTTTTTTTAGCTGAAGCCTCATTTATTTATTCATTTCCAAATTATGTTAAATCGTAGGAATTTGTTCCTTTATGAAAAAACCTGTTACGGCATTTCATGCATTTTCCGTATCTTTTCAGGAATAATTCAATCATGCGCGGTTCTTTTAAGCATATGAGATAAAATATGATGTGGACACTGCCGAAGCCAACAACAACGGCAAGCATTCTGTTTTCAAATACGTGGTTTATGAAAAGCAGGATATTCCCCATAAAGTTTACGAGGAATAGCAGGTAATGCACGCCGGCAATCTGTGCCGGACGGGTTAATCCCAAAAATAGCGGGTCTGCCTGTAAATTTCCTTCTTTTGCCATAGTCTTTATTCACCCTTTTTCTTATCTAAATCACATTCCGCAGTTTTGTTCATTGCCTCAATAATCCATTCTTCCCTAAGCTCTGTCCACATTGCGTGCATTGTATATACACAGCCGCGCGGCAGAAAATTGCTCTGTGCAAGTGGCGTGTCGGGGTCTAGCAAAATATCTATATCCCTGACTGCCCTTCCCGGTGGGATTTCCTTTGGGTCATTATCCTCAAAGAAAAATGCCCGTAATCCACCTCTATCAACTGCATCAAGCGGTTCACCATACGCAGAAATCGGAGTATCAATACTTTCTCCAATCATATTTTCCGCATTAATCGCGCAACCGGCAAGAAGCAGTGCCACCAGAATTTTCTTACACTTCATCATTATAGTATATTTAAATGACAGTTTAGTTACAATTTTACTAATATTATCAAGGCCATTCTCGCATAGAAAGAGTTAGGATTGCTTTAATTTTACAACGTTTATTGCGCTTATAACTGACTATTTTACTCGGTTGATTTCCGAATTTAGATGATTATATCTTTCTCAAGACCAAGAAATTTGAAGGAATTCTATGAATATTGACAAATTTACCGAGAAAGCGCGTGAATTTATCCAAAATGCGCAGAATTTTGCACTTGCCGAAGGGCATCAGCAATTCACCCCTGAGCATTTGCTCAATGAGTTGCTGGAAGATGCGGAAGGGATTGCCCCGCGCCTAATTCAGGAAGCGGGCGGCGATGTGCAAACCGCAATGATGGAAACTAGGGCGATTCTTGATAAATTGCCGAAAATTAGCGGTGGCGGGGCACATGGGCTGCATTTGACGCAAGAAATGGCACGCTTTTTTGAAGATGCGGTGAAATTGGCAGAAAAAGCCGGAGATAAATTTGTGACTGTAGAGCGTATGTTGCAGGCATTGGCGCTTAGCAACCCTGCGCTCAAAAAAGCGAACATAAATCCGCAAACGCTGGAAAAAGCAATTTCCACTATGCGTGGCGGGAGAACGGCGGATTCTATGGATGCGGAAGGGAGTTTTGAAGCTCTCAAAAAATATACTAAAGATTTCACCGAATTGGCGAAAAGCGGCAAGCTTGACCCTGTCATTGGTCGCGATGAGGAAATTCGCCGTACCATGCAAGTGCTTTCACGTAGAACTAAGAATAATCCGGTGTTAATCGGTGAGCCGGGCGTGGGTAAAACCGCAATTGTAGAGGGTTTGGCGCAAAGGATTATCGCTGGAGATGTGCCGGAATCCTTAAAAAACAAAAGGTTGTTGTCGCTGGATTTGGGCGCGCTGGTGGCGGGTGCAAAATTCCGTGGTGAATTTGAAGAAAGATTAAAGTCGGTTTTGTCGGAAATTAACAACGCTGCCGGTGAGGTTATGCTATTTATTGATGAGTTGCATACGCTGGTTGGAGCAGGTGCGGCAGAAGGCTCAATGGATGCCTCAAATCTGCTCAAACCCGCTTTGGCGCGCGGTGAGCTGCATTGTGTGGGCGCAACAACATTGAATGAATACCGTAAATATATCGAAAAAGATGCAGCATTAGCGCGGCGTTTCCAATCCGTTTTGGTGTCAGAGCCGAATGTGGAAGATACAATCTCTATCTTACGCGGCTTGAAGGAAAAATACGAGTTGCATCATGGCATTAGAATTTCCGATTCAGCAATTGTGGCGGCGGCAACTCTTTCAAATCGCTATATAACCGACAGATTTCTGCCCGATAAGGCAATTGATTTGGTTGATGAGGCTGCCAGCCGTTTGCGCATGGAAGTTGATTCCAAACCGGAAGAAATTGACGAGCTGGATAGGAAGATAATTCAGTTGAAAATCGAGCGTGAGGCACTCAAAAAAGAGGATGATTCTGCCTCAAAAGAAAGGCTCAAAAAGCTGGAAGAAGAGCTTGGGCAATTAGAAAAAAAGTCTGCCGATTTGACCGAAGAATGGCAGGCTGAGAAATCAAAGCTTTCTAGCGTGCAACATCTCAAAGAGGCGCTGGAGAAGGCGCGAACCGAGTTGGAAATCGTGCAACGTCAGGGTGATTTAGCGCGCGCCGGTGAGCTTTCTTATGGCGTCATCCCTGAGTTGGAGAAAAAACTGAACGCATCTGACGGCGCACAGGAAGGCAACATGCTGCGCGAATCGGTGAGTGAACAGGATATCGCCAATATTGTTAGTCGCTGGACAGGTGTTCCGGTGGATAAAATGCTGGAAGGTGAGCGCGATAAATTGCTGCAAATGGAAGATTATCTGCGTAAACGTGTGGTTGGTCAGGATGATGCGCTGGTTGCGGTTGCAAATGCCGTACGCCGAGCGCGGGCAGGCTTGCAAGACCCGAATCGCCCATTAGGTTCATTTCTATTTTTAGGCCCGACAGGAGTTGGTAAAACCGAGCTTACAAAGGCGCTTGCCGAGTTTATTTTTGATGATGAAAATGCGCTGCTCCGCGTTGATATGAGCGAATATATGGAAAAGCATGCAGTTTCACGGCTGGTTGGTGCGCCTCCCGGATATGTCGGCTATGATGAAGGTGGCAGCCTGACTGAGGCTGTGCGCCGCCGCCCATATCAGGTGATTTTGTTTGACGAGGTGGAAAAAGCCCATCCTGATGTGTTCAATATATTATTGCAGGTTTTGGATGATGGCAGGCTGACAGACGGGCAGGGCAGAACGGTGGATTTCAAAAATACGCTGATAATCCTGACCTCAAATCTGGGCGGTGATGTTCTAGCCAATAATGCCGCTGATGGCAAGGATAGCAACGCCGTACGTGAGCAGGTGATGGAGAAAGTGCGTGCTGCGTTCCGTCCGGAATTCCTCAATCGTTTGGATGAGATTATCCTGTTCCATCGCCTCAGCCTTGATGAAATGGGGGCGATTGTTTCAATCCAGCTCGCATATCTTGAAAATAGGCTGGCTGAGCGCAATATCACGCTGGAGCTTTCCGAAAAGGCGAAGAAATATCTGGCAGAAAAGGGATTTGACCCGATTTATGGTGCGCGTCCGTTAAAACGGATTATCCAGAAGGAATTGCAAGATAAGCTGGCGAGTGAGGTTTTGAGCGGAAAAATTTCCGATGGTAGTAGGGTGAAAGTTGATTTGAAAAATGATGAGTTGGTTTTAAAGTCGTGATTAGCGCGGCATTTTTTGCGAGACTTGTCTCACCCTTACCTCCCCCCTATCAGGGGGGAAAGAGGGGGGTGTGAATTTTAGGGGAATCCACTCTTACTCTGCATCTAGATTGCCCTAGAATGCTTACGCATTCAGGCAATGACAGCCTCCTACGCGCCGCTTGAGCGCAAATAAAACTTCCGAGCGCAGCGAAGGCAAGGCCGTTGAGGCCGCTAAGGCTGCGCGCCGCTTGAGCGTAATCATAACATAATCAATCGTAGATAGTCATAGTGTCGCCATCAACATCGAATTTCTCGATGCGGTTGAAAAAGCTCATTCCAAGCAGCGCCATATGTGATTTTTCCATACTCACCACAACCGGAACATTGCTCAGCTTGATGCCCTGCAAATCCAGACTTTTTACATTAGTTTCGGCAGCGCGTGCGCGTTGTCCTGTAGCGGTTTGGTAAGTTTTATTGTAATGCAGAGTGGTAGTATTTATCCCCGATTTTTTGGCATCTTGCTGGCTAATGAAAATCGCCGTTGCACCAGTATCAACCATAAATCTGATAGGATTATCATTCAATTTTGCGTCTGCGAAGAAATGCCCATTATTTGATTTTTTGAGAGTGACGGTTTTTGTTTCACCCCCCCGTTTACTTTGCGTATATGACTCAGGGTCAGACTGCATATGCTGGATTTTCTGCATCAACTCCCTTTTTTTGCGTTCCGCCTCGCGTTTTTGCTGCTCAATTGCGTAAGATTTATAATCTTGTGCCGAGCCGGAATCAGCGCAAATGGCGGAGAATAAAATCAGGAATGTGAATAGGCGAATAAGCATAGGAATATTATAATATATCTATATGAATATTTTGTTAAAAGCCGGAATTAAAGCCCAACTAGGTTTTTGGCGAAATCATTTGCATCAAAAGGTTTTAAATCCTCAATTCCTTCACCCACGCCGATTGCATATAGCGGGATATCGAATTTTTTGGCTAATGCCACAACGATTCCGCCTTTTGCCGTGCCATCTAATTTTGTGATAATCAGACCGCTGATTTCCGCCACTTCCATAAAATGCTCAACCTGACTAATCGCATTTTGCCCAGTGGTGGCATCCAGCACTAAGATGGTTTGATGCGGGGTATTTTCCATCTTTTTCGCGCATACATTTTTGATTTTTGCCAATTCCGCCATCAAATTATGCTTATTTTGTAATCTTCCGGCAGTGTCGATAATCAGCAAATCAATGCCATCATTTTGCGCTTTCTCAATAGCTTGAAAGGCAACGCTGGCAGGTTCTTGATTCGGATTTCCGGTGAAAACCGGAACATCTGCGCGCTTGCCCCACACTTGCAATTGCTCAACCGCAGCAGCACGAAATGTATCGGCGGCGGCGAGCATAACTTTTTTGCCATCATCCCTGAAGTTTTTTGCCAATTTACCAATAGAAGTGGTTTTGCCATTGCCATTCACGCCGACAAACATGATGACATAAGGTTTTTCTGTATTATCAATATTGAGATTCGTTGCAACCGGAGCAAGGATTTTGGCAATTTTCTCTGCCAAAAATGATTTTACTTCTTCCTCAGAAACTTCTTTGTCGAATTTTTCTGCACGCAAACTTTCGGTGATTTCTAAAGCCGTATCAACCCCCAAATCGGCGGTTATCAACAAATCTTCCAGCTCGGCAAGGGTGGCATCATCCAGCTTTTTTTTGGTAAAAATGCCAGTAATTCCATCGCTGATTTTATCAGAGCTGGATTTTAAGCCGGATTTTAATTTTTTGAACCAAGACATATGAGTTTTAACCAATAAAAAAGGGGCGTTTGAACACCCCTTTTTAAACCATCTAATGATTCAAGAATCAATAATAATAAAAGTAGTAAGGCTCTTCAGCAGTATTTTGGCTGGTTTTATTTGTTCCGTGATAGCCAACCGAGCCTTGAGTTTCTTGTGGATAATACTGCCCGTTATAATTTGGCGGTATCTGATATTGTTGGTCATATGCCCCATTTGGCTGTTGGGCATTATAGTTCTGCTGGTTATTCCCATAATAACCATTATCATAATCTTCTGCTACGGCGATATTCGCCAATAACAAAGACGCGAAAACAAAAGTTACTTTTGATAACTTTTTCATTTTACTTCTCCAAAATTTCTTAATTGTAACCCATAATGGCCTTAAAGGCCGAGCTAACAATCCTAGCAAAAATTAGTTAAGGAATTATTACCAAAACCAATTTTTTTGCTTACATGTTTAACAAGAAATTTAACTAAATTTTTTATTGCTATGCAGCTACAAAGATATTAGAAAAAACTGCACTAAAAGCACAAACGTAATATCTCATTGCGTAATTTAATATTATTTTAATCATTTGTCAAGGGCTTTTCTACCATGAGTATTATTTCTAACAGAATGTCTAATATAAAACCATCCCCGACAATTGCCGTGACCACCAAGGCTGCCGAGTTAAAAGCCGCCGGAAAGGATGTTATCGGCTTGGGCGCGGGTGAACCTGATTTCAACACACCTGAGCATATTTGCGCGGCGGCGAAAAAAGCGATGGATGATGGTAAAACGAAATACACCCCCGTTGGCGGCACTCCCGAATTAAAAAAAGCGATTATTGATAAATTCAAACGCGAAAATAACCTTGATTACAACCCAGATGAGATAATTGTCGGTACTGGCGGTAAGCAGGTGATTTTCAATGCGATGCTGGCAAGTGTTAACCCCGGCGATGAGGTGATAATTCCTGCGCCATATTGGGTTTCCTACCCTGATATCGTAGCTTTCTGCGATGGTGTGCCGGTTTTTGTCGATTGCGTGGGAGATTTTAAATTAAAACCCGAACAGCTAGAAGCCGCAATTACACCAAAAACTAAATGGTTAATTCTCAATTCGCCGAGCAACCCAACCGGAGCGGCTTATAGCGCTGCCGAGTTGCAAGCCTTGGCGGAGGTGCTTTTGCGCCATCCACATGTCTGGGTGATGACTGATGATATATATGAGCATCTGGTTTATGACGGGTTTAAATTTGCAACAATTGCCGAAACTGAGCCGAAATTAAAGCCAAGAGTGCTGACATTAAACGGGGTTTCAAAAGCTTATTCGATGACCGGATGGCGGATTGGTTATGGTGCAGGCGATGCTACGCTGATTAAGGCGATGGCGAAATTGCAATCACAATCCACCTCAAATCCTTGCTCGATAAGCCAAGCGGCGGCGGTGGAAGCCTTGAATGGCGACCAGAGTTTTCTGAATGATTGGCGCACTGCCTTTGCCAAACGCCGTGATATGGTGGTGAATGCGCTGAATGAGATTGAGGGAATTTCATGCAAAACTCCGGAAGGGGCATTTTATGTGTATCCTTCATTTGAGGGTTTGCTGGGCAAAAAAACGCCGGATGGGGTGGAAATTGCAACTAGTACGGATCTGGCGACATATTTGCTGGAATCTGTGGGTGTGGCAGTTGTACCGGGCGTGGCATTCGGGCTTGACCCATATTTCCGCATTTCCTACGCAACCTCAGAAGAAAATCTGCAAAAAGCCTGCGCACGTATCGCCGAGGCTTGCGCAAAATTGGTTTAGTTATTGACACATCGATTAATGTAAGTTAACTATCTTCTTTGTAGGAGATAGGATAATGGTTGAGCAAATAAATTCTCGTGAAAACACACCGGATGCTTTCACATATATTACTTCAGGTCTATCTGATGGCTACCGTAACTGCCATTTTATTCGCTATATTGGGAGTGGAAATATTTTGTCGTTAGGAATTACCGCAACTACTAATGGCCCTCGCCATGCACAAATGTCCTTAGTCATTGGTATACCGGAGGGAAAAAAGGATGCGCTAAAGGTTGAGTTAGATGATGCCTGCTTTAGTACATCAGGTCAGAGCTGTCATGGCGAAGAGGCAATTGAATTTTTGAATAACAGGGCAGAAAAGATTGGTACTGGTGAATCGTATATAAGAGTTCCCTGTTTCTTGATTGCGGCGTTTGGCGACGGGGTGAATTGTCAAAGCGAGGGTGGTATAATAGAAGCTTTGGATAGAATAATGAAATTACCATCAATCTTGGAAATGAGAAATGGAGGGGCGGTCTTGGCTCAGGATATTTATATCTTCTTTGAGAAGCTTGGAATCAAACCTAACGATAAAACGCCTTCTCCACCTGCGCAGATTGCCAGATTCTAAAGCCTGTCTTTGAGGAAGTTTTTGGCGATTTCAATGCCTTCCATGTCAATTGAATGGGTGAGATATGGGCGGGCGTGGGAGATGATGCTGAAACCATTCTGGCGCAAGGATTGTTCAGCATTCTGCATCATTTCAAACGGTACAACATCATCCATTTTCCCGTGAATCAGGCAAATATCCGGTTTGGTTTGGGCTTCTTCAGCAAGCTTTTCTGCGCCGATTAAAGCACCGGAAAACCCGACAATTCCTGCCAGTTTTTTCTGCCGTCTTGGAGCGACAAAGAGCGAAGTCATCGTGCCTTGGGAAAAGCCGAGCAGGGCGAGGTTTTCTTCATTTAATTTATGCTCTTCCAGAATCTTATCAATGAATGAATCGACAATCGGGCGTACATTTTGCACCCCTTCCAGCAATTTCTGCGGGTCGCGGTCAGCTAGTGAAAACCACTGATATCCGGCCTCATATTCGGGCGGAACCATGTCATAGCGATGCGGGGCATTGGGTGAAAAGAATATGGTATCGGGAAAATCATCACGTAGGAATCTGGCAATATCGGCAAGATTTTCGCCATCTGCACCAACGCCGTGTAGCAATATCACTGCTGATTTAGCAGTGCCGGATTTAGGTTGGACGATTGCGCCGGAAAGACTCACTTGCTTTTTTCCTCAATCTTTTCTTTCAAATCCTCATAAGATATTGCGCCGCGCACAGTTTCACCATTTACGACAAAATGTGGAGTGCCACGCACGCCGAATGCTCTGGCAATTTTTTCATTTTCCGCAAGCATCGTATCATATTCCGGCTTTTTTATTTCCGCTAAAACTTTATAGCCACTAAGCCCAGCATCTCCGGCAAGGTCTTTAATTGCATCCTCATCAATTTCCCCATTATAAGCCAACAGTTCTTTGTGATAATCATAATATTTGGAAGGGTCGAGCTTATGCACGGCGAGCGCAGATTTAGCCGCCAAGGTCGAGCTACCGCCAAATATCGGATATTCAACCAAGGTGATTTTAACCTGCCGATTCTCTTCCATAATCTTATCAAGGGTGGAGGGCATGTTTCGGCAATATCCACAGCGATAATCGAAGAACTCAACAATATTTACATTGCCGCTAGGGTTTCCCACAACCGCAATATGGTCGGGCAGGATACCGCTATATTCATTAAGCGTTCCGCCGGTTTTGAACATAATCACTGTCCAACCGATTATTGCCAAAATGAATAGTCTTTTTATGTTTTTCATCGCTAGCCCTAAATGGATTATTTAAGATTACTTCGCAGTTTCTGTGTCTTCTACCGCTTTTTCTTCTGTAGTTTCATCTGCTGCCTGCAAATCTTTCTCAAGCTCGGCTTTTAGCGCATTATAATCAACTGCGCCCGGAATCAAAGTTCCGTTCGCGATGAATGCAGGTGTACCACGAATATTCAACTTGTTTGCAAGGTCGCGATTTTTCAGCAAAATCTGCGTGATTTTATCGCTAGTCATCTCATTTTCAAAATCAATTCCAGTAATACCAACTTTGCTGGCGGCTTCTTTGATTATATTCAAATCTTTCTGCCCGTTATGCGCCATCAGCATTCTGTGATACTCATAATATTTTTCAGGTTGTTTGAGATGCACAAGCAAAGCCGCGCGTGAAGCGATTTCTGAGCTTGGTCCTAAAATCGGGAATTCTTTCATTACGACTTTAACATCATCATGTTTTTCAATAACTTCTACAATTGTCGGGAAGGCGCGCTTGCAGAAACCGCAATTATAATCAAAGAATTCAACCACAACTTTTGTGCCATTCGGGTTGCCGAGAACCGGAGAATCTGGGTCATTATATAATTCTTCAAGATTATCTTTCACTGCGCTTTGAGCCATTTTTTCCTGCTCTTCCATTTCTTTGCGCTGCATATCTTCGATAGATTGGATGATAACCTTCGGGTTATTCATAATGAATTCTTCCACTATCTTATTTACTTCTTCATGATTTACTTCGCTTGAGTTTCCGGCATTATCGCAAGCGGTAAGACCAAGGCAAATTGCTAGGGCAGTGGTTATTTTATAATTCAGTCTCATGTTTCCTCCGGTTAAATATTTGTTCTTAATTATGTATCTAAAAAGCTGCGTAATTTACGGCTGCGGCTTGGATGTTTTAATTTGCGAAGTGCCTTGGCTTCAATCTGCCTAATACGCTCACGCGTGACAGAAAATTGCTGACCAACCTCTTCCAGTGTGTGATCCGTATTCATACCTATACCAAAACGCATACGAAGTACACGCTCTTCTCGCGGTGTTAATGTTGCTAAAACACGAGTGGTAATTTCACGCAAATTGCTGTGAATAGCAGCATCAAGCGGGATAATCGCATTTTTATCTTCAATGAAGTCACCAAGTTGTGAGTCTTCTTCATCGCCAATCGGGGTTTCCAGAGAAATTGGCTCTTTGGCAATTTTCATCACTTTACGAACTTTATCCAGCGGCATTGCCAGTTTTTCTGCCAGCTCTTCCGGTGTTGGTTCGCGGCCATATTCATGTAACATTTGGCGGGTGGTACGTACGATTTTATTGATAGTTTCAATCATATGCACCGGAATACGAATGGTGCGCGCTTGATCGGCAATTGAACGGGTGATTGCTTGACGAATCCACCAAGTTGCATAAGTCGAGAATTTATAGCCACGGCGATATTCAAATTTATCCACCGCTTTCATCAGCCCGATATTTCCTTCCTGAATCAAATCGAGGAATTGCAGCCCGCGATTTGTATATTTTTTAGCAATCGAAATAACCAGACGCAAATTCGCCTCAATCATCTCTTTCTTCGCTTGATTACTATCGCGCTCACCTTTTTGCACGGCTTGTACGAGTTTCTTGAATGCGCTGATATCCAAGCCAATTTTATGGGCTGTTGTTCTTAGTTCGTCGCGGATTAAATCAACACCTTCTTTCTCTTCAGTAACAAACTCTTTCCAGCCTTTGGTTTTGAGTTTGCCAACAATTTTGAACCATTCCTCATCCAGTTCATGTCCGAGATAATTTTCCAGAAAAGCTTTGCGTTTTACTTTATGCTTTTCAGCGAGTTTCATAATCTCACCTTCGAGAGAAAGAATCTTTCTGCTGGTGTTATAAAGCTCTTCAAGCATTTGTTCGATAACATTATTATCAAAGCGGATTTCATCCAGCGCAAGTAGGAGAGCTGCTTTTAGCTCAATATATTTCTTGGCTTTTTGCGGAGTGATATCCTTCTTTTCCAGAGTTGTTTCAAGCTTAGACTCCTGAATTTTCAGCAATGCTTTCGCGGCGTCGCAAGCAAGCTCCAATGCTTCGGTCACAATCGGCATTAGCTTTTCTTCCATTGCGGCTAGGGAAACATTTGTATCGTCAAAATCCTCTTCTTCCTCTTCATAATCTGATGATTCTTCTTCCTCTTCATCTTCGTCATCATCGTCATCATCGTCTTTATCATCAGACTTCTTTGCTTTCTTGTCTTTCTCTTCGGTTTCTAGTTTTAGCTTTTCGGCATTCTTAGTTTTTACTTCGTCAGAATCTCTGTCATCTCCATATACGACTTCCGGAGTGTTGCCGGGGCCTGCGCCATAAGTTGCATCCAGATCAAGGAAATTTCTTAGCAAAAGCTCGCCTTCATTCAAATCATCGCGCCATTTTATGAGTGTGCGCAATGCCAGCGGAGTTTCAAAAAGCGCTTCCAGCATTTTATCGCGGCTGACTTCTATGCGTTTTGCAATTTCAATCTCACCTTCGCGGGAGAGTAGTTCAACTCCGCCCATTTCACGCAAATAAAGGCGCACAGGGTCATCCGTTCTGCCTAGATTATCATCATTGCTCTCTGTCTCAGCTTCTTCGCTTTCAAGATATTCATCGGCATTCTCGTATATGCGGATGTTCGCTTCAGTTAGTTTGGTGATAAATTCATCGACAATATCGGTGGAGAATTTGTCATTCGGTAGGGCGCGATTAATCTCGTCATAGGTAAGGAAATTCTTTTCCTTGGCTTTGGCAACAAGTTTGCGGAAAATTGATTTGATTTCTTCCTTCATTTCTGCAGCTTGTGTTGCTGCCTTCTTTTCCTCTATTTCTTGCGGAGTTTTCTTGGTAGCTTTTTTAGTGGTTTGCTTTGTGGGCTTATTGGCTTCGGTTTTCATTTCTTTCTTCGTTACGCTTTTTGTTTCAGACTTCTGAATCTTGGTTTTTTTCTCTTCAATTTTTTTCGCAGGTTTTTTTGCGGGTGCTTTCGCAGTTACTTTTGCCGAAGGCTTTTTGCTCTCTTTCTTCTCCGCTTTTTTGGCAGGCTGTTTCTGCACCTCTTTTTTCTTTGCCGGCGCTGCTTTTGCAAGTTTTTTCTTTGTATCCGGCTTTTTTACCGCTTTTTTTACAGCCACTTTATTAGGCACGGGTTTCTTTGCCACCGATTTTGCGGTAGATTTCTTTGCCGGAGATTTGGCAGATTTTGTTGTTGCTGCCTTTTTAGTTTCTGTTTTTTTCTTAGCCATAGGTTTTCCACTCATATCTTTATGATCGCTGTCAGTCATTTTCAGCCATAGGTCTTTAATCTTCATGACTTGCGTTTATTTTTTCCTGGTATGATATTAATTCATTAAAGTGCTGTTGTAGCCTGAGGAATTCATCCTCAGATTCGCCTTTCAGATTTGCATGCTCAGCTTCGATAATTTGCTGCCTGTACTGCTCAAGAGTAACTTTATAGGCCTGTTCTGCTGCTCCATGTCTTACGGAAAAATCCGCACCAGCTTTTATATATCTCTTTGCTTGTCCGTCAAGAGATTTGATTAATTCTTCAAGATTTACCTCATTTTTTTCATTTATCCCTATGTTTTCTATAATATCTTGCCTCACTTCATCAATTTCAAGTGTCTGAAACTCTAAATTCATAAATTCTTCCTCAATAGAAGAGTTCTCCAGCAATTCTGGATTTTTGCAGATAATCCCGAATAATGCGAGTTTAAGCTGCTCCAGCTTCTCTAGCTCATTGCTATCTACGGCGGCGATTCCACCAATATCTCTGGAAGATGATTTATTTGTGCGGGAATCCTTGCCTTTGCGGGTTTTAAATTCATTCCATAAACTTTCGGAGAAATATCTGCGATAATTCTGTGAAACCTCTTTATCCTGAATTTGCTCTGCTAGTTTTACTAGCCTTGCATTAAAATCAGCCTGTTGCTCAGGGGTTTTCACTAGCTTTTTATCGCGCTCTGATTCATATAATTTTTGTGATAATGGAGTGGCGCTGTTCAGCAAATTTCTGAACATTCCGGCATCTTTTCTAACAATATCATCCGGATCTTGGCCTTTTGGCAATTGTACGAACTTCAATGAGAATCCGGGTTTGAGCATGGGTAGGGCAAGATTTGCGGCACGAATCATCGCATTTTTTCCGGCATTATCTCCATCAAAGCATAAAGTTGGTTCGGGGCAGATTTTCCATAACTCTTCCATATGTTCATGGCTGAGAGATGTTCCGAGCGGAGCAACGGCATTGTTAAACCCTGATTGGTTGAGTGAAATCACATCCATATAGCCCTCAGTAACAATCAGTTCACCTTTTTCATGCGCTGCCCTGCGCGAGATGGATTTGGCGAAAAGTACACGCCTTTTGTGGAAAATCTCGGTTTCCGGCGAGTTGAGATATTTAGGCTCAGAGCCATCCAGAGAACGCCCGCCAAATGCAATCGGCTGGCCTTTTGAATTGGTGATGGTGAATATCACGCGACCACGGAAATATTCATAACCGTTTTTCACCAAGCCGATTTCCTGCATGTCTTTGAGAGAGAATCCTTTGCTTTCCAGATGTTTTTGCAATGCTCCGCGCTCATCGGGGGCGAATCCGAGTTTAAAGCGTTCAATAATTTCCGGATTTAATCCGCGCTGTTTCAAATAATCACGGGCATTTGCGCCGTAAGATTTCCGCAAATTATCCTGAAACCATTCGCAAGCAGTTTCTGCACAACGTAGAAGCTCGGAATATCTGTCATATTTGGCGGCTGCCTGTGCATCTTTTTTCGGCATTGTCATATTCAGCTCAAATGCTAATTTTTCAATCGCTTCGGGGAAGTTCATCCCCTCTGTACGCATCACGAAATCAAACAAATTCCCATGTGCGCCGCAGCCGAAGCAATGGTAAAAGCCTTTTTCGTCATTAACTGTGAATGATGGAGTTTTTTCGTTATGAAATGGGCAAAGCCCGCTATGTTCATTTCCGCGTTGCTTCAAGTTGACGCGGCGGCGCACGACTTCCGAAATATTGATTCTATCTTTGATTTGTTCGACAAATTCTCTGGGAAAAAGCATAGGCTGGCGATAATACAGTAATTACAATAAGATGTGCAATGTTTTTAACTAATATTTATTTGGCCTAGCCGCGCGATAATTTGCGCTCAATGATTTCGCTACGCAATTTCGCCGATAATATTAGTAGGAATATGCACAAGCTTGCAATCGCCATCAAAAATAGCGGCAATAGCATGGAAGAATGGATTGAAGGCCCATCAACCCGAAAAACGCTGGCAGGTTGGTGCAATGTGTTCCACCATTCAACCGAATATTTGATTATAGGCAGATTTATCAGCCCGACAACAGCAAGGATAGAAGATGATTTAGCCTCTTTTTCTTCCTCATGGAAAGCGCCGGAAAGCCCAAGATAGCCAAGATACATAAAGAATAATATCAGCATAGATGTTAGGCGTGCATCCCAAACCCACCATGTTCCCCATGTCGGATAGCCCCATATCGAACCGGTTATCAGGCAAGTTGCGGCAAAAACAGCACCAATCGGTGCGGCGGATTTTGCAATTAGATAATTAAGCGGATTGCGCCATATCAAATAACCTGCGCTGAAAATTCCCATAAATGCGTAGGCGAACATAGCCAGCCATGCGGCGGGCACATGCACATACATAATCCGCATGATAGAACCGCCCTGCAATGGGTCGGTTTCGGTAGTGAAGGCGAGAATCAGGCCTAGCATCAATGCAATCCCACCCGCTATATACATAACAGGAGTGACCTTCTCGGAGAATTTCTCGATATTGGATACTTTAATAAAATTATTGAACATTAGCTTTCTACGGTAACAGTGTTTCTTCCTCTATCTTTGGAAGTATACAATGCTTTATCTGCTCTTTCAATAAAATCATCAACTTTGTCAAAACGATGGCGTAAACATGATACGCCGAGTGAAACCGTTAGTTTACCATAGCTTTCGCCGGTATCTTTCCTTTTTAATTCCTTGCTAGCGATGGAGCGCCGGATATTTTCTGCCACAATTTGCGCACCGTTAAGCGGAGTTTCGGGCAAAAGCAGAGCAAATTCTTCACCACCAAAGCGTGATACGAAATCCTTACCGCGAATTACGTCTTTGAGAACGCTGGCAACGATGCGTAATACTTGGTCGCCTAAAAGATGCCCGTAATTATCATTGAACTTCTTGAAATGATCCACATCAACCATCAGCAGGCATAAATCCTTTCCGGTTTCCTTGGCTTCCGCCATCATGCGGATTATGCTTTCATCAAAAGCCTTGCGATTGGCAATTCCGGTGAGGGCATCAAGCGCTACTTGGGAAGATACTTCCTCCAGATTCACTTTCAGCACTTCAACCTCTTCCCGCGACTGTTTGAGTTGCTTATTTAGCTCCAGACCTTTGCTCTTCAAATCACTGGTTTTGGTAACAATTTTTTCAATAAATTTTGCAATATCTTCATTTCCGGCGGCGGCAAGGTCATTTGTAAATTCATCAAGCTGCTTGCCATAATTTTCTGTGCCTTCGGCGGAGGTTTCAATAGTTTTTAGAACGCCTGACATGATCTTTTGCACGCGGCTGCTCGCTTCTTCAACAATTCTGGTATTTACTTCTTTGAGTATGAAAGTGTTATATAAATCTCTGGTAACGGAGCGGTCAAAATCTTTTTTGTCGGCCACCAGCTTATCTACAGCCTGTATTAGCTTTTTATTACTGCCGCGAGCATATTCAAACCATATCGAATAATTCTCGGGCAATGGCTGCACCTTGCGCTCAGTCATAGATTTCATGGCATGTTGCGCCCATGTATCGATAATTTTATTTTCTTCTTCTGGTGTCATAGTAGATAAGTTTTAGCATAAGATAGTTGATAAACTATTAATGTATTTAATTCTCTAATCTATGATATGTCCAGATTTTGCCGATTTGACCTGCAAATATTGCTCATTATGCTCATGAGATACTAGTAATGGCACCCGATTTGTCACTTTTATGCCCAAATTTTCAATATCTTGTGCTTTTTTAGGATTGTTTGTGACGATTTGTACAGATGTAATTCCAAGGATTTTCAGCATGTTAGCTGCCGATTCAAAACCGCGCTCCTCATCATCAAATCCCAAGAATTCATTGGCTTCTACCGTATCCATTCCACTTTTCTGCAATTGATACGCACGCAGTTTGTTGATAAGCCCGATTCCGCGCCCTTCCTGCAATAAATATAGGATAATTCCGCCGCCCTGCTTATCCATCAGCTTTATGCATTCGCGCAACTGGTCGCCGCAATCACAAGCGAGGCTGCCCAGTAAGTCACCCGTATAGCAGGAGGAGTGGATACGCATTAGCGGGTTTTCTGATATATCCCCGATGATAATTGCTAAATGTTCAGAATTGCCGCTTTTGGGGCGGAAGGCTTTTATATAGGCTTTTTTGGCATCGGCGAGTTTTAGCGGAGTTTCGGCTGCCAGAAAGAGCGAATTATTTTCATCCTCTTTATAGCTCATAATGTCCGCCGCGCTAATTTTATATGCATCTTCTGAATTTTCCAGAATAATTGCGCATGGTAATAACTCCGCAATTCTTGCCAGTTTAAGCGCTGTGGTATTTTGTTCAGTAGCATTTTCCAGATATTTTGGGTTGGCATTACTATGCCCAGCAACAAGCAAAACCACATCTTGCAGGCTCAAATCTGATAATTTTATTTCTACCGATGCAGTAAATTCCTGATTAAAAATCGCTTTTGCCCGCAATGGGGTGACTAAAAGTTTGAGATTTTGCGTGGCTAGATTTTGCCAGATTTTTTCAGTCAAAAACTCAGGATGAATTATGATTTGTCCGTCAATTTCAACTTCCCGTCCATGTCGTAATTCAAATGCAGCTCTGTCTACATCAACAATGCTCATTTAGATAATGCCTCAGTGAATAATTGCTTCAATTCCTGATGAGAATCTACAAGAAATGCTTGCTCTGCAAAATTTTTGGCAAGCCCAGTATCCTTATATACTATGGGAGTCATTCCGGCGGCGATGGCGCACTCAACATCAATTATTGAATCTCCGATAAACCAGATATGTTTTCCCGGATTTAAGCCGCTTGGCTTTAATGCATGGAAGGCAGGGTCGGGGTATGGCTTGTCACGCTCAGCATCAGTTGCACCGGTGATTTTATCAAAATATTTATCCCAGCCCATATGACTTGATTCCATGCGCAAAACCGGCCCTTGCTTGTTGCTGACCACGGCGCGGAAAATATTAGTAGTGGCGAGATATTCCATTAAATCCAGCGCGCCTTCAAGCGGGGTGAGTGTATCGAGGTGGTTTTTGCGATAATTATCGGAATAAATCTGCCCGGCTTCTTGCCATTTATCACCGAATAATTTCGGGAAATGGTCGCGCAAGGAACGTCCGACATTTTGCTTAGTTTCCTCAATCGTCCATGGTTTTGCACCCATATGTTCAAAAGTTTGCACTAGCGAGGTGTGGATAATCGGCCAAGTATCAACCAGTGTATTATCCCAGTCAAAAATCACGCCTTTTGGTTTGGTCAGGGTTTTTTCTTCCAAGTCATTTACATCATATGCTTTCATGCACTATATATGGCGCATGATAAAAAATAATACAATGTTATTTTTTGGTGGAT
>Ga0066641_10000457_pt1 | contig 18547 bp, 12 predicted proteins | sample CryGeyCG2114_065_FD_59509 | JGI IMG/M metagenome (GOLD analysis project Ga0066641, IMG submission 59509) | Groundwater microbial communities from aquifer - Crystal Geyser CG12_big_fil_rev_8/21/14_0.65 | ecosystem: Environmental > Aquatic > Deep subsurface > Groundwater | place: USA: Utah: Grand... | reverse complement strand
CAGAATTTAGCAAACTTAGCTCCGCTTCGCTCCGGGTCGTTTTCTCGGACCCTTGCATTTTCACTAAATCACCACTCGTCAATAGACGAGAGGAAATGCAAGATTATATAATTGCTGATTGCTTACAATCACTCCACACGCGGATCTTGTTCGTTGATTCAAGGGACCTGTTTTTTGCATCTTTCATCAGTGTGATCCAGATATCAGATGAATTGATTCAACAGATTGAATATATATCCAGTGAGAACTATCGCGACAGCCACGACAGCAAAAAAGATTGCGATAAGCCTAAGCTCCATCGCTCGTCTAAGAATGACTGCTTCAGGGAAACTGAGCGCCGCTATCGCCATCATGAATGCGAGCGCGGTGCCAAGAGGGACTCCTTTCTGAAACAAGACGACTGCGATTGGGACGATCGCAGCGCTGCTCCCATACATCGGAACACCTAAGATCACTGCGATAGGGACAGAGAATACTCCTGCTTTGTTGATTATAGACTGGATGAACTCTGAAGGCACATAATTATGTATTATGGCTCCGATACCGACCCCGACCAATATCCATAACCATAGCTTCTTTATTATGGACAAGGCTTCACCAAGTCCAAAGACCACTCTTTGCTTGATGCTGCCAAAGATCTCTTCTTTTGCCACCTTGGATGCGATCAGGTCTTTGACCAGATATCTCTCAAGCTTCATCCTGCCTAAGACCAGACCTGAGACGACACCGATAAGTATCCCACTGACAACATAGGTAAGCGCGATCTTCCAGCCAAAAAAACCAAGCATCAGCACGACCAGATATTCATTCACCAAAGGCGACGTTATCAAAAAAGAGAATGTCACGCCCAATGGCACACCGGCTTTCAGGAAACTAAGGAAAAGAGGAATTGATGAGCAGGAACAAAATGGTGTCGCCGCGCCGAACATAGATGCGACCAGATTGCTAAGACCAAAACCCTTATGACTCAACCACCGTTTCACTTTATCCTTCGGAAGATATGTCCTAAAAAAACCGATAATAGTGATCATGACAAATAGCAGCAGAAGTATCTTGATGGAATCATAGATAAAGAAATTGAGCGACCCGACCCATCTCAGTGAAGAGTCTAGGCCACAGACAGAATATAGCATCCAATCGACTATTTTATCTAGCATCCTTTAATGATCCTGACAGCAACAACACTTTTTCTTCTTTGATTTCTTCTCAAGCTTCTTGTCAAGATTGTCTAATAATCTGCTGATGAACCCTTTTTTCTTTGCCATTTTTTGTCTCCTTCTTCATTGATTTTATGATAGATTAAAACAATATGAACAAACAACAAAAAGAGGTGATAAACTTTACGTTTTCCATCTCTTGAGCTTTGGCAGAGTATCATTTGCCATGACACGAGCCTTATCCTCTGGCAAGCCAAGCATCTTCTGCGCGATTGTCACTTGTCTTTCAATAAACTCATCATATGAACCATTGAATGTGAACTTTCCTACTTTATAGCAAAAACAGCAATATTCGCCACTCTTGTTTCCATCTTTCTCTGTGCCTCGCTGACTCACACGACTTATAGGCATCCCACAACACTGACATATCTTTTCCATTTTGATCAAATGACCCTCCATCTTTCATATCTAATTATTAGTATAAAATATCCCTTAAGAGAACAAAAAGAGTTGCCATTTATAAAAGTTCATGATTTTTCGGGAGGCATGACACGCCAATACTTCCAATGCGGCTTCTCCCACCATGAATGAAAGCTCAACTCGATTCTACCCTGGAAGGTGATTTCCAAAAGATGATCATCGAGGATGTGTCTTAGAACAGATCTTCTGGGTTCTGGGAGCGTTTCATCATATGGATTGAAACCCGCGCCGAGGATGACATGCCTTCCGTCCTCTTCCACGCGTTCATATGCGATGCTAAAACCCTTTGTCAGTTCGCTATCGTATCCATCCAATGGAAAATGGAACACTTCTCTTGAATCTATCAAGAGATAGAGTCCGGAATCATCTTTCTTAAAATCAAGCATCCTGCCCTCAAGGTCTTCAAGCACTTTCTTTCGGCCCTGCAGACTGTATCTACCATCTTCGCGGATACCGCCGCAATCACGTATGAACAGTTTTTCAGCATGATAGTTATCGAGACATAGTCTAAGAGTCATGAAATCATCTTCCCGCGGGATCACATATTGCTCCATATGATAAATAAGAAAGAATCAAAATAAAAATATGTCGATTAAATCAGCATAACGAACTGATCCCTCTCAGGACCGACCCCGATTCCGCCCATCTTCGTTCCGACTTTGTCCTCGATATACCTGATCACGTCAAAAACCTCTTTTGGAAGGTCCTTCTTGTCGCGGATCTTGGTAAGATCATCCTTGATGAATGGAAGATACTCAACGACTGGTTTTGCCCTGTAGCACTCATCTACTGTCGATGGGATATAGTCGATCGTGTTCCCATCGAGTTCATAAGCAGTCACGACAGGTATCCCTGGCAGTTTTGTCTTTTTGAAATCCACAAGACAATCGAACTTGTTTATGTATAATTCATCGACAGCGTTCATCATACAGTTCTGACGAAGCATCACAAGATCGAGGATCCCGAGACGACGCGGACGTTTTGTCGATGCGCCGTATTCTCCTCCCATCATACGAAGCGCGATGCCAAGCTCGAATGGATCATCCGACACCAACAATTTCTTTTGATCATGCTCTGCAAGCTCACTCTCTTTCATGTGAGCAAAGCCGCCATCCTCAGCGCAATAATCTTCTGACTTCTTTCCGCCGAATTCAGAGATGAATGGGCCGTTTCCCACACGAGACATGATCGCTTTAGCGACAGCGACAGTCTTGACATGGTGCTTTGAAGAAAGATCGCCACCGACATATGCCGCGCCTGCCATCGTCCTGCTCGAAGTGACAAAAGGCACATTGCCATACACCACATCAAGCATTGTCGACTGAGCGCCTTCGAAGAATACATTCTTCCCTGTGCGGACCTGTTTCTCTAGATACATCGGGTCTTTCTCGCAGAAACCGATGATCATCCTCACTTCTTTGTCGAACTCAGAAGCAAGCGAAGCCGGATCGGCGTCAAGCTCATACATCTTGACTGTGTCTTTCAGGTTCTGAAGGACGATAGACAGCCCTTTCTTTGGATCGGCAGCATAGTCGCCAAGACGGAGATTTCTGAGATTCTCGCCATGCGCCCTCGCTGCCTGGTCTGAATATGCAGGTCCGATGCCATTCTTGGTGGTACCAATTTTTCCTCCATGCACGCTATCAAGCAGCACGTGATGCGGCTGCACAAGAGTTATCTTCGCAGAGAGACGGAGCCTGCCTTTGAGTTTGATGCCTAAAGATTCTATATCACTGACCTCTTTGTTCAGTTTCAAAGGGTTTATGACACAACCAGAACCCATATAAAGCACCATATTGTCATGGAATATGCCTGATGGCACCTGATGGAGCGCGATCTTCTTGTCGCCGACCTCAAGTGTATGGCCTGCGTTCGCGCCGCCATTGAATCGGGCCACGATATCTGTCTTGCCCATTATCTTGTCAAGAACTCTTGCTTTCCCTTCATCGCCATACTGAAGACCGATGAGAACCACTGATTTTCCATTTACCATAGTTATCCCTCCTTTATACCAACCATAGAAGTCAAATGAATACCCATTAATAATATTTTGCATGGCGAATACATACTAAATAGATATTTCAAGCCCATCCCTTGCAACAATCGTATCCGGAAATATTTGCTTTGCCTCACTCTCGAACTCACTATAATCTGTCTGCAACGGATTCATGTGGAATAATACAAGCTGACCGACATCTGCATCCTTTGCGAGCTGCGCGACACTTCCGGTGTAAGAATGCATCACTTTTTTTGCATATGCTGCCATGTCATTTTGGAAGTAGCATTCATGGATCAATAGATCGCATTTTCCAATGAAAGGTATCTCGCTTCTGTCAGCCATCGTGTCTGTCACATAGCAGACGCTCTTTCCATCTTTCTCCAGCCGATAGCCAAGCACACCCTTCCCTGCATGCAGGAATCTCTCTGTCTTCACAAGCACATCGCCGAGATTGAAATCAAGCCCTTCGATGATCTGGTTCAATGTCCCGGGGAAAGGCAGTGGGAAAAGGTCCCCCTGGAAAAGATGATCATTCACGCATTCGATAAGACCATACATACCATACACGTTCATGTCGACTTTCTTCCCATAGATCACATCTATCCAATAGCTCAGGCCGACAGTATGATCCAGATGGAAATGCGATAACAAGATTTCGATCTTAGGGGTCATTATCTCATCTGCAACCCTGAAGAAACCGCTTCCTGCATCAAGTACTATGCCTTCTTCTGGAAGCATGACACATGATGTATGTCCGACTTCATTTGGGTGATAGCCGACTGTTCCTAGGAATTTGACCCTCATTTTTTACGTCTTGTCTCCATCTCGAAATAAACCCAGATGATATCTTCTACGATGGATTCAGAATCAAACTTGGGATAATACATACCATGATAATCAGAGCCAATAGTGATCTTCAATCCATTCTTCTTAGCGAATCTTCTCAGCCTCCACTGTCCGAATCTGGATGCGGTATGATGATACACCTCGACTCCATCAAGACCGTATTTGACCATATCCTTCACTTCAGACATGCTAAGCTGGCTATGATATTTATGTGGCAACACAGCCAGACCACCAGCTTCATGCGTTATCTGTATGGCCTGCTTTGGATCGATTATAGCGCGCCTCCTATTCGCTGCCAGCCGATTAGGAAAGATCGTCTTGAAACTCTCACCAAACGACTTGAAATAACCTTTTTTATATAACACATGCGCGATCTGCGGATCTGATCTCGTGCCATGACCGACTGCCATGATATCATCGATTGTGATATCATATCTTCCTTTCAGAGAATCGACGATCTCCCTATTGATCCTCTCATGGCTATTCTTCATATCACGTTCATACAATTTCAGGATCGGATTTTTCGGATCCACAAAAAGACCAAGCATATCACATCGTGATGTCGTGAATTCTATCCCCGAAATGATATTCAAAGAATAATTCGAAGCAGCTTCCACCGCCTTCTCGATACCAAGAGTCGTATCATGGTCGCAGATTGCGATCGCATAAAAATCCAGGTCAGCCATGAACTCTACGACATCAGCAGGTGACTTGATGCCATCTGAATAATGCGTATGCAGATGCAGATCTATGCCATATTTCATTTTTTGAATTTCTCCTTCACTTTCGAAGCCACATATGGATGGACATACTGATCGATATTTTCACCCAATGATGCAAGCTCCCTGACTATCGATGAACTGATGACTGCATAATGCGGTTTTGCGAAAAGCGTGATAGTCTCGATATCTTTTTTTATGCCTCGATTCGCGGTAGCCATGTCTAGCTCGTATTGGAGATCAGTAGTGTTCCTCAGACCTTTCAAGACCATATCCGCGCCGATGCGCTCTGCATACCGTATGACTGCGCCTTCAAATGAATCGACGACTATGTTATCTAGACCAAGCATCCGCTTTGCATCATCGACAATATGTTGCATCATGTCTTTTCGTTCGTCGATATCGAATAGATATCGTTTCTTTGAATTTACTCCGATCGCCCAATAGACCTTATCAAAAGACTGCGCGCCACGAACAATTATATCACTATGTCCTCTAGTCGGCGGACAGAAACTGCCAGGATAAACAACGATTGTATCTTTATGCATGCATAACACCCAAGCGGGCGGAATATGCGGGCATTTATAAATGTTTCAGCAGTATTTCCTCACGTATATATAACAAGTTCTCAAAAAATATCAATAAGGGTGATAAAAATGCAAATCTATGAAATGACTCTTGATGAGATAATATCGAAAGTGGAACCAAAAAAACAGGAAAAAGTGAGGGCAATAATCGACAGGCTCGGAGCTATGGCGCTTGACGCGACAGATGACTTTGTGAAGATCAATAAATTCACAGAGAGGTATGCCAATGCAGACGATTCGATAGACACAACGATCTCATACTTGAAAGATTCGATAGATTACGCGATCGGACAGTTCAGACATTTCTTGGGCACAAGTTCACGGATTTCAAAAGTGTTCAAGGGAAAAGATACAGATAATATCAAAGACCAGATCGCTGATGCTCTCGGATATTCATTTCGGGATATAGTGACGGATAGATACCTTACAACATTCATTTCTGACAGGATGAAAGACCACAAACAAATGGAACAGCTTAAATTCGAGGAGAAAGTAAGAGATGCGGCGATCGAGTTCGCTGAGAGACTTGGATACAAAGACCCAAAAAAAATCGTTGACAAGGTAAATGGAGATCTCTATAGAATCAATGGACAGCCTTGATCTTCTGGCAGATGTCTTTTATATCCACTTTTCCAGAGCAATCCACGACAAGGATATTATGTCCGATCTCTTCTGCCTCGTTCAGGCACATATCAAGTATCTCACAGTCGAGGTTCTCACGTACCTTCTCTTCTGAATAACCGCGTTTCTCCAATCTGGTTTTCAGGATCTTCAGGTCGCACCTGACAACAATACACACATCAACAAGCTCAGACGGCAGATAATGCGATAGATGAGAATCGATCACCAAGTCATTTGAAGTCGATATCTTCTTCGAAAGCGCTTTCTCAAGTCTTTTGATATCGACAATGGCACAGTCTCTTTTCTCATCCCTTCCTTCAGACAACTTATGTTCTTCGATGACTGCATTGACATCGACATATTCATGCTTGAGACATTCCGCGATGGCTTTAGACAGAGTCGTCTTTCCAGTCCCTGGCACACCAGTCACAATGATTATCATGATGTTTATGAAAAAGAGATAGAATATAAATCTATTCCTGTGACAGATAGTATAGAAAGTCTTTTGTCGGTGTTGGCATTTAATTAGCATCCACTTTCTTGCTGGACACACAAAATCAGGTCAGCAGAAGCTCTGAATGATCAGATGAACGTGATAGACATATTTATCTTCCCTTTATTTACGCCAGAAAGATAGACCCCATTGTACTTTATCATAAGATTATATCTGCCAGGCCCGGCTTTCGCTACCTTATTGAATGCTATCGATGGATAATTGACAGATGTCGTTATAGTGAATCTATCGGGCACACTTGCCAGACCAAACGAAGGCACAGATTGATCGAGGAGATTCTGTCCCTCTAAGTATTTCTCTTTTTTCTCCACATTGAATCTTTGCGGAGCCAGAAACAAGAACACATTACGGCCGATATCAGACCCGACAAAAAATGGAGAGAGGCTAAGATTCGATTCTCGCTTTATCGTATCCGTAGCAACGCCAAACCGATTCGAAGACGAATCACCATAGACCATGAAATCACCACGTGTGAGACCAGCCATATTTCCGATGAATGTCGTGTAGAACTTCACATCTTTGACATCCATGTTGGGCAGCGTCCCTGATATGACCCCATCGACATATGCAGACACCTGATAGATGCCTTTTTTCAGTGGAGACCGAAAAGTAAGCTTATAATATCCATCATCAAGGTCTTCCACTCCGATGTCCATAGCAGTGACGCCCCCGATAAAGAGAGAGAATCGATCAGGCGAAAGCCCGCTGAGTCCATCCGGATTCACATCTACAACACGTATCGTCGCATTAGCGATCACATTCACAAAGGATGATGGTGTCGTCTGCCATGATACGGCATTGACTGTCCTTATAGAATCGATAGTGAAAGCTGATGCAGCAGTCGAATTCATGTTACCGACCTGGTCTGCGCATGTGAATGTCACAGTATATGGGGCATCCGGAAGGATATATTGATGACGTGATTCATGATAATATGTACCGGTATAAGACATCTCATATTTTGTCGGTCCGGTCGACAGCACATAAGAGCACACGGCAGGCTCATTAGTCATCAGGACAAACAACGGCTCTGAAGAGACAGACACGCCACCACCTTTCGGTTTCTGCACCCTTATATTCGGCGGGATCTGATCTATCGTCTTCTGCACCTGATTCGACCACGTCCCGTTGAGCGATGCGTTGTTTATCGCGCGGACTGAAGCATACCATGTTCCGTTCGAAGGCATGTCGAATGTCCCTGATGTGACATCACCCACATATGCCTCGTACTCAGGTGATGTGAACGAAGAATCATCATCGATCCTCGCGAAATACCCTACGACGCCGCTCACAGTATCAGAAGCGCTTGTCCATTGCAGAGCAAGACGGGATGATGAGACCACAGCGTCATCAGTCAAGAACTGCGGCGTCGACGGCGGACTTGAATCCACAAGCAACCTATAATGTTGTGTCGCCCCATAATTGTGGGCGCGATCCATCGTCTTTGCATGAAACCAGTAGGCGCCATCAGCGATAGAACCATAGATCACTTCTGAATCATTCCGGATTGACATGGCGCCACGGCTGCTTATCTTGATCACATGGAATTTTCCATCTCCGCCGCCGTTATCGTAGCCGGAAGCCAGCACATTATCATAATTATCGATATAGACAGAACGCAGATAGTCCCCGGTCAAAGAGGCATCGACAGTATAATTCCAACGATGATTCCCATAGGGATCATATTTCACGATATGGAACTGATCACTTGGTGGAGATGAATCCGCGCCCACAGCGATTATATTATCATGGCTGTCCACCCTGACATCCCAAAGGATATCATTCGCTCCACCGCTCGGACTGAATGTCTTATTCCATAATTGTACACCTGAAGGATTGTACTTGAATATCATAGAATGACCAAGACCGGCAAACCCGACGACGATTATGTTGTTGCCGCGATCTGTGTCTACTCCATTGAAAGATTCACCGATACCTCCATCCTCAACAGACAGGTTCCAGAGCAGGTTCCCATCCTTGTCAAGTTTCGCCAGATGATATCTTGGTGTTCCTATGAAAAGATCATATCCCACGACAATGACATTATCTTTCCTGTCGACAGCGACATCCATAAGCTCTTCATCTGCACCAGATGGATTATAAGTCCAATTCCATAATAATCCCCCACTGTGATTGAGTTTGATTACATGGAATTCCCGTTCAGCCCCGATACCGCTCGCGCCGGCTGCGATGATTGTGTTGTTGCTTCCGATCTCGATATCGTTCATATAATCTGAAGAAGCAGAGACATCATAAGTATAATTCCACATGTGATTCCCATCAGGGTCGATCTTTGCGATATAGATAAGACCATTCGATCCGGCTTCATCGCTTTCGCCGCAGATTATAGCATTCCCGCCATTGTCTATATCGACACCAGAGAACCATGCGCTCACGCCAGGATAATATGTCCAGTTCCAGGCATAAGTACCATTGGCGAGCAATTTGATCAATGTACCCCTTGAATTCGCTCCAGGCACACGGTCAAGCCCGACCATAAACACATTCCGGTACTTATCCGCGGCGACACCATAGAGCATATCGTTGCCGATCGATGGATTGTATGTCCAATTCCAATAGTCATCTTTCTCGAAACGGATCTCAAGATTATTGTCTGGTTTTGTGGTCTTTGTCTTATCCAGCACATAGCTATAACCATACACACCGCTGAGATCATCAGAACCGTTTATCAGCACCCTCGCAGTCTTGCTACTGCCCCAGGAATAGTTCTCATGCGTCGATGAATTCACACGTGGATTTGGTGGATTCACAAGATCGACAGTTATTCCATCGGTCAGCAGAGTGGTCGCGAGAAGATTGTAATTATATGCCGCGACCTGGAAGAAATAAGTGTGGTTGTGGCGAAGCGAAAGTCCGGTTTTTGTGCCTTCCTGCTCACGGCCGAAATTAGGAGCACTTGTCCAGTATGCTATCGGGACAGTCTCATTCAATATCTGATATTTGTAATACACTGTGCCTTCCGGATCAAAGGCATGCCATCTCGCATGAAGCCAAGTAGATTCGTTTGTATAATCGCCATCATCTGAAAGTTCCAGATTTTCTGGTGGAGTTATATCTCCAAAATCAGTGAGATTGATCCGATCGAATGTAGTCTCGATATTGCCTGAATTATCCATCGCCTGGAACCAGACTGTGCAGTTGCCTGTCAGATTCCCAAGCATCCATGATTTTTTTGGCTCGCACGCAGAAAAATGATATTTTGTCGGCTGGGCAAAGTCCTCATATATCTCTGATGCGTTCTTGAGATAAGAAGATATCATGAATTCATTTATCTGCTTGTTCCCTTTGTATTCGTCATTCGCGGATCCAATCTCGAACCAATCGACCGGAGAATGCGGGAAATCCGTACCAGCACTGGTCGAGTTGATAAGCGCCCCATCAAGATACAGACGCGCGGCATGGTTCCCTTCGCTGACATTCCTAAATGAGAACGCCAGATGATACCATTCATCTGCCACTAACCCGCAAGTCGAGCAATTATATTTCAGGACAGTGCTGCCGGTCTCATTCATCCATGAGAAGAAGAGCATGTCAGATTCAAGATAGAACTGGTATGTCGCATCACCAGCAGTATTGTTCGCGAAGAAAAAATAAATGGGATCTGATGATGGCTGATCTATGAATTTCACCTGCATCTCGACAGTCCCTGACCATAACGGGAAATCGCCGTTGTTCTCATATGATGCCTGTCTTGGACCGCTTGAATCCAGTTTCAACACATGGAACTGGCCATTGGTCATAGTGATAGTATCCACGACACCAAGGATGATATCATCATCTGGATCCAATGCGATTGATGTGGAATAATCAGAGGTCGCTGAAAAATCATATGCCCATTCCCAAAGCATCTCGCCATATGGATCGAACCCAGCAGAATAAGCTCGCTGGCTTGAATAATCCTGGCCTGATACGACCACAGTCCCATCAGAAGATACAGCTACCGCCGTTAAGCTATCTAAACTGGTTGATGTCGGATAGGATTGGTTCCATAGATGATTGCCAGATGGATCTAGCTTTACGACAAGCATGTTGTTGTTGATACCCGCGGTGCGTTCATATCCGACAGCATAGATGTTGCCATCCGGATCAGTCGTCACACCGGAAAATGAATCATAAGACGGCATGTCATATCTCCATTCCCACAAGAAAGCGCCGGCCTGGTCGAATTTAGCGACATATCCTGCCCACAATGTGCCGCTCTGATCATAACCGACCACGATCGTGTTGTCATCCTTGTCTACCGCGACATCCCAAAGCACATCCTCAGACCCTGAAAGATCAGATGTCCATGTCCAGCCCGGATTGCCGGAAGAATCAAGATGCCGCACATATATCTGGTAATTTGCGCCGGCGACAAACTGCTTGCCCGCGACTACGACACCATCCTTGCTGTCTGTCGCTATGCCATACAGGATGTCTCCGCCAGCTGTCGGATTGCTCTCCCAGTCCCAGACCGGGACACCGGAAGAATCTATCTTCTGCACATGATACTGGATATTCCCAGGTGAATAGCTGTAACCTGCGGCGATCGCATCACCATCGCTATCGACAGCCAGATCATTGAAGACACTTGGAAGACCATTATAATGCTGCGTCCAGTCCCATGCGAATCCGCCGGATGAATCAAGCTTCGCGATATAGAACTGTGGATCAGCCACGCCGTTTGTCTTGTCATAGCCAGCGAAGAACACATTTCCATCTGCATCAGTATCTATCCCATTGATTATGTCATCATTGGCTGAAGGATTGCTCGTCCAATTCCAGATAACAGTCGTATCTGTGTCTGATGTGATAAATGCTTTGTCTTCAGTCCCGCCCGCAAGACTGCGATAAGGCGTATTTATGGGATTCTCCATATCTTCACAGACAAGACCATTATCGAATGGACATCTGAATATCAATCCGCTGAGATTATAATTTGAGACCCGACACCCGTATATCCCATTGTCATCTTCATATCCAAGAGTCAGTTCAACGGATCTTGTCCGGCTGATGTTCGATCCACCTGCGATTGTGAGACTCACTGACGGGGGAGTGTTGTCAAATATCAGGCTGGTATTGAAAGACAAGACATTTCCGACAGAATCATCGACCGTCCCGAACAGAAGAAGCGAAGCATCGCTTGTATTATCGTTCCTGAACCTGGCAGAATAGATGCTGTCAAGAGCGACCGCGTCTGGCTCTTTCCCAAGGTCATACAATCTTTGGATACTTGAAAATCCCTTGATAGAGCTTGTGTTCACTGTGACATTCAGACCGGTCTTTCCGCTCCCGAAGAATTCGACGACTGCTTGTGTACCGTTCCTCATGATAACCGGGCTTATAGAAAGAACACCAGTTATTGGCAATGTCCCAGAACATATCGCGGCGATCTGGAATGGAGAATAGAAATACATACCGCCATAGATCAGTTTCCCGCTGACAAGCACACCATTCTTGACATCACCAAGAATGACCATGTTGCCGCATGGAAATATTGTGTTCTCTACTTCGGATTGATCAAGGACAATATTTGTCAGGGTTGAACTATCCACACTTGAATCTATCGCAGTAACAGATGTGAGTGTCGAATCAGTGACTGTCGTGCTATTAAGGTCAGATGTCGTTATGAAACTATTAGACGAGATGCAATTATGTGAATACAGCGGTGATTCATCGACAAGACTACCTGCATCGATAGAACCGCCAATGACATCGCAGTCAGCGCTCACCCAGGCATATGCACATGGGACTAAGAAGAACAAGGATATTGCTACCAATAACTTGACCAGTCTCACCATCTTTTTTCCTATAGGGTTTTATATCTATAACTGGTCTATGTGCTTTATATACTTTATTATTGAGTATCTAGAATTTTATATTTCGGGTGTATCAGTAATTCTTCCTCTACTGAGATCGATTCACTTATCGAATCCAATTTCTTGATAGCTGCCGGATCATTCCCAAAAAATACCTTATCGATGAGAGAATTGATGTCATCTGCGTTCACACCTAAAAAATCTATCGACACATACCCCAAAGCATCGCTTATCGCATAGAATTTATTGGAGAGCTCTTCATAGACTCCTCCGGATAATATCGCAGAAGCATTCCAATATGATCTCCTGCCGACATCACGATAGAAATCTATGCCATTCATAGTGTTTTCAAGCTTTTTTTTATATACACCGCTAAGGAACAGGAAATGATCTCCCAGATGGACGTAGACACGCATCTGTCTGTCTTTTGGGAGTCTTTGTGTTTTCCGAAGTATAGAGGTCAGCGAATCTCCATTATCCATATCAGCCAAGTCTTTTATTGAATGGTGATCCGACCGTCCATAGAACCGATCTGCCAATGTGAAATCAAGAAGCATCTGTGACACATACATGAGCGCTTCTTTTGTTGTCTGAAGATTGGTCTTTTCGACCGCGTCTTTTAATGAATCCCTAAACATCCCTTTTAATTCAGTCCCGGGTACAATACATCCTTCCATATCTCATCCCTCGCAAATCTTAAAAAAATAAAAGACCATAGATAAAAAACTATGGATATATCCCACGTAGCTTGATCGCTTCTGCGACCCGAGCGATAGCGACGATGTAAGCTGCTGTCCGCATATCCACCTTATAATCTCTTGCTGCTTTTGCCACATCATTATAAGCATCCTTCATACGCCTATGCAGTTTTGTATCTACTTCTTCTTCTGTCCAGATATCATGGTTCAGGTTCTGTACCCATTCAAAATAAGATACCGTGACACCGCCAGCATTGGCAAGGATATCCGGGATCAAAAAGATACCTCTGGACAGCAGGATCTGATGCGCTTTTGGTGTCGTCGGCCCATTGGCGAGTTCAAGGACAGTCTTCGCTTTTATTTTCCGTGCGATCCGTCCCCTGATCTGATTCTCCATCGCTGCTGGCACAAGTATGTTGCATTTACATAGCAACAATTGTTCATTAGTTATGCTTGTTGCGCCTTTGAAACCAAGGATCGTCCCTTTTTTCTTGATATGATCCAGGACTTCATGCGGATTCAATCCGGCAGGATTATAGATTCCTCCTTCGACCTGGCTGATCGCCACGATCTTGGCGCCTGCATCATACGCATTCAATGCAAAATATGAACCGACATTGCCAAATCCCTGCACTGCGATCGTCGCTTCTTTTATGTCACTTACTCCTTTCACATGGCCAGTCGCGATTGCTTCCTGAAGCACAAAGAACCCTCCACGGCCAGTGGCTGACGCTCTGCCGACAGAACCGCCAAGCTCGACTGGTTTTCCTGTGACAACAGCATATGCGCTCCTGTTGTGATGCACACTGTAAGTGTCAAGGACCCATGCCATTACTTGAGCATTTGTATTTACATCAGGTGCTGGTATGTCTATATCCGGACCGATGTTTTCAGAAAGCTCTTTTGTGAATCTCCTTGTTATCCTCTGCAATTCACCGCTCGATAATTTTTTTGGATCACATACCACTCCGCCTTTTGCCCCGCCAAATGGGATATTCACTACAGCGCATTTCCAGGTCATCCAGAATGCCAAAGCCTTCACATCATTCATGCTGACATCGGGATGATACCTAAGACCGCCTTTATACGGGCCCCGTATATTACTATGCTGGACCCTATAGCCCTTGAACATCGTGAGTTTGCCATCATCCATCCTCACTGGGAACTCAAGCTGGATTATACGTTTTGGAACTTTCATCAGGTTCTTAAGATCATCATCCACCTTGAGGATATTTGCCGCACGGTCGAATTGAGACTCAGCAGACACGTCTGCGGATGGAAGCCCTTCTTTGGATATTGTCGCCTTCTTTTTCATCTTCTTTTTTATCATTTGTGTCATCTCCACAAATCTAATTGTTTCTGAAAATAATAAATCTTTTGTATCATTGCATCCGATCGATAAGATCATCTTCCCAACCCTGGTTCTTCAGGGCTTTTTTGATCTCATCCATCGTGTGACCCTTTGATAACTCCATCTGCATCCACGCTTTTGTGCTCGTTATCAGATTCTGTACACTTATTGGAATCGGTTTTCCTTCAAAAGCTTGCCTTATCAAGACATTTGTCCCATGATGAGCTTCATCTGGCTTTCTGCGGGTGATCGCTATGCTGGAAATTATTATCACGCAAGCCACTATGACTGCTGCGATTATGAGCCCGATTGAATTCAAAGAGAATCCGGATTTTTCGGGCGTTGGGTCTGAGGTCTGAGGTGTGGGTTCTGTGGTATGGTGTGTGGAGCTTATGGCCTGCCCTGTCGGGGTCTGACTGCTCGGCTGCGACATCTTCTCTTCTGTTGTCATCTTTGGCTTCTGCTCTTCTGTGATTGGTGCTGACGGAATGATAGGTTCAGTCGTCTTGATCGGTTCTGCTACTTTCGCATCAGATGATAATCCTATCCCAAAATAGCTGAGACCATCTACTTTTGAAATGAAATATGTATATGGACCGTCTATTTTCGTCTCTTTTGTGCTCTGTTCTTTCCAACCAGTGTCTGTGAGTCGATATAATGTTGCCCTCTTATCTCCCAGAGTTTTATTGTCAACACGGAACTCCATCTCTATGTCTATGACTTCGTCATTTGTGATATAATTCTCATGTGTGACTTTTAAGTATTGGAATGGATCATCGATTGAATATCCGCTCGCCTGTGCAGGTGGCGTTGAATAGCTCCGCACATATATCTTGATTGTCTGGAAATCTTTTAGCGAACGGAATGAAAGCGAAGTCATCGCGATCCTGAAATTGTTTATATCAAAAGTGAGCAGTTGATTCGCAAAAACATTCCTGAAATATTTTGTCTCGGAATTCAATGAGAACCCACCGCCACCGCTGCCTGAACTTCCTGGTGTCTGTGGTGTCGTCGTGTTCTCAGGACCCACAGCGTAGCTTGAGAATCCAGGTACACTGAATGTCAGAGTGGTGCCTGAGCATACGACATTTGTGCAGATCGCAGATGGACATTCGATTCCGGAAGTGATTGTCAGCAATGGATTCTCGAAGAACTGTGAAGAATAATAGATGTCATAGTCCGAACAATCTACACCAGTGAAGTTCAATAAAGCAGGGCTGTTGAATGTTGTGTTCAGAGAAGATGTATTGATTGAGACAGATGCATTGACCACCGTCACAGACTTATCAAGCTTCGCGCCTTCTATATTCAGTGTGCCGGTCCACTTTACGAGCGCTGTTGTTTTTGCAAGCGTGAAGTTATTGAATGATTGGAGCTGTTCTTTTGTGAGCCCGACTATTGTCGATGTGCGATTGTCTGATGTGAAATTGTTGAGTTCAGGAAGATCCATGTTCAGGCTCAGATTCAATCTTCTATTTGTGGACATGTTCGTCGTGTATGAGCCATTGAATGTGCCGAATGTGTAATTTATCGTGTAATTGGATTGATCGAATCTGTGCGTGAGATTCGACCGATAGTTAGTGAGGTTCAATCTGACCCGGCCATTTGTGTTCGATAATGCTGATACGATGAACTGCCCGGTCCGGTTGTATGCACTGATATTGACACCGTAGATCGGCGCGCCTTCTGTGTCATTGACTGATAAGTCGAGGTACCATTCAACTGAATAATTCCCTTTAGCGCCAGACTGATAATACACAGAGCTTTCATTGAATGTGGTATTCAAAAAATAGATTAAACCATTGTAACTAGATTGTATCCAAATATCATCACCAAGAGGAGCGCTGATAAAAGAATCTATCATGCCCATATGTCCGCTCAGGGACAACCAAATACCTTTAGTTCCAAGAATGGACATGTTTATGTTGATATAAGTGTTGACAGATTCCAGACTTGACCCGACATAATAATTGAATATACCCGTAGTGTAATTACCTAAGATTGTGATATTTGTGAATGTGTTGTTTGTTATCGGCATCAAATCCAGTTCTGCTTCATTGCCACTGATAAGCAGGCTGCTCATCCGAGTGGCGATTGGGATGCTCAGATTATTAAGATTTGTTAGTCGGATGTTTTCGATCTTATTATTGTAACTAGCATAGAATACAAATTTATTCAAAACCATATTCTCAAATGTGCTGTTGCTGACAAAGTAGAAAAAACTATTGCCGAAGACATCGTTGCTAAACACATTTGTCAGTGTCAGATTATTTATATGAGACATTATAATATTTGAACTGTTGTCTACAAGTGTGATATTATCTATCACACCATTGTTAGAATGACCAAGCATAAGCGTACCCACATCATCCAAATTTGAGAGGCTCTGATCCTGCAATTCGCGATAATAGATCGGAAGATCATTCATAGTGTTATACGCATCGAATGAGTGGTTGGCATTTTGTATCCTGTCGTAGAATTCATAAAAGATTATAGCTGAACCATTCCCGATATAGAGTGTATTGCCATTAAACTGGACATCCGATGCGTTTGCAAATACCAACCCTGATTTTGGAGAAACTAAAGTGTTGTTCGCAATCAGATCCGATTCAGAGTTTTTGATGTAGATTGAATATGTTGGAGAAGTGCTTCCATTTCCGATCAATGTATTGAATGTGATATTTGTTCTGTGCGCACCCCCGATAAAGATTTGGAATGATGTCTTTGAGATGATCGTATTGTTCTGCAGAAGATTGTCAAACCCATTTTTGATCAACACGCCATAATCCTGATCATCGTCAGACTCGATGAAACTGTTCTTGATCACCGATCCATTTGATTGGAGAAGGAACGATTCTTCACCAGTAAACCAATCAGTGAAATCATAACCGCATTCTGTCACTCTTGAATTCTCAAGTATCAACTTGCCTGGCTCTTTTGTTTTCCATAGATAATCATCATCCGGGTTACCAGCAGTGACATTCGAGTTATTGACAGTCAGATTTCCAAACGACCAGATGCCATTATGCGCGCCGCTCGATGAGTTCATGATTAAAGTGACATTATTGAATAACACGTTCGCGCTCTCGTTGATCGTCAGGTTGCTGTTCAGCGTCATCGTTTGGTGCTGACAGTAGATATCAGATGTGACATTCCACCAGTAATCGACGACTGATGGACATGACATAGTGATATTTAACCGCCTGTTCGTCGACATGTTGATTGAATATGATTCTGTGCCATAGGAAGAGGTTATATTTATTGTATAATTATCATAATAATACTTACCACTAATGTTCGCCCAATATCGCGTCAGGTTAAGTCGGCCCACGCCAGATGATCCAGTGAGTGTAGATTTCAAAAACGCGTCAGTCGAATTGTATGTAGAGATGTTCACAGAAGGCATCTTTGTTCCGCGTGCGTCCTGCACATCCACATCTAGATACCATGCGACAGAATAATTGCTATCAAAAGCAGTTGTATGAAAAAGTATGTCATCTTCATCAATCGAAGTATTTATCAAAGAGACGCTTGCATTAGTCGTGGATATGTTCATGTCAGTGATATCCGGCGCAAGCATTGAACAATCGATCAATTCAGTCACAGTGGGACGATTGGCCACAACGAAAGAAGACAATTTATCCGTTGTGTGAGTTATCAGATCAACTCCAGATAGACGCGTCAGACCACCTGTGCCTTCGAAGAATAAGAGATATGAATACGAATCTATCAACGAGTTTTCCATGCTGAAGTTCA
>Ga0066641_10000431_pt1 | contig 19038 bp, 13 predicted proteins | sample CryGeyCG2114_065_FD_59509 | JGI IMG/M metagenome (GOLD analysis project Ga0066641, IMG submission 59509) | Groundwater microbial communities from aquifer - Crystal Geyser CG12_big_fil_rev_8/21/14_0.65 | ecosystem: Environmental > Aquatic > Deep subsurface > Groundwater | place: USA: Utah: Grand... | reverse complement strand
ATGATTTTTCAAAAATTAGTTCCATAGTATGACCTTAAATTAAATATGTTTTTTTACTTCGTTGATAAATAAGTCTAAATCATCTTTGCTTTTAGTTTCTGTTGCACATATAAGTAAGCAATTAGGAAGATTAGGATAATATTTTTCAATATTAAGACCAGCTAATATTTTTTTATCAGAATTTTCTAATTTTGATAATAATTCATCAACAAAGTTACTACTTTTATTTTTAAACTCAATTAATGCTTCATGGAAGTAATCAGAGTTAAACTTTATGTCTATATCATTAATCTTTGCTAAGTTTTCAGCTAGATAGTGCGTATTTTCAAAGCTTTTTGCTGCCACGGCTTTTATACCTTGTTTACCTAAAAGGCATAGGTATATAGTAGCTGCAATCATTAAAAGTCCTTGATTAGTACATATGTTAGAAGTAGCTTTAGAGCGTCTAATATGTTGCTCTCGAGCTTGCAACGTTAAAACAAAAGCATCTTTACCACCAGTATCTGTAGTTCTACCAACAATTCGGCCCGGTATATTTCTTACATATGGTGTTTTACAGCAAATAAATCCAAAATATGGACCGCCTGAAGCTAATGGAATACCTAAAGGCTGACCTTCCCCACAAGCAATATCAGCACCATTATTACCCCAGTGTCCTGGAGCCTCTAATAACGCAAGAGTAGTTGGGTTTACAACACTTATAACTAATGCATCATATTTATGAGATAAATCTGTAATATTATGAACATCTTCTAATGAACCAAAAAAGTTTGGCTGAGCAATTACTGTTGCAAGGATTGCGTCATCTTTCTCTTTATGTTCTTTAAAAATTTGTTCTAAAGCTGATAAATTTATAATACCCGTATCACTATCAAAAGGAACTTTAATTAGATTTACATTCTGGTGAGAAACAACAGTTTTTACAGTTTCAATATAATTAGGATGTAGAGACTCAGGAATTAATATGTTTTTGGTTTTACATTTCTTATGAGATCTTATAGCCATTAAAATAGCTTCAGCTGTTGCTGTTGCCCCATCATATAATGACGCATTAGCAATATCCATACCTGTAAGGCGTGACATATGAGTTTGAAATTCATAAATTAGTTGTAAATTACCTTGGCTTGCTTCTGCTTGATAAGGAGTATAAGATGTTGCAAACTCACCTCTTGATGCTAATTCCCAAACAGCAGCTGGAATATGATGCTCATAAGCACCAGCCCCAATGAAATTTAAATATCCAGAGTCAAGACTTGCCCTTTTTTGTAATAATTTAGCTAAATCATATTCACTTAGTGAATCATGAAGAGATTTATCTAAATTGGATTTAGGCTTTGCATCTAATAGACCTTGAGCATTTTCTTTAAATAATTCTCTAATGCTAGAAATATTAAGAAAATCTAGCATTTCTTTTTCTTCAAATTTGGTATGGGGAATAAATGGCATTAATTTATATACTCCAGTTATTTTTTATTTGGAAATAAAACTTATAATGTCTCTTCGTATTCTGATTTCTCAAGTAAATTTTCTAATTGAGATTTATCTGATAATTTTATTTTAAATAACCAACCATCTTCAAAAGAGTTTTGGTTAATAAGTTCAGGCGATGATTCAAGTTCACTATTAATCTCTACTATTTCACCATCGACAGGAGCATAAATGTCAGCAGCAGCTTTAACTGATTCAATAACGCAGCAATCTGATTCTGCTGAAACTTCATCACCAACTTCTGGTAGTTCAACAAAAACAACATCACCAAGTTGCTCTGCAGCATAACTAGTTATACCTACTTTAACAGTATCGTTATCTAGCTTTACCCATTCATGAGTTTTAGTGAAAAGTAAACCATCAGGTATTTGAATAGACATATTAAGTTCCTCTCTATAATAAAAATAATTATTTAGTTAAAACAAACGATCTCGCCATTTCGCACAAACGGAAATTTGACAACAATAGCGCTTGCTTCGTTATTACGCATAACAACCTTACAATTTTTGTAATTATCTTTTTCTTTTTTGATTATAGAGGGAACTCTTGCAAGAGCAATACTTTTTTGCATAGTAGGTGAGTAAATTCCGCTAGTTACAATACCTTCATAACCATTATCAAATTTTATAACTTGTCCAGATCTTATTACGCCTTTATCTTCTAGAACAATACCAACTAATGTTGAGTCTATTTTGTCATTATCAATTATCTCTAGAGTTTTATTTTTACCAACAAAATTTCTATCTTTATCAGTAAGACTTAAAGTCCATTTCAAACAGGAATCTAAAAGATTATTATCTTCTGTCATATCTTGGCCATAAAGAAGTAATCCTGCTTCTAACCTTAATGAATCTCTGGCGCCAAGCCCACAAGGAGTAACACCTTTTTGCATTAATACTTCCCAAAACTTTTTAGCTAAGTGTGGTTTTAACAAAATTTCAAAACCCTTTTCACCAGTATAGCCTGTTGCAGCTATCATATATTTTTCAGCTTCAATACATTCAAAGAATTTTAAATTACATAATCTTTTATAAATATCAGGAGTCTCTTCATCATTGAAAATATCTTGAATATCTTTATCTTTGAATAACTCTAGAGATTTTGGGCCTTGAAGTGCAAGCATAACAAGTTCATTTCTTTCTAGAATATGACAATTAAAATTAGAATTGCTTAGTTCATTGTGTATCCATTGCATGTCAGCTTCTTTCCTAGATGCATTAAGAATCACTCTATAGTAATTAGCATTCAAATGGTATACAACTAGGTCATCAATAATCCCCGCATTATTGTTTAATATACAGCTATAAAGTGCTTTTCCTGGATTTTTTATTTTTTCAATGTCATTTGCCAGCAAATATCTTAAGAATTCTTTACTGTCAGGTCCTGTAATATCTATTACATTCATATGGGATACATCAAAGACTCCTATATTTTCTCTAACAGCGTTATGTTCTTTAATTTGTGAGCCATAATTGATTGGCATTTCATATCCAGCAAAGTTTACAAACTTAGCACCTGCCTTTTCATGCTCATCCCTTAAAACTAGTTGGTTTGTCATATGACCCTCATAATATTTACATTATTGCCTTAATAATATAATATAGTTAAATCTGAAATAATGTCATTATAAATTTTTAATCTTATGCCTAACTATACACAAAAATATATTAGTGTATTCAATTCGTTAGATACAGAAGTATTATTAGATACGGGTTCTAATAATTCAGTTTACAATAGTTTATCAACTGGCTCTGAGATTATAAATTCAGAAAGTTCGCCTGAAAATATTATAATTCTAACGAAAGATAAGGAATTATTAAAATATCTAAGACAAAATGGTCTTTTGGCCGCAAACAGTCTAGTATCTAGAGTTTACTCAATAATAAGTAGGGCACTAGTTAATGAATTAAACTTACCTATTGATGGAAATTTAGAAGATAATTTAGGTGGAGAATTAGAGTATAATATAAAACTTAGAAATAAAATTCAAGAAAATGAAATAATTTTAGGTTTACAACAAGAATTAGAACAATTTTTAAAAGAAGAAGCTTTAGTTAAATTTAATGATATTGATGCAAGAAATAATCTTATAGCAAAATTAGATCAACTTTTGTGTTCATGTATTTCAGAAAATAAAAAAGTCAAAGATAAGGATTTTGACTATGTACATGATGCATTGGTAAATGCCTTAGTTTTTACGCGTAATTTTAAGTTTCCTAAAGAAGATCCTAGTAAATTACATCCAAGTTATAGTGAAGATGATCAATATGGATTTTTAAAAAATATTAAATTACCAGATGATAAAACCTATTGTGTAAAACTTAATAATTCTCAATTAGTAAATTTATATAATTCTAAAAAATTACTTTGGCATGTAAATCAATTTCATAATAAAAATGAAAATTTAGAAAATTTAGAAAGTTTAATCTCAAGATTAAATGCAACAGAAAGAAACTCTTTTCTTGATTCGATTGCAAATTACATTAGTGATAATAAATTAAGAAGTTTTTTCCTAGGAACTGGAATCATAGCTACATTTTTATATATTCCTATGTATTTAAGCTTTTATCCTTTTTTATCAAATATACTCCTATTTGGTATATCAATTTCTACAACACAGTTAGTCACGGGAATATCATTAGGGTTATTACCAGCTGTTATTAATTTACTAATGGGTTTAATTGATGTATCAGTTACTGCAATTGTAAGTTTGTTAGAAGCAGGGTTTGGATATATATGGAATCTTGATTTTTTAAATTCAGAAGAACATTTTGAAGATGTAAAAAAACAAGATCTAGAATATGATAAAAAAATAAATAAGTTATCTTATCATGTCGGTAGAAATGATAAATATCAAAATATTTATGAAGGAAAATTATTAAATCTACCAGGTATAAATTCTATTGTTGTAGGTTTAGAAAATTTTGCCAGAAGATATAGTAATTGGTCAATGTCACAATCTCATATTAATCCTATTTCATGGTCACTATTTGCCTTAGCTAAAATAGCAAATACGCATATGAATTTATGGATGGATAATTTTTTTGCTTTTGCAGATAATCTCGAAGCCGAAACACAGCAAGATTTTCATAAAAATAAAGAAAAATCAGAAAGTGGTAAAAATTCATTTGAAGAAACACATTTAGCACTAAAAAGAAATGTTAATAATACTTATACGTGTTTTAAAAAAATTAATAATAAATTAGATTTTTATAAAACAATAAATATAGGCAGCTTAGATTCTAAATTAAGAAAATTAATTATAGAAAAACCAGAAGAAATAAAAGATAAAATTTTTAAAAGTAATAATCATGTTGAAGAAAGAAAAGTTTTTGATATAAAAAATTATATTTATAATACAGAATACCCTGAAATTCTTTTTGTACCTGAAGATATTATAGGTAGCATAGAAGATGATATACCTTATATTTATGAATATGTAATTTATGAATATTTTGTTGAATGTATTAGTAACGGCTTATCTCTTATATCGGAAGCTATAAAGTTGTTAACAATCACTGCTCCAATTACGCTGATTTCATTTGCCGTAAATGAAATAGCTATGCAATTATTCGTGGTAACTCCGCTATTATGTTTATTAAATGTATGTACTTTTATATTAGAATATTTTGAAGATAATACTATAAAGAATTATTTATATGATTTTGAATGTGGAATAAATACTTTTGTTGGTAGTGTAAGAACATTTTTTAGAAGAAACATATCTCATTTCAATAGTTACTTATACAATAGCGAAATTGAAAGTTTTATATTTAAAGATAATATTATCGTTGATGGAGGATCTGCATCTGTTACAGGTATATGTATAAAAGAGATATTATTTAAAGAAGAAAAAAATATTCAATCAGAAATAATATTAAAATTAGATAGAGCGATTGAAACTTTCAATGAAGTTACAAAAAATATGAATTATTTTCATAACCAATTAATAGATAATCAAGAATTGAAAATTGATTTGAAGGTAGTAGAGTATTTGAAACATGCTAAAGAATTAATAAATGAATTTAATAATTCGTGTAGAGATCTTTATTCTAAGAAAATAAATAATGAATTAATAAAAGAGTTAGATTACAAAAAGATAGAGCTAAAATCTCTTTTAGAAGAAGTTTTTATGCTTGCAGATTATTTAGATTTTGTTTATTCAAATAAAGATAAGCCTCTTGAGCACATAATAACATCTAAACCAAGATTTTCAGATCACTCTGCTTTTGAGTTTTTATCTTATTTAACAAAAGTTTTATGTAATCAGCATGTTATATCTAATATGCTAAATGGAAGTATTTCTACTACAATAAGCCCGAAAATTCATAAATTTGAAGACTTTGTAAGTCAAGATGAATCAAAAGGCATTAATGAAATAATAAAAGCAATTCAAGATATTAAATTTGAAGAATTAAATGGTAAAAAAACATTAAAATTTCAAGAAAAATTGATCGAAATACGAGATTCAGAAAATTGCAGTTCAGAAGTTAAAGGAATAATCGATAATATTTATGCATTGTTTTATTGCCTTGAACAAAACCGATATGGAAAAAGCGGGATGGAAAATTTGAATTTTTTGTTTAATTTTACAAATAGAGAAGGACGTGATGGTTCTTTGATTTCTGATGATTCAATTGTAATTGCTAGTTCTAGTATGCATTATACCCCTTCTGATGAGAATGTAAGTATGGTTCAGAAGATATTTGGTAGTTTTAGATTGAAGTAGAATAAGAGAATATAAGAATAAGAGAACACCCACAGGAATAAGAGAACAATAAAATTAGAATAAGAGAACACCCACAAAATAAAATCTAATTTAAATAATAAGAGAACAATAAAATTAAACTCTAAAATAGAAGCATCTTATATAAATTTTTTTAAAAGATTGTTTTAAATTTAGATAATTATTGAAGTTTTAAGGAAAGAAGTAATAATTTTGAAAAGAAAAATATTTAGTGCTTTTTATATATTTAATGAATTAAATAAAAAACTCTTTTGATTTCAAACCACCAAATATCCTAGATTTGTCATCATAATTTTTAAGATTTTGAAAACTACCAACAGCCCTAAAAAAATAATTTTCCATATTGCAAATTAAATCAACCCATTTGGTTGCATTGATTTTAATTCTAGTTAAAAAATTTTGAACATTTGGTTTTATATAACCTTTATTAATATCTTTTCTAACAAATCTTCCAGTATCTTCTACTAAAGTTAGATATTCTGAAACAGTTATATTTAAACATGATCGTTCATTTTGTTTAATAATATTTTTAAGCGGCATAAGCCAACTAGGTTGAGAAGATTTATTTATATTATATTCAGAAATATCATTTAAAAAATTATCTTTTTTTACCTTATTACTTATATCTTTTTGAACTTCATTTAATCTTTCATATATAGAGGTATATTCATAATCTTCGATTTTATCGACCATATTTGCTCTTATTGGATTAAGATCTACATAAGCCATAGCACTTAAAATAGCTCTTTCATCTAATAAAGCTTGAGATTTAAATCGACCCTCCCAAAATCTTCCTGTGCACTTATCTTCTTTATTGAATACTCTTGCTAAATACTCATTTAAACTTCGCATGAACCAACTTATGCTACCAAGCCTTTCTCTTAATTCAGCAATTTTTATATCAATAATTTTTTTTGGCAATTTATTTTCTAAAATTAAATACTCTAATTGTGACATAGCCGTTGGATACAATACTTTTGATAACTCTAAAACTTCTTTATCAGTTAGATTTTTTAATTTATCTATATCAACATGTAACACTAAATGGACATGATTAGACATAATTGCATAAGCACAAATATCTATTGAAAAATATTTAGATAAAAACTTTAATCTTTCAACAATCATTTCTTTACGATGATCATAATTTTTATTTGAAAGAGGATCTGTACCAAAAAGGAACGCTCTTCGAACACAACGAGTAACACAATGGTAATAAGTTGTTTTTTCTAAATTGATTTTTTGAGATCTAGACAGCATATTAATTAATTACAATTTGTATGCTTTAGAGTTTATAGATAAAGAAGATGTATGTCAAAAATTAATTATGATATTAAAAAATAAATTTTTGGGTGTTCCCTATATACCCCTATATACACCCTATATACATAGAATTTTCTTTGACTTTGACATTTACAGTTCATGACATCAGGTTATTTAGAAAATTCGAAGATTAGATCCTAATTGTTTAAACATCTATCTAATATCACCTTGTTTTTACATATAGTTAACTGTATCCTTAAAATAATATTATTTATTTCAGAATGGAGTCTGTATGAATAAAAATGAAAACCCAATGGGGTTAAATGGATTTGAATTTCTCGCTTTCACATCACCTGATGTGGAGCAATTATCTAAAGATTTCAATAAATTAGGGTTTGAAAAAAAAGCTCAGCATAAAAATCATGATATATCTCTTTATAAGCAAGGTGATATCAATTTTATAATTGATAATGATTCTAATTTTGCTAAAAATTTTGCTAAAAAGCATGGTGCTTCTGCCATGGCTATGGGGTTTTGTGTGCAAGATGCGGAATTTGCTCATAAAAGAGCTCTTGAGCGGGGAGCGGAAGACTATAAATGCAATATTTTTAACTTACCAGCAATATATGGTATAGGTGGTAGTTTAATCTACTTCGTTGATAAACATGGAAAAAATGATTTATATGGTGATAATTTTGACTTAATAAAAGATACAAGCTTCTCCAAAAAGGGTTTAGTCAGTCCAGGTTTATTGGAAATAGATCATTTAACTCATAATGTACATCAAGGACATATGGATCATTGGGTTGAATTTTATGAAAAAATTTTTAATTTTTCTGAAATTAGACATTTTGATATAGAAGGTCAGAAAACCGGACTTTTAAGTCGAGCAATGGGATCTCCTTGTGGAAAAATTAAGATACCTATAAATGAATCAAAAGATGAAAAATCTCAAATAGAAGAATTTATCACCGAATATAATGGCGAAGGAATACAGCATATTGCTTTAACTACTAATGATATCTATAAGACTATAGAAAATCTTCATAAAAATAGCATTGCTTTCTTGGATGTTCCTGATACTTATTATGAAGCTGTTGATAATAGAATTAAGGGCCATAATGAACGATTAAAAGAGTTAAAAGCTCTTAAAATTTTAATTGATGGTAATATCGAAAAACATGAAGGACTTTTGTTGCAAATATTTACTCAAAATATGCTAGGTCCAATATTTTTTGAAATAATTCAAAGAAAGGGAAATGAAGGTTTTGGAGAAGGAAACTTTCAAGCTTTATTTGAAGCAATTGAGCGTGATCAAATTAAAAGAGGAGTATTATAGTTTTGAAACTAGCTACTTATAATAATAGGATGCGTGATGGAGAGTTAGTTGTCGTAGATAAAAACTTACAAACTATGATGACTGTTCCTCAAATAGCGCCAACTATGCAACATGCTTTGGATAATTGGTCAGAGTGCCTTGAAAAGTTGCAGGATGTTTATAAAAAATTAAATGCTGGGATATTAGAAGGTTTACAGTTTGATCCTAAAAAATTAAAGGCACCTCTACCAAGAGCTTATCAATGGGCTGATGGAAGTGCTTATGTAAATCATGTTGAATTAGTTCGAAAAGCAAGAGGCGCTGAGATGCCTGAAAATTTCTGGACTGATCCGTTAATGTATCAAGGTGGATCTGATAATTTCTTAGGCCCAGCGGATGATATAGAAGTTTTAGATTTAACATATGGAGTTGACTTCGAAGCTGAAGTAGTAGTTGTTACTGATGATATAAAAATGGGAACTAAAAAAGAAGATCTTAATGAAAGCATTTTATTAATTGGATTAGTAAATGATATATCTTTAAGAAACCTAATACCAAATGAGATTGCTAAAGGATTCGGGTTTTTTCAAAGCAAACCAGCAAGCAGTTTTGCTCCTGTATTTGTAACGCCAGATGAGTTGGGCGATTCGTGGGATGGAGCCAAAGTAAATTTACCATTAAGATCTTATATAAATAATGAGCTTTTTGGTGCGCCAAATGCTGGAGATGATATGACTTTTAATTTTAAAGATCTAATTTTTCATGCAACTAAAACTAGAAATCTATCTGCAGGAACTATTATTGGATCTGGTACAGTATCCAATTTGGATAGATCAAAAGGCTCATCATGTATTGCTGAAAAAAGAATGCTTGAAATAATAAATTCTGGAAAGCCAGAAACAAGTTTTCTAAATGATGGCGATTCAGTTAAAATAGAAATGATTAATAATGATTCTGAAAATATTTTTGGTAGTATAGATCAGAAAGTAAAATTATTATAAAGTAATAAAGTACTTTTTATGTACTATAATTAATAAATTTATTATAAATAAACATGGATAGTTTTTATGGTAGAACACACTTTTGATGCAACTATGTTGTCCAGAATCCAATTCGCCTTTACGGTTGGTTTTCATATATTATTTCCAACATTAAATATAGGTTTAGCTATATTTATTTCTATAATAGAAGGAATGTATTTATATACCAAAAAAGAAGTTTATGCGAAAGCATTATTATTCTGGATGAAGCTTTTTGCTTTAACATTTGGTATGGGGTTAGTTTCTGGCATAGTTATGTCTTATGAATTAGGAACCAATTTCCCGCATTTTACATATAAAGCTGGAGAAATATTGGGAGTTTTATTCGGATATGAAGTTCTATCTGCATTTTTTTTAGAGGCAGGATTTTTGGGGGTGATGTTATTTGGTTGGAAAAAATTGCCATTAAGAGTTCATTATTTTGCAACTATAATGGTAACTTTAGGTATAGCTGTTTCTGCTTTTTGGATATTATCAGCCAATTCTTGGATGCAATATCCAACAGGATATGAAATGGTTGGTGATAAAATGGTAGATAAAGATTGGTGGGCAATTGTTTTTAACCCAACCTTCTTGCCTAGATTTTTTCATATGACTTTTGCGTCATATGTTACTAGTGCATTTTTTATAGCGGGTGTTTCAGCATATTTTATTTTAAGAAATAAAAGTGTAGATGTTGCTAAGATTTGCATGTCTTTAGTTTTATGGACTGTTGTTATTACAGTACCAATACAGATTTTATTAGGAGATAAAGTTGGTAGAGATGTATATTTTTATCAACCACTTAAAACTGCAGCAATAGAAGGAGTTTGGGAAACACAAAAAGGAGCTCCTTTATTGCTTTTTGCTGTTCCTGATCAAGAAGAGCAGAAAAATAAATATACTATATCAATTCCTAAATTAGCAAGTTTATTAAATACTCATAAATTAGATGGAGAAATAGTTGGTTTAGATACGGTTAGAAGAGAAGATCAACCAAAAGTAGCGGTTGTTTTTTATTCATTTAGAATTATGGTCGGAATAGGAGTGCTAATGTTAGTTGTAATGATATGGCATTTATTCTTGCGATATAGAGGAGCATTATTTACAAATAGAAAATTTTTAAAATCTTTAATGTTCTTGGCTCCACTAGGTTTTCTTGCAACAGTTATGGGATGGTTCACAGCAGAGGTTGGAAGGCAACCATGGGTAATTTATAACGTGCTAAGAACAATAGATGCCTCTGCTAAAATAGATCCTGATTATATCTTTTTTACTCTGACTTTAATGTTTATAGTTTATTTAACCATATTTGTTTTCTATTTATATTATCTATTCAGAATGATTAAAGAAGGGCCTTCTGATAATATTGAAATCATTAAACATCAAAATATGTTTCTTAAACAAGGAGAAGAGGATTAAGTTATGGCTGATACATTAATAATAATTTGGGCAGGACTTATTTCTTTTATAATAGCAATGTATGTAATGCTAGATGGATTTGATCTAGGTGTAGGAATACTTTTTCCATTTGCTGATACAGAAGAAGATAGAGATACTATGATGAGCGCCATTGCTCCTATGTGGGATGGTAATGAAACATGGATGGTATTAGGAGCTGCATGTTTGTATGGAGTTTTTCCTATAGCATATAGTACTATTCTTCCAGATTTATATATGCCAATATTTGTTATGCTAGCATCATTTATTTTTAGAGGAGTTTCATTTGAATTTCGTCATAAAAAACATTCGCATAAACAAATTTGGTCTACAGCATTTTTTATTAGCTCCCTTGTTATTACATTAATGCAGGGATTAATAGTTGGAACATTAGTACAAGGAATCAAAGGAGAAGTGGGGTTTGATGTATTTAACCCATTTAGTATTGTAGCTGCTATAGGCTTAGTGTTTGGTTATTGTCTACTTGGTTCTGCTTGGATAATCAAAAAAACAACAGGTAGTCTTCAAGATAAAATGTACGCTTATTGTAAAAATTGTATTTATTTAATTATAATCATTTTTGTAATTGTCAGTATCTGGGCTCCATATTTACATCCACATATTTATTCAAGATGGTTTGAAGGAAGTAATATTTTTATGCTTGTTGCTATGCCAATATTAGCTTTAATTACTTTATTATATTTATATTGGTCATTACAAAAAAGAGATGAGAAGAAGCCATTTTTTCTGGGATTATTCTTATTTATCTTAGCTTTAATAAGCCAATTATATAGTGTTTGGCCATACGTTGTTCCTTTTAAATATACTTTCTATGAAGCAGCAGCTACTGTTGGCTCAATGAAGTTTTTAATAATAGGATTATCTATATTATTACCTATTCTAATCGCTTATAACTTATATGGATATTGGGTTTTTAGAGGTAAAGTGACTGATATCGAACACTATTAAATTTCTAAAGAACCGTACCATTAAGTACGGTTCATTTTCATTGTAGTCTCTCTATGCATGTGTAAATATTTTTCATTATAGTCAGTACTATCTTCATTTGAAACTACTTCATCTACATCTGGAATTGGAGAAGCTAAGCTATTTATCTCAGAAGAGTTTTGTTGGTATAACAAAGAAGATAATAATATCAATTTTTCTCCTGCATTTAAGGTGCTCTGACTCAATTTTCCTCTCGAGCAAATTTTTTGAATAATTTCTGCAAATTGATAATCATCTATTTCTAGTTCATTAAAGGATTTATCAGAATAATTTATACTTTGAAATAGTTCAGGTGCTTCTTGTCCATTATAAAAAAATAAATTTAAGGTTATTTTATTTAGTAACTCTTTATGTCTTGACATGTAGTGAGCTACCAAATCAAGGGTAGGTGTATTTTCATTGATTACAATAGGAGAACCTTGTCTTGAAGTGCTATTTGGAGTTACTTCAAGACTTGAGCTCACCATAGATATACCTGATATATTATTAGGAAAGGTGTTATCTCTGGTTAAGCTTTGTAAAGAATCATCGCTAATTTCAGAAGATTTTAAGTTAATTAAAGCAGGGTTATCTAAAGAACATCTATCATCAAACATATCAAAGACAATTTCAGCATTAGGATTATCAATTCTTATTTTTCTTAAGAGATTACATAGTAATAATGTCTTACTATAATCTAAAGGTGAATCTGGGTGATTATAAAACTCAGGAGTTATGATACTTATATTTCCTGCCGTAGTTGGAGTTAAAGGAGAGTTAAACTTTTTTTCATCATCTGGATTATGATTAATATCATCAAAACCAAATAGGTCTGCGAGAAGAGTACTTTCAAAATAATCTCCCCTATTTTTCAATAGTAAAAAATCACTTAAAATATCCATTATTCTTGTAAATGAAAGCATGTATACATGTTGACTATTAATATTATTTGAGTCCAATCCCAGGATATTTAATATATTTTTTAAAAATTTTTCAGAATTATTAAAATCAATATGATGAGATTGTCTATTTGAGGCAATGCATAAAATCGTTTTATTATATTTTTTATTTTCTTTCTTAAGTATTTCAAAAAATTCTATATTGGCTAATAATACCATTTCAAAAATTTTTGACTGTTGTAAACTATTTATACCAAATTTTTGAATATCTTCGGAAAGAATGCTGATAAATTTTTGATTAAAGATACATCCATCGCCATCAAGGCCTATAACTCTAATTTTTTTCATATTATATATATAACTTAACTAAGCAGGTAAATTCCAAGTTTATCAAAGTTTATAGTTAGGTGCAATACAAGAAATAACAAGTATTAAATTAATGAATACATCTTAGTTATTTGCTATATTTATACTGACAAGGCATAAAAAAAAATTTAAGTTGGGATAGATGGATTTAAATCTTAATGATTTTATAAAAAAAATTAATCAGTTCTATTTGGCTAGTTTTATAATAGTCATTTTATTATGCTATTTTATTTGGCAATTATTTTTATTTGTTGGGTTTTTGACTAGTTATAATAAACCACCAGAGTTTTTAATTAGAGCGGAAAATTATCAGGCGCAAGTGCCACCAAGAGCTAAATTACCAGATTTGGCTAGTTATAATTTATTTGGTGTGTATAAAAAGAAAGTAAAAAAGAAAATAAAAGTATCTGATTTAGATGTTACAGTAACTGGTATCTTTGCAAATAGCGATTCTAAATTAGGAAGTGTTGCGCTCACAGCAGATGGACAGACTAGATTGTATATAGTTGGTTCAAAGATAAAAAATATGGCTGTTATTGAAGAAATTTTGGATGATAAGATAATAATTAATATAGATGGTGAAAAAGAATACTTACCATATAATAAAAAAAATTTAGAATTTAATGAAAATAATAGTAATAAAGCAAATTTTCCACCACGTGTATTTCAGGGAAGATAATGGTTATAATGAAGATTGCATAATTAAAAACCTATAATGGATCGCATTTCATAATGGAAATAAAAAATAGTATTATTTTAAAATTTTTACAGGTTACTCTTCTTGTATTTATAGCTGTTATTGATAAACCAGCATTTGCTGAAGTTAGAATGAATAATCAGAATAAACGGACTTGGAATTTAAATAATGTTGAGTTGCTAGCTGTAATTGGGGAAATTTCAAAAGAAACAGGTAAAAACTTTCTTATAGATCCACAAGTTTCAGGAAGAGTAACATTAATTTCAGGACATCCAATGGGTGCGGATGAAGCTTACCAGGTTTTTTTATCTATATTGCAAATATTAGGTTATATAGCTGTTGATTCAGGAGACGTTGTAAAAATTGTCCCTCAATCACTAGCAAGATCATTACCTTTGCCAGTAGCAAATAATCAAGATCCTGGTCATGGTGATGAAATGGTTGTAAGGGTAATTGATGTAAGACATGTTTCTGCTATGCAGATGTCTAGTATTTTAAGAAATCTAATAAGCAATCAGGGAAGTATTACAGCCTATCAACCATCTAATAGTTTAGTTATTGCAGATTATGCTGCAAACATCAATAAACTATTAAGAATTATTCAAGCAATGGATAAAACAACTGTTGATAGTATGGAAATTATTAGGCTTGATTATGCCAATGCAAGTGAAGTAGTTTCAACACTAACAAATTTAATTCAAGACAAAATGTCTTATGGAGATTCTCCAAAAACTAAATTCAAGATGGCAGCTGATACAAGAATTAATGCCATAATCTTAATGGGAGATAAGGATCAAAGGCTTAAAATTAGAGCAATGATTGCTAATTTAGATACCCCGGCACCTAAAAATAGTAGTAATACTTATGTTTATTATTTAAAAAACCAAAAAGCTAAAGATATTGTCCAAATTATATCTAGTATCGCTGGAGCTTATTATGGAAGAAAAGGTGGTGGTACAGCAACAAGTTATAATAGTAATGAGGGGGTAACTGCTGCAGCAGGAAAAGGCGGAAATGATAGCTCATCAAGTACTCCGATTAGTGCCTCAAATGGTATTATTGCTGATCCAACAACTAATTCGGTAATTTTAACTGGCCCCCCTGAATTACTTAGATCATTAAGAAATATAATTGCGCAATTAGATATTAGAAGAGCTCAGGTTCTTATTGAAGCTGCAATTGTTGAAGTTGATGCAGATGACAATCTTAATTTAGGTATTGAGTGGCATACAAATCAAACAACCAATGGTTGGAGAGGCGGTTTTAATGCTGGAGGAACTCCTATTTCGCCAACAAGTACATATTCAGGAATAGCTAATAGTATTTATAACTCTCAGCCCGTTACTAACAGTGATTTATTTCAAATCTTACCTTTTCAAGGACTAACTCTTGGGTTTATTAAAGGTGGGGATAGCATTCGAGCGGTAGTTAATGCTTTAAAAGCTAGGACTAATACAAATATTGTTTCAACTCCTTCTCTAGTTGTTTTAGATAATCAAAAAGCGACGATATCATTACAACAGCAAATATCATATGAAAGCAGTAAGATATCATCTGATGCAGGTGGCGTCACACAAGGTAATGCATATAAACCGACAGGGTTGAAGTTAGAAGTAACTCCAATGTTAACTAAAGGTGAAGTTGTTAGACTTGAAGTAAATCAGCAGCTTGGTAATGTTACAGGAACAGGTGTCACAGGAAACCCAAATTTCTTAGAAAGAGAAATTGATACAACTGTATTGGTTGATGATAAAGACATTTTAGTTCTTGGTGGGTTGATAACAGAAAGAGAAATAGAAAAAATAGTTAAGGTTCCTTTTATAGGAGATATTCCTATTTTAGGAAATTTAGCGAGAAGCACTACAAAATCTAAAGAACGTCAGAATCTTATGATATTTATAAGACCTGTTATTTTGAGAAATCAGCATGATAACATAGATGTTACTGCATCTAAATATGACATGATGCGTGGTGATCAAATATTACAAAAAGTTGATCCAGAAGGTCTTATTGCTCCAGAACACAGAGAAATATTACCTCCATATAATCCAAAAGATAGACAAGTGAAATTGCCATGGCCACTATTTTAGATGATGAAAATAATATCGAACAATCTGAAAAGCATGAGCCAACTGATTTAGAAAAATCTCGGGTATCTTATAGCTATGCTAAAGAAAAAGGAGTGATAATTTCTTCTTTAAAGCCTAATTTAGCTCATGTTGTATGTAAAAAAGGAACGGATATTTCTATAATTTCAGAATTGCGCCGGCATGTGGCAAGGCCTATTGAAATTGAAGAAGTAGATGATAAAAGGTTTAATGAAGTACTTGTTCAATCATATGAGTCAGATAATTCTGAAACTCAACAAATGATGCGGAATATAGAAGAAGATTTAGATTTAGACTTATTATCCCAAGAACTTCCAAGTACACAAGATTTATTAGCAAGTGAAAATGATGCTCCTATTATTAAATTAATAAATGGAATTTTAAGTTCTGCTATTAAAAGAAATGCATCAGATGTTCATATGGAAGTTTATGAAAAGAAATTAGTAGTAAGATATAGAATTGATGGAGTTTTAACAGTTGTTTTAGAGCCGCCCCGGGCATTAGCGCCAATAGTTATATCTAGAATCAAAGTAATGGCTAAACTTGATATTGCTGAAAAAAGAGTTCCACAAGATGGTCGTATTTCTTTATTTATTGCTGGCCACGAAGTTGATATAAGGGTTTCAACACTGCCAACTCAACATGGCGAACGTATAGTAATGCGTATTCTAGATAAAAAGTCAGAAAAATTTGATTTAACATCACTAGGAATGTCAGATAAATCTTTAGCAAAATTAAATAAACTAATTCAAAATCCATACGGTATTATTTTGGTAACGGGTCCTACTGGTTCAGGTAAATCAACATCACTATATGCAATGTTGACTGTATTAAATACAGAAGACAGAAATATTTTAACTGTTGAAGATCCTATTGAATATTATTTACCAGGGGTTGGGCAAACTCAGGTAAATCCAAAAGTTAATATGACTTTTGCAAAAGGTTTAAGAGCAATTTTAAGACAAGATCCGGATATTGTCATGGTAGGTGAAATAAGAGATTTAGAGACAGTTGAAACAAGTATTCAAGCAAGTTTAACGGGACATCTAGTATTATCTACCCTTCATACCAATACAGCTATTGGAGCAATTACAAGACTTAGAGATATGGGAGTTGAATCATTTTTATTATCTTCGACTATTATTGGAGTTCTTGCTCAAAGACTAGTAAGGGTTTTATGTGATAGTTGCAAAAAGAAATCAAAAGCTTTAGATGATGAAAAAAATTGTTTAGGAATTCTTGATGATAATGAATTAGAATTATTTAAACCTGTTGGTTGTGATAAATGTAACAAGACAGGATTTAAAGGGCGTACAGGTATTTATGACTTAGTTACGATTGATGAAAAATTAAGAAGCATGATTACAGCAAATGATTCTGAAATGAATATGGAAAAATATGTAAGGCAAACAACTCCTACAATGCGAGAAGATGGAGTCAGAAAGGTATTATTAGGAATGACTACTATAGAAGAAGTAATGCGTGTTACAACGGAGGAGGTGTAATGCCTGTATTTGATTACAAAGCTTTGAATCGTTCAGGGAAAGAGCTAAAAGGAGTTTTAGAAGGCGATAGCGCACGCGCAATAAGGCAGAAGTTAAGAGAAAGAGGTTTGATTCCTATTGAAGTAATGCTTTCAGGATCATCTTCAACTATAGACAAAGCCAATAAAGATGAGTCAGTATCTTTTTTTAAAAAATTATTCTCTAGAAAAAAAGTAACCAAGTTATCAGTTGCAGAAATTTCTTTATTGACGAGACAACTTGCAACTTTATTAAGTTCAGGTATGCAAGTAGAGGAAGCATTAAAAGTTGTATCAGAACAATCAGATAATGCAAAAATCACAAGAGTTATTTTGGCTGTTCGTGCAAAAGTTTTAGAAGGACAGTCATTAGCAACTGGACTTTCTGAACATAAAGGAGTTTTTTCTGACTTATATTGTGCAACAGTAAATGCAGGTGAGCATTCGGGGCATTTAGATTTAGTTTTAGAAAGTCTTGCTGAATATACAGAAAAGCAGTATAAGCTCGCGCAAAAAATCAAACAGGCTTCTGTATACCCAGCTATTATGATAGTTTTATCTGTTGCAATTGTTGGGTTCTTAGTAAGTTTTGTTGTTCCAAAATTGGTTAATACATTTCAGCAGACAGGACATAGTTTACCAGCGGTTACAAATTTATTAATTTTTATAAGTAATTTTTTGGCTAATTATGGATTGTATCTTATAGTGCTAATTATTATTGCTATTTACTTATTCAAAATGGCGCTTAAAAATGAAAAGTTTTCTTATAAATGGCATAGTTTATTATTAAAATTACCATTAATAGGTAATGCAATAAAAGTTATTAATACATCAAGATTCTCAAGAACCTTTGGGATTCTTTCAAAATCAGGTGTTTCGGTATTAGAAGCTATGAAAACAGCAAGTGCTGTTGTTTTAAATAAACCTATTCAAGAATCTCTAGCAGGAGTTATTAAAAAAGTAAGAGAAGGGGCATCTATTAGTAAATCTTTACAAGCAACAAAATATTTTCCTGCTATGAGTATTCATTTGATTGCAAGTGGTGAATCAAGTGGTAGACTAGAAATGATGTTAGAACGTAGTTCTGATTATCAAGATCAGGAGATAGAAAGTCTTATAGGAAATTTTATTAGTTTATTTGAACCTGTGCTAATTTTAGTAATGGGGTCTATAGTATTATTTAT
>Ga0066641_10000427_pt1 | contig 19097 bp, 20 predicted proteins | sample CryGeyCG2114_065_FD_59509 | JGI IMG/M metagenome (GOLD analysis project Ga0066641, IMG submission 59509) | Groundwater microbial communities from aquifer - Crystal Geyser CG12_big_fil_rev_8/21/14_0.65 | ecosystem: Environmental > Aquatic > Deep subsurface > Groundwater | place: USA: Utah: Grand... | reverse complement strand
CGCAGCCGAGATGAATGTGAAGTCGACAGGAAACGCACGTGCCCAGAGTGTCGCATATGTCCCACAGGTACGGATGTCGAATACATACATAGAGAAAGGCCAGTACAAGCGAGACGAACTGTTCGAAGGCATCAAGTTAGGTGTCTATCTAGGCGGAAGCAGAGGCGGTCAGGTCGACACAGCCAAGGGATCATTCCAATTCTCAGCTCAAGAAGGATTCATGATAAGGAATGGAAGGCTCTGCGAACGTCTTCGTGGTGTCTCGCTTGCAGGGTCGACATTGAAGACACTTGCGAACATCGAGAAAGTGTCTGATAGATATCAAGAGGGTTTTCCAGGATTCTGCGGGAAAGGTGGACAGTCTGTCCCGGTGATCGGGAATTGCCCCCACATATTGATCAGGAAAGCGACGGTGGGCGGAAAATGAAAGAGGATCTTTTTGACATAGCCAGAAGATTCTGCAGGAGACCGCCGAAAGGATGTGATTTCATCTCCATCGATCTGAGCGAGAGCAGGGTTGATTCGATCGAGATGCAGGACAATGATATAGATCTTTTCAATTCTTCAGATCATAAACGTGCCATAATCAAGGTGGCGATAGGAAAGAAGATTGGCATAATCGAGACAAACATTCTGGATGAGCAAGCGATAGCCCGCGCGATAAGAGTTGCAAGGAACACAAAGCCGCTTGAATATCTATATGGTTTCCCATCTCAAGGCAGATACATAACACAGAAGAACTTCGACAGGAAAATCGTGTCGATGTCGACTGATGATTTCGCAAAGATGGCAAAGGACTGCATCTCATATTCGACAGACAAGAAGACGACTCTTTCACAAGGCGCAGTCTCTTCGATGCGATCAAAGTTCGGTATCTTCAATTCAAATGGTCTTGATACGCAGGCAAGCGCGACTGAATTCTCAGTATATGTTTCATGCATCATAAAGTCAGATGGAAAAGTGAGCAGTTACTATGATTCACAAGATGATCATTTCCTTTTTGATCCAAAGTCACTCTGTGAAAATACCAAAAAAACCGCGCATGATTTCCTGTCTCCTCAGACATTGAGACAAAAAGAGAAAGATCTTCCGATAATCATCACTCCACGTGCGGCGTCTTCTCTTCTGAATAGCGCATTCCTTCCGAACTTCGACGGAAAGAACAAAGAGAAATGGAAAAGCATCTTCTGCGGAAAAGAGAATGAAGAATTGCTGTCAGACAATCTTTCAATATTCGATGATGGCACATTGAAAGGTGGGATGAATTCGACTGTGTTTGATTCTGAAGGCACACCGCGTTCACGCACAACGCTTATCGATAAGGGAATACTGAAGGGATTCATCTACGATCATAACACTGCATTGCATGCCAAAACAAGACCGACAGGGAACGCCACTTCTTCTGGGATGGGTTTCTCAAATGTCATCTTGAGATGCAAGAAGAAGCATTCATATGTCTCTGCAAAAGATGCACTAGTGATAGATACACTCATCGGCGCACACACATCTGATCCATTGACGACGAACTTCAGCGTCAAGGCCGAGCAGATATATCTTCTGAAGAACGGCCAGCTCATACCAAAAGAAGGCACGATGTTCGCAGGAAAGATGCTTGACTTGTTCTCATCTATAGAATCGATCGGGGAAGAGATCGAGCAGAGAGATTGTATTTATACAGGACCTATATTGATAAAGCCAGGTTGCTATAAGATACTCTGATTCACTTCTTCTCTTTTTTCATTCCGCCCATCGGTTCAGGAAACTCACCGGTATCGACACCGCCTTCATCTCCTTCCTCAAATTCGTCATCATCATCCCCGACAGCCACCATCTCTTTCTCGAAGTCATCCTGCGAGAGATATTCTGTCGGTTTCTCACCCATCTTGACATGGATATGAAACCATCTCTTGCAGTTTGGGCATCTGATCATAGAAAAACTCTCTGCATTCGAGAAACAATTGAAATTATGCTTGCAGTAAGGGCAGATTATCAAGCATCCGCTATCTTCGATATAATTTTCTTTTTCCATAAGAGACCTCATTCATCTTTGGGTTTATATTTTTTAGCATCATTCAAGCACTTCGACAGAATCGATCTGACCATCTCCATCCATATCAAATCCCCTGACAACACAATACCAATCTTTTGATGGATCAAAGTTCTGGAGGATGTAATTATGATGCCTTGTGAGCGCGATCACAGCGGATTTTGTGCCGACAGACCTTATCCCCGCGATAATGTATATGATCCTCTCTGGATTGAAAGGGTTCCTTATCCTTGCTATGAGCCCTATAGAATCTTCCCAATACCTCTTTCCTGTCTTCTCAGAATACAATCCGTAAGGCGCGCTGTCTGTGAATCTTATAGCAAGGCAGTCATTCAATTCAGAGACAAGAAGATTTGTCACAGGACCGCCTAGGACCAGCAGGTTTTTCCCTGTCTCTTTCTGTGATTTGATGTCGACATCAAGCTTGACACTGAAATCATCAGGCATATCGACAAGCCTTCCTAAGAAAATCCCAAGATCGATCGCGTAATGTCCATCCCTAGCGCTCGCCTTGAGCGGGCCATGAGGATCAGGGGATCCGACAACGACTTTTCCTTTGAGCCCATTGTTCTTGATCAGCGGATCGAAGAAAGTGAGGACACTCTCATGTATCTCGTTTGTGAATTGTTTTTGGAATGGTTTCCACTTGTCTTCAAGACTCAAAGCAAAAGACATGTTCTTTGGAGTGAATCTCCTTGCGACTGTGCCTCTTATCTCTTCTTTGCTTGCGACTTCGATAACGCCCGCCTTCAATAACTGCTTTATGTGATAATAGACATTCTGTTCATGGATGCCGATGCGTTCAGCGAGTTTTGAAGGATATTCTTGAGATTTTGAGAGCTCCTTTAATATCTTTATCCTGATGGGATGGCTTATATGTTTCATGGCTTCTTCATCATCCAACAAGAGAACATCCTGATAAAATAGCTTATTATCTTCTTCTTTGATAAGATAATTCCTGACCATGATGTGTTTTCATACTGAATGCTATTTAATAATTTCGAAAATTATCACTTTAGTTTGTATATTATAACTTTTTTATTAATATAATTTGTTTGTTTTATCGCTTTTTTTACCTTAAAATGTTAAATACGCACTAAATGCACTTCAAATAAAAAAATAATCCTGAAAAATCCTTTTATATCAAAAAAAGGCTAAAAAATGCCTTTTTTTATCATTGGTTACATACTTTTTTTTAATTAACTTTATAAACCAAGCCTGACTACTCTATCTAGTCTCACCAGCGGATTATCCGAGGGTGTGAGATCAAAAAAGAAGGGGTTTTAAAAAATGCCAAAACTATTTGGAACAGACGGCATAAGGGGTAGATTCGGCGAATATCCAATGACTGTCGATATGGCAGAAAGGATCGGACGAGCTGCTGCTAAATTTTTCAAAGGGAACAGAAAGACAACTATCCTGATCGGAAAAGACACACGCGAATCGGCTGATAAGCTTGAAAGCGGCCTTATCAAGGGTCTGAATGCGATAGGATCAAATGTGATACAAGCAGGTGTCATACCGACACCGGCAGTCGCATATCTCACAAAAAAATACGGATGTGACGCAGGTATCGTCATATCTGCATCACATAACCCATACGATGATAATGGGATCAAATTCTTCAATTCAGGTGGTTTCAAACTGAATGATCGCGAAGAAAGCAGATTCGAGAAGATCATATTGTCAGATGCGATACTAAAGGAGAAATCAAAAAGGAAAGTCGCGAACACAAAACTGAAAAAAGCAGGAAAGGAATACTCTGAGATGATAATATCAGCGACTAAACGGTCGCTTGATGGGATGAAGATAGTTCTAGATTGCGCGAATGGCGCAGCATCTGATATAGCTCCGGAGGTCATGGCATCGATGGGCGCAGAAGTGATTGTCCTAAACAACCAGCCGAATGGGAAGAACATCAATCTGAACTGTGGTTCGTTGTACCCCGAAGTGGTCAAGCAACATGTCCAGATGTACAATGCAGATGTCGGCATGGCGCTTGATGGTGATGCAGATAGGATCATGCTTGTCGATGAGACAGGAACAGAAGTATGCGGCGACACCATAATGGCAATCTGCGCGCTTGATTTTGCGCAGGAGAACAAGCTCAATAAAAATACTATCGTTGTCACGCCATATAGCAACCGTGCATTGCATAGACTGATGGAAAAGAGCGAGATCAATGTCATAGAAGCCAAGAACGGCGATAAATATATCTCTGCTGAGATGCGGAAGAAAGGCCTGAACCTCGGTGGCGAACAATCAGGTCACATCGTGTTCATGGATCATTCCACAACAGGCGACGGTATGTTGTCTGCCTGTCAGGTCCTGAATATAATCAAGAAAAGACGGACAACATTATCTGATCTCTCTTCTGTGCTCAGAAAATATCCTCAGAAGACAATCAGTGTCAATGTCGCTGAAAAAGTGCCTTTTGAGAAATCAGAAGAGCTTATGCAAATGGTCAAAGAGGCGCAGGAGACGATGGGTCAGACATCAAGAGTGATCCTGAGATATTCCGGCACCCAGAATCAGGCACGTGTCACTGTAGAAGGAATCGATGGTGACGAAGTCGAATACTACGCAGAGAAGATCGCCTGCGGAGTGAAAGATTTCATAGGGAACAAGGATTGATCCTGATTTTATTATAAAATGATATAAACTACTGTGAGGTATAAATATGGTGCAGGCAATACTCATGTGCGCTGGAAAATCGACTCGCACGCATCCACTGACTTTGACAAGACCAAAACCGCTTCTCAAAGTAGCAGGGAAGACAATAATCGAGCACAATCTCAACCAATTGGACGGACTTGTCGATGAAGTAATAATCATTGTCGGATATAAAAAAGAGATGATAATGAATTATCTTGGTGACAGTTATAAGAAGATGAAGCTCAAGTACGCTGAACAGAAAGAACAGCTCGGCACAGCACATGCAGTCCAGCAGGCTGAGAGATATGTGAAGGACAAGGTCATAGTCATGAACGGCGATGATTTCTTTTCAAGGGTCGATATCAAGAACTGTCTCGCGCATGACAATTGCATCCTTGCGATGGAAGTGGAAGACCCGCGCAATTATGGTATTGTGCTGCTCGAAGGAGGAAGCGTGAAAGAGATAATAGAGAAACCGAAGAACCCGACATCGAATCTCGCGAATGTCGGACTCTATGTGTTTGATAAATGTGTCTTTGATGAGCTTAAGAAAGTGAAAGTATCAAGACGCGGAGAATATGAACTGACTGATGTCATAGGAAAACTAGGCATCACATGCGCAGTGTCATGTGAGAAAGTGAAAGGATACTGGATACCTATCTGCTATGCATGGAATCTTCTGTGCGCGAACGAGTTCTTCATGAAAGATATCAAAGAGAAGAATGAAGGTGAAGTGGAACCGAATGCCACGATAAAAGGAGAAGTCGTGATAGGAAAAGGGACCATAGTGAAGAACGGCACTTATATCGAAGGGCCTGTCATCATCGGAAAGGATTGTGTGCTCGGACCGAATTGCTATATAAGGTCTAATACAGTCATGGGTGATAACTGCAAGATCGGAAACGCGGTCGAGATCAAGAATTCTATTTTATCTGATAGTGTAAGCATAGGACATCTATCATATATAGGAGATTCTGTGGTCGGTGAAAAAGTGAATATCGCAGCAGGCAATCTAACAGCTAACTTACGACATGATGGAAAAGAGATCTGTACTATATTCTGCGACAAGAAGATTGGGACAAACAGGCGCAAGTTCGGCACGGTTATAGGAGATCATGTCCATACGGGCATAAACACCTCTATATATCCTGGCCGGAAGATCTGGCCACATCTATCGACGATGCCAGGCGAGATAGTGAAAGACGACAAGACTGATTGATATGTGCGGCATAATTGCATACAGAGGCGACGGGGAAAAAGACGCAAACGAAGTCGTCCTGAAAGGACTCAAGAGTCTTGAATATCGCGGCTATGATTCCTGGGGTGTCGCTTCAAGAAAAGACCAGAAGATAAAACAGATCAAGAATATCGGCAAGATCGGCCACATCGAATTAGAGCAGCTTGGACTGGCAAAAAGCAAGACAAGCATAGGCCACACGAGATGGGCGACACACGGCTCTGTCCATAAGCGAAATGCCCATCCGCATGCATCATCCTGCGGCAGTGTGTCTGTCGTCCACAATGGTATAATTGAAAATTTCCAGGAACTTCGCGCAATGTTAAGTGAGGAGGGGATAGAATTCTCGACAGATACAGACACTGAAGTGATTCCACATAATATCATGCATCTTATGAAAGGCGGCGATTCTTTCGAAGAAGCATTCCGAAAGACATTGCTCTCTCTGCGGGGATCTTTTGCCGTCGTCGCTATACATTCTGATCATGATGTGCTTCTCGGCGCACGGAACGGAAGCCCACTTGTGCTTGGCATAGGAGATAATGATCATTTCCTCGCAAGTGATGTGCCCGCGTTCCTTGAGCACACAAGCAAGGTGACATATCTTGATGACGATGACATGGTCGTGATTTCTGATTCAGGCCATAAAGTGATATCTCTTCTTGATGGAAAAGAATCGATACGCGATATCCATACGGTGACATGGGATGTCGAGCAGGCGAAGAAAGGCAAATATGATCATTTCATGACAAAAGAGATCGATGAGCAGAAGACCACGATAAAAAATGCTATCGAGCAGGACAGCGAGTTGATTGATAAATGCATAGAAGCATTGAATGATGCGAATGGTGTCTTTTTCGTCGGCTGCGGTACAAGCTATCATGCATGTGTCTCTGCTTCATACCAATTCTCCCATATCGCAAAAGAGCATGTGAATGTCGTACTCGCCTCTGAATTTAGGAACTATGAAGAGTTCCTGAACGAGAAGACACTCATGGTCGCAGTGTCGCAATCAGGAGAGACCGCTGACCTTCTTGATGCAGTGAAGACAGCTAAACGAAAAGGCGTCAAGATCATGTGCATAGTGAATGTCATGGGTTCTACCCTGATGCGCATCTCTGATATCGCTGTTCTCATGAACGCCGGCCCAGAGATATGCGTGCTTTCGACAAAGAGCTACACATCACAGCTCTCGATACTCACCTTGCTTGCTTATGGTCTCGCGGACAGATTGGATGAAGGCCGGAGACTCATCATGAAAGTGTCAGACTCAGTCGGTTCGATCATAAAAAAGAGCGAGCCTATAGTTTCAGCTCTTGCTGAGCGGTTCAAGACATCATCAAATATGTTCCTTATCGGCAGGGATCTGGCGTATCCTTCGGCACTTGAGGGTGCTTTGAAAATAAAAGAGGTATCCTACATCCACGCAGAAGGGTTTGCGGGCGGGGAGCTAAAACATGGCACGATCGCCCTCATAGAAGAGAACGTGCCTGTGATTGTGCTTTCGACTGATTCCACGCGTGAACTGATTGTGTCTAACGCGATGGAGATAAGGTCCCGTGGCGGTTACATAATAGGGATCGATTCAGTGCCAAACCCAGTCTTCGACACTTTCATAAAAATCGACAGCTTTGGTAATGCTGATCCTATAGCGATGATAATACCGATCCAGCTTCTTTCGTATCATCTTGCCATACAGCGTGGTTGCGACCCTGACAAGCCAAGGAACCTGGCAAAGAGCGTCACGGTCAAGTGATGTTTTGGTATGGGAGATGAGGTATGGGTCTTGGATATCAAACTTTATATATGCGAATTGTCAGTGATATATCATGAAATCGAAAATAACAATCCTGGTATCACTGGCCTCATTTCTTCTTGGGCTTTTCTTTCTCATGGGGACAGGAACAGCAATGGTCGGAGCAGTAATCGGCACATCCCATGATGCGTCATGGGAGAGTGCGATAGGTCTTGTCTTTTTGATGGGCGCAGCAGCGATGCTCGCACTTGGAGTACAGGCGCGACGGATCGATGATCATTTCAAGGTCGAAGAGAACATAAAAGACCCGCATCTTGGAAAGCTTGTCAGAGATGCCATGAAGCATCCAGAGACCGAACGAGAAGTATATCACCTTGAAGCAGAGATGAAAAAAGGCAATTTCAAGGCCGGTCTTGGAACACGACATCTTGAAGGAACCAATCTAAATTACATGCGCGGCAAAAAGGAAGGAAGAATATTCTACCACCAGACCGGTCCGAATGAGCTTGAGATAGTGGGCATCTGTCATAAGCATGATGAGCAGAAAGCGATAGACAAGCTTGTAGAAAAGTATGGCAAAGAAAAAGAATATACAAACTGATTTTTAATCTTATTTTTTTACTTCTTTCTCTATCAATCCGACAAGCTGTTCAGGTCGGTGATATCTCTCAGGATCAAAATATTCCATGGCCGATGAAGTTCTAGCTGTACGCAATCTCTAAAGAGATAATATGATGCAAAGAAATCATCAAGCGTCTTCTTGCCAAATACTCCCTCTGCCAATTCCTCTATACATTGTCTGCCTAATTTCTTTTCGATATCACGCGGGACATAGATAAGTGTCTGTCCTCTGAATCTTCCGATGCTGCATCTGCCTTTAGAAAATGATTCTTCTGCATACATAGGCGTCCCATCCCTATCCAAACATTCTCCGTATCTCATAGAAATCACAAAAAAGAATAAATGGCCCTTCTTAATTAGAAGGGAATATTGATTTTATACCATTTCGATCAGGATAGAAATGCATGTCGAACTGGTCGCTTCCGATGATCATCGTGAGAGTCATAGAACCAGGATCGCCATCTTTCACCATGTTAAGTCTGTCTTTGCTCCATTGCGTATCAGAGAATTTGACTTCTATTTCTTTTGGTCCGCAGTCAGCGAGGACATCATCTTTTTTCCTGTAGAATGATTTGACATAGACTGCCTTGCCATCTATCTCACGTCCCTTGTCAACATCTTTTATGGCTGTCGGGAAAATCTCGACTTTGATGTTTGTCGTCACAGGGATGACTTCATCATCAGCCGATAGCGGATATGCCTTGAATGTGAACCCTTCTGATGTCAGATTGAACGAGTCGACCTTGATCTTCTTGACCTGATGCGATTCAAGCGTGGAACCGCATGCTGATGATTCTTCTTTTCTTGGCGTGACAACATCATTAGTGTCATCAGCTGTATCATCCACTGTCTCATCGTCCTGATCCATTGATTCATCTTCTGTCATGGTCTCAGCGCTTTTCTTCATGACATCGCTGACAGAAGGCATATCATCAAGCTTCTCATTCATCTTGTCAAGAGTAGCCTCGGCTTTTTTCAATGCCTCTTTTGCCAGTTTCTCTTCTTTGCTCTCGCATCCAAACAACCCGAATGCGAGCATGAGTATGATCAATCCAATAAATATCCTTTTCATATATACCACCTTAATCACCCAAAGAGGGTCTTTCCATATATATCTTCTGTTATCATGATTGATTTTCATGGATTCATCATAAACCCTAACTTAAAAATCATTTCTTCAAGGATTCTCTTATCGAATCAGAATATTCTGCCTTGACTGGATCTATACCTAGTTTTCTCGCAAGGATATATGCTGTCCAGTCTCCGAGATGTATCGTCGAAAAGATCTTTGACAACTGACAGTCGCCTGTTATCGCGATCTCTGTGACCCTCACTTTCTTTTTGATGATGTCTTTTGCTATTTTCATGTGCTTCTTCACTTTCGAATAATCCGTATCCTCATTGATTATCAGCACCTCGAAATCTCCTTGGGGCTGCGAGAAGCCATTTATCTCATTATAATTCATATCAGGGAACTCTCCTGTAAATGCGAGAGTCTTCGCTGTCTCATTAAGCATATATTTCCACCTGAGGCCGATGGATTTGAACTTGCTCGATGTATATATCAATGGAATTTTCTTCAGAAGCCTATCCGCGAGCTCAAGCGCTTTGTTCTTGAACATCGGGCTTTTCAGTGTCTTTGCTGTTTTTTCTATCTCATCAGAAAGATCACAGAGTCCAGAGTTCTCAAGCACCTTCAGCATAGGGATGAACATGTAGCCGAGCGCAAGCCGTTGTGGGATACCTTTAGGTATCAATATCTGTTCAGTGTTATTGATCCTGCATAATTGGCCGAGCTTTCCGCCACTTGTGATACATATGACCTGCGCTTTCCTCGAAAGAGAGCTTCTATAAGCGTCGATAGTCTCTTCTGTCTCGCCTGAATACGATATGACAAAAACAAGGCTGCGAGGACCGACGAACTCAGGAATCCTGTATCCTCGATTTACATATACTGCTTTTTTGATATTTAGATAGCTTTTCAGAAGGTCGCCAGGCAATGCCGAATTCCCAACACCGGTGACGACTATGTTGTCTATATTTTCAGGGTCTTTTGCGTAGTATTCTGATGCAAGCTTAGCTGCATGGATGCATTGACTGTGAAATTGTTCAAGATGCTTGAGTATGCTGTCTTGTTCCATATTATTCCCTCCAAGAGACATGATAGTCGACAGGCGTTTTTAAAGTTTATCAAGTAAATACGACAAAGGATAAGGAGATCTGATAAATGGCAATATCTGAACCTGCTGAGCGAACATATATATAACCATCAACACACCATTCAGCCAATGGCAAAAGCAAAAGAGAAATTCAAGACATATGGCGATGTCTTTGACAATTTCACAAACAGAGTGCTCTTCAAATTGATGAGTCAGGAGCATTTTGAGGAAGATACCTTAAGTCCGATCTCTATAGGAAAAGAGGCCAATGTCTTCAGCGCGAAGACAAAAGACGGCGAGTTCGTCGTGGTCAAGATATATCGTCTTGAGACATGCGATTTCACAAGGATGTTCGAATACATAAGGCTCGATCCTAGATTCGAGAACATGGCGAAGAGCAGGCGAAAGGTCATATTTGCCTGGGCGCAGAGAGAATATAGAAATCTCATGAAAGTAAGAGAGATGATCCGTGTTCCATCACCGATCACATTCGTCGGAAATGTCCTTGTCATGGAAATGATTGGAAAAAATAAGCCTGCTCCGAAGCTAAAAGATGCAGATATACCTGATCCACTTAAGATGTTCAATAAAATCAAAGATAGGATAAAGAAGCTTTATCAAGGTGGTTTTATACATGGTGATCTATCAGAATTCAATATACTTGTCTCTGAAGACGAACCGATTTTCATAGATTTCTCCCAATGTTCTCCAAAAGAGACCAATCGGGCAGTCGAGTTTCTGAAGCGCGATATAACCAATCTCTGCCGTTTCTTCGCAAAATATGGTGTCGATTTCGACCCAGAAGATATATTCCGTGATATCTCTGATAGCAAGGCTTAAAAAGACTTACCCTTTCCTCAAAACATTATGGAAGAATTCACAAACGAACTCAAGGTTCCAAAGGACAGGGTGGCTGTCATAATAGGGAAAGGAGGCAAGATCAAACAGGATATAGAAGCAAAGACCAATGTCATCCTTGATATCGATAGCGAAGAAGGGACAGTCATGATCAGCGGAAAGGACGCAGTCGCTGTCTTCACCTGCATGGACATAATAAAAGCCATCGCACGTGGATTCAATCCAGAGATTGCATATAGGCTTCTGAAGATCGATTATGTACTTGAATTGATAAACATACCTGATTTTGTCAAGAGCAAAGACCAGATCGCAAGGCTCAAAGGCCGTGTCATCGGAAAAGACGGCAAAGCGCGAGCCTGCATAGAAGAGCTCACAGAGACAAGCATATCTGTCTATGGTAAGACCATCGCGCTTATCGGGCATGCAGATTACATAAGCCTCGCGAGGAAAGCAGTCGAATCTCTTCTGAATGGAAGCCCCCATTCTAATGTTTATAGGTGGCTTGAGAAGCAGAGAAAGATCATAAAAAGAAGAGAATTCGAAGATGATCCTTCAAGATTTTTGAAGACAGATTAGATTTTCTCAGAAAGCACAAGCTCCCCATCATTGATGAACAAGTGTATCATCTTTTTTCCTATGAGATCGACCTCATACTTCTTTCGTATGGTCCAATAATCCTTTGGGTCGACATCCGCTCTCAGGATGACTTTCTCTGCGTCGTGTCTCTTTAATTCTTCTTTGATATTTTCTTCATTAGTTACACATAGAACACGGTAGCTATCTTTTATGAATGGATTATCTATCATCTCATCAGAAGTGAGCAGGAGTGATCTCTTTTTTTTCACATAGATGGATGTTCCAGTCGATAGAGCCAGCTCAGAATCAAGCCCAGCACGGATGATGGATGTATCGACTTCATGAAGAAATCTCTTCACAGAAGACCTTGTGATTGTTTTTTTTGTGACGGATGAAGCAAGTGTCTCTTCATTTGGAAGACTCACTGCACATAGTTTCTCTTTTCGTAGATTTCCAAAATAAATGGTCAGCCGATTCAATCTATGGTCGACACTCAAGTATTCTTTCTCACAATCCATCGGGATATCATCAAGGAATGGCGGGACTTCGATAGCGATATCTTCTGTCAATCCTGAGAATCTCTCTACTATCGACAAAGGCGACGGTCGTACATCATCCAATTTTCTATGTTCCTGGCTGGTCGGTCGTTCAGTGTCACAGAATATTATATCTGCCTCTTTCGCATGAAAAAGTGTCTCATCAGATAAAGCATCGAGATGGAAGAATTCAATATTCTTTACATCAGCGATGCTAGCATTGATCTTCGCATAACGGATTTTTCTTTCATCGATGTCCACACCGATGACCTTGTCGCATGTCTTCGCAAAAGCGATGCTCTGCAGACCTACTCCGCACCCGATGTCAAGGATGCATCTGCATTTCAGTCTCTTCGCCCTGTAATCCGCGACGATATCCGGTGTCGCGAACCTGAGATCGTCACGTGTGAATAAATAGTTCTCTTTTGTCTTACTGTTTTTTTCCCGTGCCTTCGCTATCTCAAGAATCTCTTCACTAGAAGATATCTCGCTTGCTGAATCTATCGCTTTTTGCAATTCTTCTATCGGATAATCTTCAAGCATCATAGAATAAGTGGAGAACAAGTGATGGTATTTAAGGCTTGTCTTGTATATCTTTGATCTTTTTCTTTATCTGTTCGATAAGGCCCTTGCTCTCTTTCTCGACTTTGCCGTGCGTCTCTTTGACCTTGTTCATAGTCTTCTCGATAAATTTCCTGTGATATTCTCCATGTTCTCTAAGGACATGCTCAAGTTCTTCGAACCTTCTTTTCCATGCATTGAAATAGACAAGTGTCTCAAGTGGATATCTGATTGGCACGACTGGATCCTCATCTGGATATCCGATGGGAATGACTGCCTGTGCCTTTGCATTTCCCGGCAGGCTGAATATTGTAGACATGACTTCATCATCAAAAGCGCTGACAAAATTTGATCCAAGACCAAGGCCGGTCGCGGCGAGCATCATATTCTGCGCAGCTACAGCACAATTCTGTATCGCAAAAAGAGTCTCACCTCTTATTCCATAGAATCTCCTGACTTTGTCAAGCTCAGCGACGACTACTATCAGCATCGGGGCTTCCTGGAGCCATAGCTGGTCATAACATGCGCTTGCGACCTGTGATTTTAAGGACATATCTTTGATTATGATGAATCTCCAGTTCTGTAGATTACCAGAAGAAGGCGCCATCCTCGCAGCATCAAGGATAATGCCTAATTTCTCTTTCTCAACGGGCTTTTTTAGAAACTTCTTGATTGCCCTTCTCTTGTGAATGCATTCAAAGACATCCATTATACAGCTTTAAATGCCAATGCTCCTTTAAAAATCTTCTTACGAAAACTATTTAAATCACACTAGTTTTCCAGAAGCACATGTATTTATAAATAACCTACTTTGCCTCCATAGCTTAGCAGGTAGAGCGTGCGGCTGTTAACCGCAAGGTCGTCAGTTCGAGTCTGGCTGGAGGCGCTTTTTTTATGGGCCAGTAGCTTAGTCTGGTGGAGTGCCCGACTGATAATCGGGTGGTCCGGAGTTCAAATGCGGTCACTGACGTTCGGCACTTCCAAACGTCACCGTTTGAAAGTCTCCGCTGGCCCATATCTTATTTTCTAAAAATACTCAATAGCAACAACACACAAAATCCGAAGTGACAGCGGATTTCGAACGTCAGTGAGATTATCCGCTGGCCCATATATTACTTCTCATCCGAATCAAGATCATTAATTCCGATACAATAGAAAGATGATATAAACATCTTTGATCATTCTTCCATGATCTTGATATCCAGGCAGTTCAGCAGTTGCTCGTAGTGCCGTCTTAGGAGCGGTCTTTTCCTTATCACTTCCTGCAGTTCCGGAGTATCTATGCCATCAAGCCTTCCGAGGAGATAGAGCCCTGCGACAGCTTCGGATGGATGATTCTCCAGCACGAAAATAGAGGGCATGTTTGCCACACATATGTTGAGCGCGCGTTCGACGTTTGCGTATAGCTTTCCCTAGTTATGCGGATCTATCCTGACTTCAGTGACTGTGCCATCCCGGATTTTCTCCAGCAACTTACCGGCTACGTACCAGTCCAGCCTGACAGTCTTGCTCTTTTTGTCCTCGATGACCTCTGCGAGACACTCCGGACCTCCCCAGATACCTTCACTGATGGTCCTGATTTTACCGTATGCGGTCTCTTGGATACTTTCCTGGTCTACGCTCAGTCTATATCCTCTATCGAAAGAATCCTGATCCTGCTCTTGGATGATCTTTGGGAGTTCGACTCTCCTGAGTCTGCCTGTCTTTTCCATATCGACCAGCTTTTTCTTGGCATCTCTGATCCGCACGAGACGACCAAGGACTTCAAATGGGCTGCAGCCATATACTCCTTCGATTCCTTCGACTACCTTGTTGCCAGCTCTTATCATATTATCATAGCCATCTATACCTTCTATCGCTTTCTCCACCAGTTCCATGACCGTTGTCTCAAGATTGATTGCATTGACCATTGTATCATTATTATTGAGAACTTGCCGGTTTAATACGAGGAAATACTGAAAGTATTTCCTGTACAGAAAATGCATGCATTTTCTTGTACCGCGCCCACTGGAAATACTTTGTATTTCCATGCATTGTTCCTTCGGAACAATATTTTAGGGCGAGTTCTCAAGTCAAAAATTTGTTCAGACTATAATGCGAATCCGGTTAATACCACACCCTTTAAGGTCGTGGATAGGATTCGCTTATACATCTACTGAACAAATTTTTGTTATTTATGGGTTAATGCCTCTGATATGTTTATAAAAATTCCGTATCATTAATGTATATTATCTTCAATTTTCTTATGGTTCTGTGCGATATATCCCTGAAAATCAAGATCGATGTTCTGAAATAAAACGGAAAAATCCTAAAATATCCTATCCAGTCGTATCTTTTCCATCCTATTGTTAAAGCGACTTTATCGGGAACACATTAGCACAAGCGATCAACTTTCCATCAAGAAGTATATCTGTTATCTTCCTAGCTTCTTCTTCATTACTACAAGTGACATAGAATATCTTCATCATTCAGCGCCGCAAATCTTCTTGATCCTTTCCCATTCAGCATCGATATTGCTCTGGATCTTTTCAAGAAGTGGTGCGTTCTCTGGTCTGAAGAGATGTTTGAATCTTCCTTGGGTCTTTAGAAATTCAGTTATCGGTTTCCTGCTCGCAGGGTTGTAGTTGAGTTTCCATTCTCCATTTTCGACCTCGAACATCGGCCAGAATCCTGTCTCAGCAGCGAGCCTTGACAACATAACTGTCTTGCTCTCGTCAGCTCTCCATCCACGCGGACATGGAGCGAATATATTTATGAACGCAGGACCATCAGCCTCAAATGCTTTTGTGGCCTTATTGACGACATCAGACCAATTATGGATTGCGGTCTGTGCGACATAAGGTATTCTATGGGCCGCTGCAATCTCTGCCAGCATCTTTCGTCTCTCCTGTTTTCCCTGCCTGATTTTTCCGGCAGGATCAGTCGTGGTCGAAGCATATAATGGGGTCGCGCTTGATCGCTGTATCCCGGTGTTCATATAACCTTCATTATCATAACAGACATACACGAATCTATGTCCTCTCTCAAGCGCGCCAGATAATGCCTGCAGGCCGATATCATAAGTGCCGCCATCTCCACCGAAAGCCACGAAGCGTATCTCTTTCTTGACCTTGCCTTTTCTCTTCAGTGATCTATAAGCGGCTTCGATTCCGGAGATCGTCGATGCGGCATTCTCGAATGCAGAATGCATCCATGGGACTTTCCATGCGCTATAAGGATAGATGGTCGTCGCGACCTCAAGGCATCCAGTCGCATTTGCCACAATGACATCATGTTTTGTCGCGCTTAGTATCTGTCTTACGGCTATAGGTGCGCCACAACCAGCACACATCCTATGTCCGCCAGATATCCTCTCTGGCATCTTCGCAATCTCTTTTAGATTTGCCATGATTATCATTTCTCCCGTAGATTGATATATTTGACTGCAGGTGTCTTTTTCTCGCGTGCCACTTTCGGTAGCTCTTCAAACACTTGCCTGATATGAGCCATCCCGATCTCCCGTCCACCAAGGCCATATAAATATGGCGCAAGTATTGGTTTTTTCTTCATGTCATGGATGGCGTTTGCGACTTCGAGGAAGACGGGCCCATCTGAGCCGAATGATGCTGATCGATCAAGCACTGCGACGACATTTGCCTTCTCGATGGCTTTTGCGATCTCTTTCTTTGGGAATGGTCTGAACAATCTTATTTTGAGAAGACCGACTTTCTTTTTTTGTTTCCTCATCTCATCGACGACCGCTTTTGCTGTCCCACATGTTGAGTTCAACGCGATTATGATATATTCTGCATCTTTTGTCTTGTATTCTTCAAACAATGGATATTTCCTGTTTGTGAGCTTAGACAATTCATTCGCCGCTTTTTTATAGACCTTGAAGACATTCTCCATGCCTTCTATTTGCTGTCTTTTATGTTCGAAATAATAATCGAAGAAATCAAGCGGACCGACAGTGACTGGTTTTTGCACATTCAATAAAGGGTGCGCTGGTTTATAGGCGCCGATGAACCGTCGGACTGTCCGATCATCAAGGAGCTGTACTGCTTCAACCGAATGGCTTGTTATGAAACCATCAAGGCAGACCATCGCAGGCAGAAGCACATCCTTGTCTTCAGCGATCTTGAGAGCAAGGATGACATTATCATATGCTTCTTGTCCATCTTCACTGTATAATTGGAGCCATCCGGCATCTCTTGCGCCCATGCTATCAGAATGGTCGCAATGAATATTTATCGGAGCGGAAAGCGCTCGGTTGACGACAGGCATCACTATGGGAAGCCTGGTGCTTGATGCGACGTAAAGTATCTCCCACATCAAAGCAAGACCTGCCGATGATGTAGCGGTCATGGATCTCGCTCCTGCTGCTGCAGCACCAACGACACAGCTCATCGCGCTATGTTCAGATTCAACCCTCACAAGTTCTGTATCCACATCTCCATCAGCGACGAATTGCGCGAATGCCTGTGCGATAGCTGTCTGCGGAGTTATCGGGAACACAGCTACTACATCTGGGTTAATCTGTCGCATAGCATTGGCGACGGCTTCATTTCCAGTCAACGGCAGCAGCTTGTTCTGTTTTTTTACCACTTCTTTGTCACCTTCTATTGATATTCATTCTCGTTGCGCATCTCTATCGCACCAAAAGGACATACATTCGCGCAGATGCCGCAACCCTTGCAATGATTGTAATCAAATCCTTCCATCTTGTCCTTCTTCACCTTGATGGAACAATCAGGACAATAGATGAAACAGATGAGACAATTTGTGCATTTCTCTCTGAGTTTCACAGGACGAAATGTCCTCCAGGAACCAGTGATATAATCTTTGGCATTACCTGCTTCTAAGATAAGTCCGCCGATAGGAATATTTTTCCATCCTTTGAGCTTTTTCATCAGGCATCCACCTCATTGAATGCTCTTTCCATGGCATCAGTATTCTTGGTGACATTCTCTTTTCCGATCTTGTTCTTAAACTCTTTTTCGAATTCCTGTTTCAGGCTTTTTAACGAGAACAATTTTGAGACTTTCACGATAGCTCCAAGAATCGGCATGTTGGGCATATTCCTTCCAAGACATTCAAGAGAGATCTTTGTTGCATCTAAAGTATAGATTTTTCCCTTGAAACCAAGATCAAATCTCACTTGTTCTATACTTTTGTTTGTGTTCACGATAAGTATCTTGTCCTGTGTCAATCCTTCAAGTATAAGCTCTTTGTTAAGTAGGAGCGTAGGATCGATTACAGCGACGAGATCGGGTTCTTTTATGCTTTCATGGATAGTGATTGGTTTCTTGCTGATCCTAAGAAAAGATTTGACAGGGGCTCCACCTCTCTCAGGGCCAAATTCAGGAAATGCCTGGATGAAATGCTTGCTCTCAAGCGCGCTACAAGCAAGAATATGGGCAGCAGTCTTAGCTCCTTGTCCGCCTCTTCCATGTATCCTGATTTCGTATATATCTTTCATTATGATTTATTTATAAATGGTTTATAAGGCAATTATATTATTGTTTATTAATAAATGTTTTGTTTGGCGTAAATATGTGCAATAACGTGTTCTTTATAAACAAAAAGACCTTCCATTCCAAAAGAAGATATATGTTAAAACAAATAAAAACTAAAGATGGCAGCATGACTGGTTTCTCTGACAAGTATGATGAATATTATCATTCTGTCACAGGCGCAAGAGAAGAAGCAGTGAAAAAATATGCAGAGCCATGCAGGATCGCGGATCTTGCGCGATGTCCTGGAAAGATCGTTATTCTGGATTTCTGTTTTGGCATGGGATATAACAGCGCAGCCGCGATAGATTCCGCACTTGAAGCTAATCCGAACTGCATCATAGAGATAACCGGCCTTGAGAATGATCTTGATCTTCTTGAAGGACTACAGGAAATTAACGGGCCTTTTAGATCTTATGGCCTCATAAAAAAAGCTGCATCTGAATTATCAATCAAAGAAGGGAATGTGGCGATTAATCTTCTACCAGGCGACGCGGCCGAGACAGTGATGTCACTTACAGAATTTGAGTTCGATGTGGTGTTCTTCGATCCATTCTCGCCAAAGAGACAGCCAGAGCTTTGGACAGAAGAGATCTTCA
>Ga0066641_10000423_pt1 | contig 19164 bp, 18 predicted proteins | sample CryGeyCG2114_065_FD_59509 | JGI IMG/M metagenome (GOLD analysis project Ga0066641, IMG submission 59509) | Groundwater microbial communities from aquifer - Crystal Geyser CG12_big_fil_rev_8/21/14_0.65 | ecosystem: Environmental > Aquatic > Deep subsurface > Groundwater | place: USA: Utah: Grand... | reverse complement strand
CAAATTTGCCTTCATATTTATCGGCATCATCAGGATGGTACATAACCGCTACGCAGGCAGGCAGCATTTCCGGCCTTGTCGTCATAATTTCGACCTTGTCACCGCCTTCAATCTGGAAATATAGATAATTTTCAAAGCTATCCAGCTCTTTTTCTTCCATTTCGGCGGTTGCGATTGCGGTTTGGTCAATCCAATCCCAGAACATAGGCTGATGGCGACGCTCTACTTCACCCTTATTATATAAATCCAGAAATGAAAGCTGGGAGATTTTGCGAGATTGCTCGGAAATTGTCATATATTTCTGGCGCCAATCCACGGAAAGCGCCAGCGAATTGAATAATTCCTCAAATTCCTTTTCGGCATCTGCCACAACCTCTTCACAAACCTTGATAAACTCTTCGCGCGGCATATCGGAAGCGCGGATTTTCTTGACCTTCTCCACCAATCTTTCTGTCGGCAAGCCATTATCATCAAATCCCATCGGGTAAAATACGTCAAAATCCTTCATGCGCTTGTAACGTGCAATAAAATCTGCCTGAGTGTAGGAAAACACATGCCCCATATGCAAAATGCCGGAAACTGTGGGCGGTGGGGTATCAATCACAAAAGTTTCCTCGCGCGGTTTATCATCCCGCCAGTGATAAACGCCGTTTTCCAGCCATTTTTGCTGGCATTTTTTTTCAGCTTCTTTGTGATTATATTTCTTGGGGAATTCTTTCATTTTCTCTAATTTTTGGCGTTAATTATTTCGTAACTATATCTTGATATCCTTTATAAACAACAAGTTTCAAAGGTTATAGACGTTACGATGAAGAATTTCAACCTTCCATGGGCATCCGGAACAAAATATTGGATTTGCATCGCGCTTTCAGAGGGGGAAAACTCGTCCGCCATAGACGCAAAATATAGCAAAAAAGGCAAGCTGCTAGAGGGCAATATCTATGTAATTGAGGCCCCGAAAAAATGGGCGGCAAGCTGGAAAGATATCAAAAAAACGCTAAAAACCGCGAATTATGATAGGCCGCAAGCGGCTGTCATCCCCAATGACGGCGGTGATGTTAATTATGACAAGATATATGATCAGCTCAAATCTGTAGATGAATGGGATAATATTGCTGAGAATATGTGGCTCGCAGAAGCAATGCTGGAAGACCGCCTCACCTGCCATTTTCAACCGATTTTTGATAGGAATAATCAAGCTTTCGGGGTGGAATCATTCGTGCGCGTTGAGGAAAAAAATGGCGAAACCATTGGCGGTGGTAAAATTATCGAAGCTTGTTATCAACTGCGAATCCACCATATAATTGATAAGCATTTGCAGGTTAAGGCAATTGAAAAATTTGCCGAATGCAAGGTTCCCGGCAGCTTATTTATCAATTTTATCACTGGATTTATACAATTACCTTCCAAATATCTGGAAAAACTATCAGAAGCCACGCAGGAGCATGATGTAATGCCGAAACGGATTGTGCTGGATGTTTCAAAATCGGACCATGTCGAAGATGTTTCGCAAGTAGCCTCAGTTGTGGATTTCTGCAATTCAAAAGGTTATAGCGTGGCGCTGGATGACGTAAAATCCCTTGAGCAATTAAGCGAGATATTAAACGAAACCAAGCCGGATTTCGTAAAAATTGACCGTGGCCTAACCTATAATTTTGAAAAGCCGCTTATTAAGGATAAAATACAAAAGCTTATTGAATATTCTCACTCAAAAGGCTGCATGGTTTTGGCAGAAGGAATTGAGGATAAAAAAACTTACGACTATCTGAAAGATGCAGGGATTGATTTATTCCAAGGCTATTACCTTGCAAAACCCATGCCGGCAGAAGAAATTAATAGAGCCCTAAAAAAGGTCGGGTAGCTATGCACGCACGCCTAAAACATAGGTCAGGTTTCACATTGGTCGAATTATCAATCGTTCTGGTAATTATTGGGTTGCTAATTGGTGGGATTTTGGTTGCTCAAAGCATGATTGAAAATACCAAAATACAAAAACTTGTCAAAGAAATGGAAGGCTGGAAGTCCATGGCAATGATGTTTAAGGAGCGCTATAACGTCTGGCCGGGCGATGGCGCAGCAAGCTTTAGCAGCCTATGCGCAGTCGGTGCAGGAGCAAGAAATAATATAATTGGCAGGCATACAGATGATAGCGGTGGCTGTAACGGCGCTGAGTATAACCGCTTTTTCCTAGATTTATACCGAGCAGGATTCACAAAAGAAGATTATACTTGCGGCACATACTTAGGTGGAGGGGTCAGAGAAGGCTGCAACCCATTGCTAGATTTTGATGACTATGGTGCAGGTGCGCAAAATGGAACTTTAGCAGGAATATTGCCAGCATATTCAAATTCTGGAGTTCCAACTAGCGGGCTTGGTGGCGCGCATATATATCAGCGCGAAGGGAACTATTTACTCACAAGCCGTTATTGGTGGGGTTATGGGTTCTTAACACCCAAACAAGCGCTTTCTTTTGATACAAAAATTGATGATTCACGCCCCGGCACGGGAAAAGTGTCAATCACTGCATATTACACTATCTCAAACTGCATAACAGGCGCAAGGACAGATGCGGCAAATACAATCGACTGGAATTTGGGCGCCGAAGACCCATATTGCGCAGCAATGCTATGGCTGGATGAGCATTAAAAAGCCCTAGGCTTCGACAAGCTCTGTTACGGCTTCTTTTTTTAACTCTTTCAAGGCTTTGCCGCGAAATTCCAGCACTTCACTGCTTACAGGCATTTCTTCCATTTCCGCCACTTCAACCTCGGTGATTTCTTCAGCTTCATCCACAAATTTGCGGCAGCTCCCGTCAATATATGCACCGTTTTCGATATGGATGCTCTTATGGATTATGTCGCCCACAACTTTTGCGGCAGCCCCGCAATTTATCTTTCTGGCCATGATATTGCCATTTACTTCACCGTTAATATCAATTTTATCTGCGGTGATATTGCCGTTAATAATCGCACCGCTTTTGACCATGACTGACAGACATTTGATATTGCCATCAACACGCCCGCTTATATCAAGCGCACAATCGCCGATAATATCGCCTTTTACATGCATTTCCGTAGAAATAAACGCGGGCACAAGTGCCTGAACTTTGATTTTTTTACCTAACTGCATGATAATACCTGATATTGTTGGCTTGTGAGAGGAATTTCATCGGGTTTACAGGCTTGTTATTGATTCTCACCTCATAATGCAGATGGTCGCCCGTACTACGCCCTGTGCTGCCCTGCACACCAATAATATCTCCCCTTTTGATTTGATGGCCTTTATTGACCGAGATTTTCTTCAAATGTGCATATCTTACGATAAAACCCATTTCATTTTTGATGTCGATGGCATTTCCGTATGCGCCCTTTCTTCCGGCGAAGATAACCTTACCCGGCGCAGTTGCATATACATAAGAATTTAACTTGCCTGCCAAATCCACACCGCTATGCATTGCCATACTGCTACTATATGGATCACGTCGATAACCAAAGCCGCTTGTGACCCTTGGCCCGTCAATTGGTGACATAAACGGCAATTGCTGAACTACATTTTGCAAATCAAAAAGATATCTGAAATTTTCAACAAACTCCTCATTAAACAAATCCGCGTATGCAACATTGTCATAATCTGAGATATTTACAGGGATATAGGGCCCACCTTGCGCGGATATTGGCGGTTTTTTGCCGATAATATCAACATAATTCACCTCGGCATTTTTGAGCATTCTTTCAATCTGCTTGATGCGGCTGAAGGTGTTATAATAGATTGCGCCGATAATTTTGTTTTTGCGTACCTCTAACTCGGTGATTTTATCGACATCTTCTTTGGGGGTAGTATTGCTATACTCATCATCCTTAATCTTGAAATTTCCGGTTTTATAGAGCGCATCGAGATATTGCTCCAGCACGGTGAGATTTCTTTCCAGCAAATATACGCGCTGCTCAACATTATCAATGTTTTCAGAAATAATGATTTTTTGCGAGTTGAAATCATCAAAAGCCGCAATTCTTCCGGCAGAGAAAGGAAGCCACGCCAAAAAGCCGATTAGTCCGATTGCCAAAAATAGCTGGATATTGCGCGATATTGCCAGACTAGACATTTTTTCGTCGGAAATAATGACGATTTTTCTGTCATGGAATATGCTGTCGAAAATTTTTTTCATAATAATCAGTAACTTGACTGTTTCTATCTTTATTATAGAATAAGTTTATTACAGATTAATGTCAGAAATTGCAACCTTAAATGAGCGCAGGCGAAGAATGGGTATAGAATTCAATCAGTTAGCAAGCTATGACGCCACTAATCGCGATAATCATCCATTTTTGCGATTTTTGCAGTTTCTTTTATTATCTCGGTGGTGGATAGGATATCAGTGCTAACATCAGGTTTTGCATAATAATAGCCTTGCGCATATTGAATCCCGCATTCTTTGAGCATTGCTGCCCCGCGTGCATCTTCAACCTTTTCACCGATAACTTCCACTTCCATATCAGCGCATAAATTACCGATAGCTTTGAGTAAATGCCTGCCATGAGGCGAGTTCATTGCTTCTTCAGAAACATAGCTACCATCAATTTTGATGATATCCACATGCAAATTGCGGAGATATTCAAAAGTTGCCTCACCCGTGCCAAAATCATCAATACTGCATCTCACGCCCAATTTTCTGAGTTTGCGGAAATATTCATTAGTGCTTTTGATGTTGGTCACACGTGCAGATTCAGTGATTTCAAAGATAAATTGCTGGCAATATTCGCGATTCTTGGTCAGCAACATAAATAATTTATCCAAGAACAGCTTGCTTGAAAGCGAGAAGCCGGAAAGATTTACCGCTAATATCGGTTTCACGCCCTCGGATTTCATTTTTTTGAGCAAATCTAATGACCTGCACACCATTTTGAAATCAAAGTCGCTAATCATCCCGACATTCTCGCCAAACTCGATAAACTGAAAAGGATTGCTAAATTTTGCTGCTGAACGCAATCTTGTCAAAACCTCGAAATGTGACACTCGCCCAGTATTAACCTCAACTATTGGCTGAAAGGCCAAGTCAAATAACTCATCATCTACGGTTTGCCTAAACTCTGCAATTCGCTCAATGGTCGAACTTACCATCTCTTCATAAGATTCGGATAATGAGTTCAAGTTGAAATCCGCCATCCCGCCATCAGCAAATTTATCTATTGTATAAACAATAGCTTGTGCTGAATCTTCTTCGGAAATCTCGGTATCGGCAACAAGCTTGATACTCACGGTTTTAAATTCGATTGATTTTGCAAATGGCGAGGTTCTGGCCAATAATTTCTTTACTGCGGCAATAATCTCCGGAGATTTGATATTATCCTCATGAACCAGCCCGATAGTATTGATATTTATCAAGCCCGCAGAATCTCGGTTTATAGAATGACCGCGCGCCACATCACCAATATCGCGCATTATCATCTTTAAATCATCTTGGGTAGCTTCAATCTTATTTAGCCCTTCCACCCTAATCATCGTCATTAGCGGGGTTTTCTCGCTAAACCGACTCATAATTAGCTGCTTATTTATAGCTAGGCTGAATTCGGCTTTGCGCAAGAGTCCGGTGTCAAGGTCGCGCCTTGCAATATCGGAAAGGTTTAAATCGGATCTGAATGTGCTTAATGTTAAGTAGAAATGCCCTTGCAACTCAGAAATCCGATAACCTGACATTATGAACGGAAAACATGTTCCGGTCTTTGTCTTTAGACGTATATTGAGGTTGTCGACACGCGCTTGCGACTCCTTACCAAGAAAATATTCCGCAAGGTCGCGATCATCCTGATTAATTACATCAAAAAAGTTTTTTCCCTGCAACTCTTCCGGATTCTTGCTAAGCAGCTTCATTGTTGCGCCATCAATATAACGGATATTCCCTTCTTTATCCAATTCCATCAATATATCTGCCGAAGCAAATGCGAATGCAACAAATCTATCCCTTTCTCGCTTTAATCTATCAACCAGATTCTGGCTGTTATCTACCCCTATATACATTTAGTCTTCCCCCACTACTCCATTAAACCACAGAAAGGTTAATAGTTAATAAAATTTAGTATAAAACGGGGGGTATCTAGTTAATTATCTTAAATAATGCGTCCAACCTAGATTGAGCGTGAACTCTAATAAGAATAATTATCGACATAAGCAAGTAATGTGGTTACAAAAACTACACATTAAAAATAATTTCCCGATTTTTACATAATTCTTTAATAAATATGTGGAATAAGGCAGTTTAGACACTTAATACATTAAATCTCAGAGGAAAAATATGAAAGCTACACTAAAAAAAGAAGAAGGATTAAAGCGCGAATATGAGGTGCTTGTCCCGGCAAAAGATATTACAACCCGCAGAAACGCGGAGCTCACAAAGCTGAGCCGTAAGGTGAAAATCGCGGGTTTCCGCCCCGGTAAAATCCCTATGGATATTATGGAAAAGCGTTATGGCACATCTGTTGATGCCGATATACTTGATAGCATGGTGCGTGAAACTATTGAAAAAACTATAGCAGAAAACAAATTGCGCCCTGCCCTTGAGCCTAAAATTGAAAATGCCGAAAAATTTGAAAACGGCAAAGATTTTAAATATAGCTTCAGTGTGGAGATATTCCCTGACTTGCCAAAAGTTGATTATTCAAAAATCAAGCTGGAAAAGCAAGTTGGAAAAATTGCTGAAGATGATATTAAAGAAGGGCTGAAAATGGTCACTTCTCAATCGAAAAGCTTTGAGCCTATAAAAGAGACCCGCAAAGCCAAAAAAGGCGAGAATGTTAAATTTGACTTCACCGGACGCAAAGATGGCGTTGAATTTGAAGGTGGAAAGGCTGAAGATTTCCAACTTGAACTTGGTTCAGGGCAGTTTATTCCGGGATTTGAGGAGCAGTTGATAGGCATGAAACAAGGTGAAGAAAAAACCTTCCCTATCACCTTCCCTAAAGAATATCATTCACCTGATTTGGCCGGTGCTGCTACTGAATTTACCGTAAAGCTCAAAGAAATCCTTGAAGTGAAAGAAGCCGAAGCTGATGATAAGTTGGCGGAACAGCTAGGATTTAAGGACTTGAAGGAGTTGAAAGATAAGATTAGCGAGCAAATCCGCAAGGATTTTGACGGTATATCTTATACGAAACTCAAAAAAGCCCTGTTTGATAAGCTTGAAGAAACACTTTCGTTTGAAATTCCTGAAGGCATGGTAAAAATTGATTATGACCAAGTTTTGAAGCAAATTCAGGCTGAAGAAAAAGACGGTGACAAAAAAGCGCAAGAAAAAGAAGCTCGCAAATTGGCAGAACGCCGTGTGCGCTTGGGGATTTTGCTATCCGAAGTTAGCCGACAAAACAGCGTGCAAGTCACCAATGACGAGCTACGTCAGGCAGTTACCGCAAAAGCTATGAGCTATCCTGGGCAGGAAAAGCAGATATTTGATTTTTATCAGAAAAACCCAAATGCGCTTGACCAAGTTCGCGGAGAAATTCTGGAAGATAAGGCTGTGGAGTATATATTGAAGCAGGTCGAAGTTAAGGAAATCACCGTATCGCGTGAAGAACTGCTCACCGAAGAGGGGCATGTGCATGATGAAAATTGTGGACATAATCACTCACACGATAAGCCCAAGGCCAAAAAGCCGGCAGCGAAAAAGCCTGCTGAGAAGAAATCTAATTCAACCAACGCAAAGAAGAAGTCATGACAAACATTAAAGACGACATAAGAGATATCAAGAATCAGATAATCGACGGCCTCGTACCTATTGTTATTGAACAGACAAATCGCGGCGAGCGTTCATATGATATCTATTCACGCCTGCTAAAAGAGCGCATAATCTTCGTTACCGGACAGGTTGAAGACCATATGGCAACGCTAATTTGCGCGCAATTGCTGTTTCTTGAATCAGAAAATCCGGAAAAAGACGTTTTTCTTTATATCAACTCACCGGGTGGCGTTGTAACTGCGGGACTTTCTATTTATGACACTATGCAATATATCAAACCCGATGTCGCGACATTATGCATGGGGCAAGCTTGCAGCATGGGTTCATTGCTGCTCACGGCGGGTAAAAAAGGCAAGCGTTATGCGTTACCAAATTCGAGAATCATGATTCACCAGCCTTCCGGCGGTTTTCAGGGGCAAGCAACTGATATCGAAATCCACGCGCGCGAAATTATCGAGCTACGCAAACGTTTGAACAATCTTTATGTTGGCCATACCGGACAAAAACTTTCTGTTATTGAATCCAACATGGAGCGTGATAACTTTATGGGCGCAGAAAAAGCTCTGGAATTCGGCCTTATTGATAAGGTGATTTCAGATCGCTCAGAAGTGGGCAAAGAAAATAAAAAGTCTAAGTAATAATTTATTAATAAGTCACAGGTTAAAATAAGCTATGGCCAAGTCAGATAAAGATTCAGAAAATACGTTATATTGCTCATTTTGCGGCAAAAGCCAGCATGAAGTCAAAAAGCTGATTGCAGGCCCCACCGTTTTTATCTGCGATGAATGCGTTGAGCTTTGCGTGGAGATTATCCGCGAGGAAACAAAAGCCTCACCGATTAAAAGCGGCGAAGGTGTTCCTAAGCCACAAGAAATTATGGATGTTCTCGATGATTATGTAATTGGTCAGCAAGGCGCAAAACGCGTTCTTTCCGTGGCTGTGCATAACCACTATAAGCGCTTGGCGATGATTGATGCGGGAACAGATGTTGAGCTCTCCAAATCAAATATTTTGCTGGTTGGCCCTTCCGGTTGCGGTAAAACGCTTTTGGCACAAAGCCTCGCACGCTTCCTCGATGTTCCGTTTACGGTTGCCGATGCAACAACTTTAACCGAAGCCGGATATGTTGGTGAAGATGTAGAAAATATCATATTACGCCTATTGCAAGCCTCAGATTATAATGTTGAGCGTGCGCAGAGAGGTATTGTTTATCTTGATGAAATCGACAAAATCTCACGTAAATCCGATAATCCGTCAATTACCCGCGATGTTTCCGGCGAAGGTGTGCAACAGGCATTGCTAAAATTGATGGAAGGAACAGTCGCTTCCGTGCCGCCGCAAGGTGGGCGTAAGCATCCACAGCAGGAATTCTTGCAAGTGGATACCAGCAACATACTATTCGTTTGTGGCGGTGCATTTGCCGGAATTGAGAAAATCATTTCTGCGCGTGGAAAAGGTACTGCAATCGGCTTTGGTGCTGATGTGAAAGGTGAGGAAAATCGCAGAACCGGTGACATCTTGAAAGATTTGGAAACCGAAGATTTGTTAAAATTCGGCCTGATTCCGGAATTTGTCGGCCGCTTGCCAGTGGTTGCAACTTTGGAAGATTTGGACGAGGAAACATTAGTACGCATCCTTACCGAGCCAAAAAACTCATTGATAAAGCAATATAAGAAATTATTCGAATTTGAAAAAATTGAGCTAACCTTTACGGATAGCGCGTTAAAGGAAATCGCCAAAAAAGCGATTATCCGCAAAACCGGTGCGCGTGGCTTGCGCTCAATTCTGGAAAATACATTGCTTGATTTGATGTATGAAGTTCCGAGTATGGAAAATGTAACAGAAGTTATTATTGATGATAAAGTTATCCTCGGTAAAAAAGAAGCTGTAATCGTCCATGCCGGAGACAAAGGCAGCGACAAAAAAGATTCCAAGAAGAAAAAATCCGGCGCTAAAAAATAACCTAGTACGTTAATTTCCAATTATTTATTTGCAGACGGCGAAATTGCCGCTAACTTGCACATATGAATATTGGCAAAATCTTTTATCCAATCTCGGCACTTTCCATAAGCTTTATGCTGACACTCTCAGTTACGGCAAGCGCACTGCAAACGCCCGAAAAACCTGCAAAAAAACAGAATATCTTTATTGAAGCTGATCGGCTGGATTACGAACATGTTGAAGGGATTGTTACGGCAAGCGGCAAGGTTGAAATCCTAAAGGGTGAAACGGTTTTATTTGCCGATAAAATTACTTACAATCAAAAAACCAATATAGTTGAAGCGGAGGGAAATGTTGCCCTAGCCGGCCCTGACGGCAATGCGGTTTTTGTTGATAAATTCACTCTCAAAGATGATTTGAGCGAAGGAGTTATAAAATATTTTCGCGCACGCCTAGATGACGGCTCACTAATCGCGGCGGCGGAAGCAAAGCGCATCAATGAAAGCCGCATTGAGATGAAAAAGGCGGTATATTCACCCTGCCCAGTATGTGAAGCTACCCCTGAATCTGATCCGCAATGGCAAATTAAGGCCGAAGAAGTTGAGCTAGACGAGATTGAGCAAACGGTGACATATCACGATGCTTTTTTGGAAGTTTATGGCACTCCCGTTTTATATACACCGTATTTCCGCCACCCTACCCCCGGAGCTGACAGGAAATCAGGGTTACTAATGCCGGAATTAAGCAGCGATTCCAACCTTGGCACAACCTTAACCGTACCATATTATTTCAATCTTGCGCCAAATTATGATGTAACATTAGCACCAACCATAACCACAGATGAGGGGCTGATTTTAGCGGGCGAGTTTAATCATTTAACCAATTATGGTGAATATCACCTAAATGGCAGCTTTACCCGCCCCCGAAAATTTAGTGAGTTGGCCAGCAGCGAGCAGGATAAGGAATGGCGCGGGCATATTAAAGGGAATGGGCTTTTTGACATCACGGAGAATTGGGACTTCGGATTTCGTGGCGAACTCTCATCAGATGATACATATTTGCGTAAATATAATTTCAATAATACCGATATGCTAACCAGCCGCGCATATTTTGAACGCATAAAAGAGCGTAATTATTCGATAATTCAAACCGTATATTTTCAAGGCTTATTGGAGCAAGATGATAATGACCGAATTCCATTCGCATTGCCCTATATTCGCAATCATTTTGAAACTGAGAAAGGTATATTACCATATTTCTCCGGCTCAAGATTATACATGGATTTAAGCGGATTTGCCGTGAGCCGTGAGGTTGGCACTGATAATCAGCGCGTTTCCTTAAGTGGCGGCGCAATTATTCCTTATATCACCTCCGGCGGGCACGTTCTTGAGGCGCAGGCAACATTGCGTGGAGATTATTATAATCAAGATGATTTGCTGGCCGGAAGAAATGGTGAAAAAACCAGATTTATTCCTGAGGCGAGCATTAAATGGAGCTTGCCGCTAGTAAAACAGTTTGAAGGCGGTGGCAGCATGACATTAGAGCCGACTGCAAAAATCGTTTTCTCACCCAGCGAAGATTATAATGACGGGATTGTAAATGAAGATAGCCAAGACGTTGAGTTTTCCGACCTTAATTTATTTTCCAACAACCGTTTTCGCGGGCTTGACCAAGTTGAAAGCGGAACGCGTGCATATTATGGCTTGCGCGGCGGTTATTATGAAGATGAAGTTGATATAAGTTATACGTTCGGGCAGAATTACCGTTTTAAAGAACCGCAAAATCTACCAAGAAACACAGGCTTTGAAGATAATGCTTCTGATTTCGTTGGGCGCGTTGGAGTAAATTTATACAATACGCTGGATTTATCATACCGCTTCCGGCTTGATAAAGATAATCTTGCCGCACGCAGGAATGAAGTTGACGCAACTCTTGATTATAGTCCGGTTATGTTGAACCTTAACTATCTATCTTTGGATTATGACTTGCTTGATCCTACAGATAATCGCGAAGAAATTACCGGAAATGCACAAGTGAAGCTGGATGATGAGTGGAGCGTGCTATTTAGCGGCAGGAGAAATTTAAATGATAAGCAAAATATTGACGCTGCGACAGGCATAAGATATGAAGGTGAGTGCGTTGATATAACTGCAAGCGTCAGACGTGAATTTATCTCGGATCGTGACTTTGAGGCGGGCACATCTTTTGATTTGAAGATTGGACTTAAAAACCTCGGAGAATTATAACATTATGAAATTTATGAAATATATACATACATTTATTCTAGTTACCTTGCTGTGCATTAGCATCCCGTCTTATGCCGAAAATTTCAAAATTGTGGCGACAATTGGCAATGAAGCAATTACCAATAATGACCTTATTAATCGCATGAAGATTCTGATTATTTCTTCGGGAATTGAATCTACCCCTGAAAATCTCAAGAAAATTCAGCCGCAGGCGATTCAGTCGCTCATCAATGATAAATTGCAAATTGCCGAAGCGCAAAATCTCGGCTTAGAGATAAGTGAAGAGGATATCGACAATGCCTATGCATCTCTGGAAAAGCAAAATAAACTGCCTGAGGGCGGCCTGACCAAGCTTTTGCAAATGAACCAAATTCCACCATCGACAATGCGCGAGCAGCTTCGAGCCGAACTTTCTTGGTTAAAAATCAAAGGCGGTAAAATTCGCTCTCGCGTATCAATCGGCGAGGAGGAAATTGATGATTATATAAATGCCAGCAACATCAACACTACCCGCGAAGAATATCTGATGTATGAGATTGTTCTTCCGGTTGATATGACCGCCGAAGAGCAAGCTATCAAAGAATTAGCGGAAAAATTGAAATCAGAGATTGAAAACGGCAAAGATTTTGCGGCAATTGCCAAACAATTTTCCGAAAGCCCAACCGCAGCAAGTGGCGGTGAAGTTGGCTGGTTGAATACAAATCAAGTTCCTTCCGAGATTCTCGGTGCAATGAAAAAGCTCAAAAAAGGAGAGTTGTCAGAGCCAATTCGCTCGATTGAAGGTTATTTTCTGGTTAAATATGCAGATTATCGTGAAATCAGTAATAATAATGATAAAAACCTTGTGACTATGCGGCAATTCCTGATTCCCGTTGCGCCCGATGCTGATAACAAACAAGTCACAGCAGCTTATAAAAAAGCTGAGACGATTGATAATAATACCCGCGCCTGTATGGATTCGGCAAATTATGCCAATGACAATAAAATGCTGCTTAAAGATTATGGCACTGTGAGAATTGGTGATTTATCTCCGGATTTGAAAAATATCATCAATATCCTGCGCACCGGCATTATCAGCTCTCCGGTAAAAAACTCAGATGGGCTGTCATTGTTTATTGTTTGCGAAAAAATCGAAGAGATTGCTAATGCTCACGATGAAAATGAACGCGAATCTGCAAAGAAATTCCTATTTATCCGCAAGCTGGAATTGGAAGCCCGCAAATATTTGAGAGATTTACGCCGGAAAACCAATATTGATGTGAGAGTTTAATTGACCGCAAATAGCGCAAACTCACTATCCCCCGCCCAGCTCGCAAAAGACCACGGGCTTGTGCCCAAAAAATCGCTTGGGCAAAATTTCCTGTTTGATATGAATATTACCCGCAAAATTGTGGAATATGCGGGCGATATCTCAAACACTAATATCATCGAAATCGGTTCCGGCCCCGGTGGCTTGACCATTGCACTAAATGAGGTCAAGCCCAAATCCCTCAGCGTAATTGAATATGATGACCGCGCAATTGGTGTCGCCAAGGAAATTAACGAGGAAATCGCGGCATATAATGCAGATGCACTAAAGCTGAATTTGCGCGAAATTGCCCCTGCCCCGCGCGCAGTTATCGCCAATTTACCATATAATATTTCGACAAAATTACTCACTAACTGGCTTGCCTACGCGCAGGAATTTGAATTTATGATTCTGATGTTTCAAAAGGAAGTTGCGCTGCGTCTGGTTGCCGAACCTAACACATCTTCTTATGGCAGGCTGTCGGTTATAACCAATTATTTGTGCGAAGCGCAGATTTTATTCGATGTGCCGCCGGAAGCGTTTACACCAAGCCCGAAAGTGACATCTTCGATTGTTTTATTGAGGCCGCGTGAAAATCCAACTCCATCTGTGGATATTGAAAATTTAAGCAAAGTTACCAAAGCCGCATTTGGTCAGCGCCGCAAAATGTTGCGCTCGTCACTGAGGCAAATCTTCCCCGAAACCGAAAAAACCTTGACCGCATTAAATATTAATTCACAATCGCGCGCGCAGGAGTTATCTATTGATGAGTTTTGCAAATTGGCAAACCATCTGCATGAATAAAATAAGCATAAAATGAATAAACTTTATATTTCGCTAGAGAATATCAAGCATAACTACAAGCTCTTAAAGCAGCGCTTGAGTGCTTCTGAGTGCGCGGCAGTGGTCAAGGCTAATGCTTATGGGTTGGGTGTTGACAAGGTTGCGCGTGCCCTTGCTACGGCAGGGTGCAAAAAATTCTTTGTCGCCACGGCAGAAGAAGCTTTTGAATTGCGCTCGATTTTGCCAATTGAGGAGATTTTTGTTTTCCATGGCGTGCAAAATGGTGAAGCGCAAGATTTTGTTGATAAGAAAATCATTCCGGTTCTGAATAATCCTAATCAGCTCAGCCGTTGGGAGGCAAAAAATCCCGCCGCCGTGCATATTGATACGGGAATGACACGGCTCGGCTTTGAGATTGAGGATATTGACCTGCTAAAGGGCTATAACATCACTTTGCTGATGAGTCATTTAGCCTGCGCCGAATCACGCCAAAACCCAATGAATTACAACCAATTGCTGGAATTTGATGCCGCAGCAAAGCATCTGCCTTACGTTCATCGCAGCATTGCCAATTCCTACGGAATATTTTTGGGCAAAGAATTCCATTATAATCTGGCACGTCCAGGAATTGCACTTTATGGCGGAAATCCAACCCCGTTACAGCCTAACCCGATGAAACAGGTTATTCATATCAGCTCGCAGATTATCCAGATTTATGAAATCAAAAAGCCAAAAACCGTTGGTTATGGCGGCTTATATAAAGCGAGCGCAGGCAGTACAATCGCAACGATTCCACTTGGCTATGCTGATGGGCTGCCGCGCAATTTGAGCAATCGCGGAAAAGTTTATATCGAAAACTATCAAGTGCCGATTGTGGGACGCATATCTATGGACTTAATCACAATTGATATCTCAAAATTACCGATAAACCATCAAAAAATTGGACAAGAAGTGCAAATTGTGGGAGATAAATATACTATAAGTGATATGGCAAAAGATGCAGGCACGGTTGAATATGAAATTTTGACAAGGCTTGGCCAACGCTATAAGAGGATTTATGTTTAAAACAGCTTCATTTAACAGGAACTAAAATGGGATTTGTACAAGGAATAGGCGCATTATTTCTAAATTTCCTTGCCGCCATAGGTAGGCTCAGCTTTTTTGCATCAAATGCCATATTCAACATATTCCGTCCCAGATTTTATTGGCGGAACGTCCTGCGACAAATGCTGGAAATCGGCTATTACTCGCTTCCGGTTGTAGGATTGACCGCCATTTTCACAGGTGCGGTTCTTGCCTTGCAAAGCTACACAGGATTTTCCCGCTTTTCAGCAGAAAGTGCCATACCAAATGTTGTCGTGCTTTCTATGACGCGAGAGCTTGGCCCCGTCCTCGCCGGATTGATGGTCGCAGGCAGAGTTGGCGCGGCAATGGCAGCAGAAATCGGCACGATGCGTGTAACAGAGCAAATTGATGCGCTAACTACCCTTTCCACAAACCCGATTCGCTATCTCATTGTACCGCGCATGGTTGCAGCCGTAATCACCCTACCCTGCCTAGTGCTAATTGCGGATATTATCGGCGTATATGGCGGTTATCTTGTTGGCGTGCATAAACTTGGGTTCTCGCATGGCTCATATCTCAAAAATACCATTGATTTCCTTGAGTATTTTGATGTTTACTCCGGCTTAGTAAAAGCGGCGGTTTTCGGTTTTATCATCTCGTTGATGGGCTGTTATCATGGGTTTAATTCTCGCGGTGGAGCGCAAGGCGTTGGCGCTGCAACGACAAATGCGGTTGTGAGCGCATCCATCCTTATCCTGCTTTCAAATTATTTAATTACGGAGTTGTTTTTCTCAAAATGATTAGGTCGAAAAAAACAGAAAAAGAAACTAAAATTGAGCTTTGCAACCTCAAGAAATCCTTTGGCTCAAAACTGGTGCTGGATGGGGTTGATATTGACGTGAAAAAAGGTGAATCATTGGTGGTTATCGGTGGTTCAGGCTCAGGAAAATCCGTCCTAATCAAATCCATCATCGGCATTATCCAGCCTGATTCCGGAATTGTGAAAATTGATGGCAAGGATATTAATCACCTAACCGGCAAAGAATATCATGAATATCAATCACATATCGGGATGCTATTTCAGGGCGGCGCATTATTCGACTCGCTCAAAGTCTGGGAAAATATTTCATTCCGCCTTCTAAATCGTGAAAGAGTCTCCAAAAAAGAAGCGAAAGAAATCGCTGTCGCTAAACTTGCGCAAGTGGGATTAAGCTCGGAAGTTGCTGATTTGCAGCCCTCGGAGCTTTCCGGCGGTATGCAAAAACGAGTTGCTCTGGCACGCGCAATCGCCACCAATCCGGAAATTATCTTTTTTGATGAACCCACCACCGGACTTGACCCTATCATGGCAGATGTCATCAATGATTTAATCGTGAAATGCAGCAAGGAATTGAATGCCACCACCGTTACCATTACCCACGATATGGCAAGTGCCCGCAAAATTTCTGACCGCATTGCCATGCTTTATAAAGGCAAAATCATCTGGCACGGCAATACAAAAGACATTGATAAATCTAAAAATGACTATGTGAATCAGTTTATACATGGCCACGCTGAAGGCCCTATCAAAATGGAGTTAAAACGATGAAGATTATCTCAAATATTCTCTTTGTATATTTGATTGTACTGGTTTTGATGTTTTCTTTCCAAAGGGATTTTATCTATTTCCCACAGCCAGAAATTGAATCTCCTGAATTTTATGGCTTGAATAATTTTGAGGAAACCAGATTGCCGAATAATGAGGGAGTCGAGGTTAAAGCTTGGCATAATGATTTCAAAGAGCGCGAAACTACAATTTTATATTTCCACGGCAATGCTGAAACATTGAGCAATAATGTCGATTTGTATAAAAAGCTTGATGCTGCCGGACTTGGCGTTTTTGCGGTTACATATCGTGGTTATGGCGGCTCTGAAGGAAAACCGAGCGAAACCGGAAATTATATTGATGCCGAAGCAGCGATTAAAACCATCTCAAGGGATATTGACCCATCAAAGCTTGTTGTTGTCGGGCGCTCGCTTGGAACAGGAATTGCCGTAGATTTGGCGGCAAAGCATGATTTGGGTGGAGTTGTGCTAATATCACCCTTCACTTCACTTGCCGATATCGGCGCAAAACAATTCCCGTTTATTCCCGCTCGTTATCTGCTGCTGGATAGATATGATTCACTACAAAAAATAGCCAAAGTCGATGAAAAGCTGCGTATTGTTCATGGCAGCAAAGATAATCTTGTTCCTATTGCGCTTGGGAAAGAATTATATAATGCCGCGAATGAACCCAAGGAATTTATAACCCTTGAAGGCGTTGGGCATAACGATGTCAGCTTGGATGCGATTGCCGATAATATAATCGGATTTACAAATGCTCGCTGAGTATTTGACCAATGAGATTTATGCCGGATTCCTGATTTTCTGCCGCGTTGGAATGGCGATGATGGTTTTGCCGGTATTCAATTCAGGATATTTATCGCCAAGGATACGTCTGGTAATCGCAATTACTATCAGCATCGTGATTGCGCCGCTAATCAACAACATGCCTGAAGTCACCGCGAATACGACAATCATGGTCTACCACATATTCTCAGAAATATTTATTGGCTTCTTAATCGGCTCAATCGCAAGATTCATAGCTGTTTCAATCCATGTCGCGGGTATGATAATGACTATGCAAGCCGCGCTGGCGCAGGCGGTTTTATTTGACCCCAACCAATCAGCTCAAGGTGCGCTATTCGGTAATTTTATGGAGTTGATGGCAATCACCCTAATCTTCACCTTCAACCTTCATCATCTGATGATTCTGGCAATTACTGATAGCTATATGGTGTTTCCACCCGCCGGCTCATTGCCGCTTGGTGATTTCGCAGATGCAGCCATTATCGCCTTCTCCAAAAGCTTTGTAATCGGTGTGCAATTAGCCGCGCCGCTTATCGTTGCCGGATTATTGGTCAATCTGTCCTCCGGCCTGCTTGCGAGGCTGATGCCATCATTTCAGGTGTTTTTTGTAATTATGCCCGTACAAATCATGACATCCATCTTCATATTTTCTGCAACTTTGTCCGCCATAATGATGTGGTATATGGATTATTTGCACGATGCATTCAGCTCATTCATGACTTTTTAAATAATTAACAAATTAGCCCCAAGTTTATTTAAAAATTAAGTCACAATTAACTTTTATTAATTATAATTAATCTTAGTTAAAGGGGGCAATGTTGAACAAGGGCAAATCAAATTCTACTAAAACAAATAGCAATAGCTTATTAGACGAGCTACTCAATCATGCGGAGAAAGAAAAGAAAAGAGGTGCAGTGAGGGTTTTGCATGATTTCGCTGCGCTATTAAGGGAAAAAAAGCTACTCAAGGACACGCCGGAGGAGAAATAACCCCTCCTCCAGCTATCCAAAAATCTGCTTAGTTAGGCAGCTTTAAAAACCTCTTGCTTGCCGAAATTCTCTGCCGCAAATTCCCAATTCACCAGCTTATTAAGAAAAGTTTCGATATAATCAGGGCGCTTATTCTGGTAATCCAGATAATATGCATGCTCCCAAACATCGAGAGTCAAAAGCGGAATTTGATTCTGCGTAATAGGCGTTTCGGCATTTCCAGTTTTTGTAATTTTCAGCTTACCGTTATCCAGCACCAGCCAAGCCCAACCTGAGCCAAATTGCGTTTTCGCCGCGTTTGAGAATTCTTCCTTGAATTTGTCGAGCGAACCGAAATCAGCATTGATTTTCTCTGCTAGCGCGCCACTTGGTTCACCGCCGCCATTTGGTGAAAGCGAGTGCCAGTAAAATGTATGATTCCACACTTGCGCGGCATTGTTAAAAATCCCACCATCGGAGTTTTTTATAATATCTTCCAAAGACTTGCCCTCATGCTCCGTCCCTTCAATTAAGCCATTTAGATTTGTAACATAAGCATTATGATGCTTGCCATGATGGAAACTCAATGTATTTGCTGAAATATGCGGCTCAAGCGCATCCTGAGCATATGGTAAATTTGGTAATGTAAATGGCATTTTCTTTTCTCCTTGATTATAAGACGATGCTTTGAATGGCAACATAGCCGCACTAAAACATGCAACAACCCCCACACAAAACTGCCTTCTTGTTAAAAAC
>Ga0066641_10000418_pt1 | contig 19215 bp, 26 predicted proteins | sample CryGeyCG2114_065_FD_59509 | JGI IMG/M metagenome (GOLD analysis project Ga0066641, IMG submission 59509) | Groundwater microbial communities from aquifer - Crystal Geyser CG12_big_fil_rev_8/21/14_0.65 | ecosystem: Environmental > Aquatic > Deep subsurface > Groundwater | place: USA: Utah: Grand... | reverse complement strand
CTCCGGATTCAGAGATTTTGCCTTTTCCGGCTTGGGATATTATGCCTTATGACCGAGTTTCGCCCAATGCCGAGATTGCTAATCAGCGGATTTCGACACTTTGCAGGCTCGCAAAGCAAGAGGGTGAGCGTAAAAAACAGCAAGCGCAGCAGGTGGTTTTTACCACGATAAACGCTGTTTTGCAAAAGCTGCCGCCAAAGGAAATATTGCAAAATTCTTCCCTCATCATCGAGAAAGGTGAAAATGTTTCACGTGAAACATTGATTAATTTTCTGGTTGAGAATGGCTATGACCGCGTGTCTAAGGCGATTGAAGCGGGTGAATTTGCGGTACGTGGCAGCATAATTGATATATTCCCCAGCAACGCTGAAAATGGCATTAGAATTGATTTCTTTGGTGAGGAAGTGGAACAAATACGGATTTTTGACCCGCTAACCCAAATTTCTGAGGGAGCGCTGGCCTTGTATGAAATATTGCCCGCCGGTGAAATTATTTATGACGAGAAGAGCCTTGAGATTTTCAAGAAGAATTATCGTAAATTATTCGGTGCGCCGCATTCCGATGAGCTTTATGAGGCGGTAACTAGCGGTGTGAAATATCCCGGAATTGAGAATTGGCTGCCGTTATTCTACGCAGATTTAAGCGATATATTTTCCTATTTACCGCAAAATACTCTGGTGGTTTATGCCGCGCAATCGCATGAATCGGCGCTTGAAAGACGCGAAATGATAGAGGAGCATTTTGAATCCAGAACATCCATAACCACGGATTATCGCCCCGTACCGATAGATAGCTTTTATTTGGATTCGCTTGGCGAGCACGGTCATAAGGGGTTGAGTTTTGCCAACTTCTCTTCGGAATCAACGATTGATTCGGGCTGCCGAAATATTACCAAGCCGGGACGAGATATTGAGCAATTGAAGGCCTATTCTAAGCCAGTTCTGATTTCATGTTTTTCAAAAGGCTCTGCCGGACATATCGAAAAACTACTGAAGAATCATGAGCTTAATGTCACGAGATTTGATTCTTGGAAGAATGTTTCACGTGAAACATTGGCAAAATCTACAAATAATATCGGCATAATTCTGCTACCTCTGGAGTCCGGCTTTGAAACCAAAGATTTTACCTTCATATCAGAGCAGGATATTTTTGGCGATAGATTCATCCGCAGCGTGAAAAAGAAGAAGCGCTCCGAGAATTTTCTGGAAGAAGCAAATTCAATCGATATGGGCGAGTTGGTAGTTCATGACGAGCATGGAATCGGGAAATTCGCCGGCCTTGAGACTTTGGAAGTTGCAGGATTGCGGCATGATATGGTCAAATTGCTATATGACGGGGATGACAAGCTTTTTGTTCCGGTTGAAAATATTGACGTAATCTCGCGCTACGGTTCGGCTGATGATAATGCGCGCCTAGATAAGCTCGGCGGCGTAGCATGGCAGGAGCGCAAGGCACGCATGAAAGAGCGCATAAAAATTGCCGCCGATGCCTTGCTGAAAATCGCCGCTGAGAGAGAAATCAAATCCGCGCCAATCATTACCGCCGACGAGGGACTATATGAAGAATTCTGCGCCAGCTTCCCCTATAGCGAAACCGAAGACCAGCTTTCTGCCATCAATGATGTGCTGGAAGATTTCGCAAAAGGCCGCCCTATGGACAGGCTCATCTGCGGTGACGTTGGCTTCGGCAAAACCGAAATTGCCTTGCGTGCTGCCTTTGTCGCTGCCGCCGCAGGATATCAGGTCATCTTAATTTCGCCGACCACCCTACTCTGCCGACAGCATTTCAAAACTTTCAAAAGTCGATTTGACGGCTTTCCCTTTGAATTAAGACAGTTCTCCCGCATGGTTTCCGGCAAAGAATTGTGCAAGAATAAGCAATTATTAGCCGAAGGAAAAATTGATATCGCCATCGGCACACATGCCCTGCTTGCCGATAGCTTGAATACAGATAATCTTGGATTGATCATCGTTGATGAAGAGCAGCATTTTGGAGTTGGTCAAAAGGAAAAGCTCAAGAAATTGCGTACCGAAGCGCATGTTCTGGCACTTTCCGCAACCCCGATTCCGCGCAGCTTGCAATTGGCGATCTCCGGCGTTCGCGAGCTTTCAATTATTGCCACTCCCCCTGTTGACAGGCTTGCCGTGCGCAGTTTTATCACTCCTTTTGATGAAATTACGCTACGCGAGGCAATTATGCGTGAGCGCAATCGCGGCGGGCAGGTTTTTTATGTCGCACCGAGAATTGCCGATCTGGCAGATCTATATAAGAGCTTGCAGAAAATCGTGCCGGAAGCCAAGCTTGCGCAGGCGCATGGCCAGATGAAGCCCGCCGAACTTGATGAGATAATGAATCAATTTTACGATGGAAAATTTGACGTTCTGCTTTCCACGGCTATTGTCGAAAGCGGGCTGGATGTGCAATCTGCGAACACAATTATCATACATCGCGCCGATATGTTCGGGCTTTCGCAGCTATATCAGCTACGCGGCAGGGTAGGGCGCGGCAAGCTGCGCGGCTATGCGTATTTTACTCTGCCGAAGCAAAAGCTGCTAACCGCAAATGCCGTCAAAAGACTTGAGGTAATACAAGGGCTTGATAGCTTGGGCGCGGGCTTCTCAGTCGCTTCGCACGATATGGATATTCGCGGTTTCGGGAATTTGCTGGGTGAGGAGCAAAGCGGACATGTAAAGGAAGTTGGGGTGGAGCTTTATCAGAAAATGCTGCGCGAGGCGGTGCTGCGGGCGCGGGCTGAAGGCGAGGTGGATAATTCTGATGCTGATTTTGTTCCGAATATTAGTTTGGGTATGAGCGTATTGATTCCGGATTATTATGTTGCGGATTTGGATTTACGTATGAATTTATATAAGAGAGCGGCAGGCTTAAAGGGTGAAGACGAAATAGCGCTATTTACAATTGAGCTTACCGACAGATTCGGCAAACCGCCGCCAGAGGTTATATATTTGCTAGAAATCATAAAACTCAAAGGCTTGTGCAGGAAGATTGGTATTGCGAAGATTGATGCCGGACCGCGTGCCGTAGTTATGCAATTTGTGGAAAATCCCGAAATTGGGGCAGAAAGAATAATGGAATTTGCGCTGAATAATAAGGAAGATGTGAAGATAAAGCCAAATAATAAGTTGATTTTCAGCCTGCCTGCGAAAGCTGCACATGATGATTTGTTGAGATTAATTGAAGTGAGTTTATATAATTTGCTGAATGGCTAACCACACCCTAGGATGCAGAAGTTTTCTTCCATAAAGAATTTTCCATCAGCGCAATAAATTCCTCATGCGCCCGCAACTCTTCCTCATTTGCCGGAAAATTACGCGCCTCAAGCTTTTCTCCGCTAACTTCCAAGGAAACTTTCTGATCTTTCTTCGTCTCTATCTTGATATTATTTCCCGCAAACACCAGATTGCGTTGATTTGCGCCAGTGCCAACCATTTCCGCGTAAACATCCGCCAAAAGCTCGGCATCCAAGAGCGCGCCGTGTTTGGTACGTGCCGACCCGTCAATATTGAACCGCGAGCAGAGCGCATCGAGATTATTCTTTGCTCCCGGGAATTTCTGACGCGCCAAGGCCAGAGTATCAAAAACCCTCTCAAGCTTTATGTCCGGACGCTTAGCGTGAAAAAGATGATGGTTGATGAAGCCCATATCAAATGGGGCATTGTGGATTATGAGCTTAGAATCGGCAATAAATTCCAGAAAATCATCTATAACATCTTCAAAAATCGGCTTATCGGCGAGAAACTCCTCGCTAATGCCGTGAACTCGGAAAGCGCCCTCGGAAATACTGCGCTTGGGGTTTATATAGACGTGAAAATGATTCCCCGTCCGATATTGATTCACCATCTCAACCGCGCCGATTTCGATGATGCGATGACCTTCTTTCGGACTTATCCCTGTGGTTTCAGTATCAAGAGCGATCTCTCTCATGCTTTGACTTTATTGATTATTGCTTCGATTTGCAGGAGAATATCATCCCCGTCATTATTATCAATCACAAAGTCGGCACGCCGAGCCTTTTCCTCTGCTGATAATTGCCTCGCTAATATTTTTTCCAGCTTTTCCTTGCTCATATTCGGTCTTTGCAGGGCTCTTTTTTCTAATGTTTCACGTGAAACATTTACAAAAATCGTGTAATTACAATAGGTTTCTGCTTTTGACTCAAAAAGGAGCGGTATTTCCAGAATGATTATTTTCTTATCCTGATTTGCTTTTATGAATTCTAAATTACGCTTCCGCACTAAGGGATGTATTATTCCCTCTAGCTGAACCAATTTTTTAGAATCGGCAAAAACCAACTCTCCCAAAACCTTACGATTAACCTTACCACCATTAATCGCTTCCGGAAATAAGCCAGAAACTTGCGCAAAAGCCTCATTATCCAGAATCTCATGGGCGATTTTATCGGAATCCTGCACGGCAGCACCATATTCGGCGAAAACTCCCGAAATATATGATTTGCCTGAGGCAATCATTCCGGTTATGCCGATTACGACTGGTGGAATAGCTTCATGTTCAGGCATCTTATCATATGCTCCCGTAATTCACTTGTAACTTCCGGCCTCTTGCCAAACCACAGCTCAAAACCCGGAATCGCCTGATAGAGCAGCATCCCAAGCCCATCAATAATTTGCAGACCGCGCATCTTTGCTTGCACCAACAACTCGGTTTCCAGCGGATTATACACAATATCGCAAACTATAGCAGATTGCGGCAATGTCGACAAATCTATATTTAGTGGATCATTATGCAGCATCCCGAGCGAGGTTGTATTAACCAGCATATTATATGTTATCAGGTTATTCCTTGAATCCCAGCTCGTTACTCCGCAATCAAATTCTGCCGCCAGCTTTTCCGCATTTTCCTGCGTACGGTTGCATAAAGTCACCTCGTATCCCGCCGATTTTAGAGAATATATAATTGCACGCGCTGCCCCGCCAGCACCCAAAACCATTGCTCTGCCTTGATTTACGGAGAATGTTTCACGTGAAACATTTTCTTTCACATTCTCCAAAAACCCAAAGCCATCCGTATTTGAGCCAAAAATCCTTCCCTCGCGAAAACTCAGCGTATTAATCGCGCCGATATTCTGCGCTATTTCGTCTATTTCATCGCAAATCATCATTGCTTTTTCTTTGTGGGGGATGGTTATATTCCCGCCCACATAACCGTCATTTGCCAATTTTTTTATAACTTTATGCAAATAGTCCGGCTTGATGTCAAAAGCTTCATAACTTCCGTCTATGCCATATTGCCTGAGCCAGAATCCGTGCAGTTGCGGCGAGAGGGAGTGGCTTATCGGGCTGCCTATTATGAATGCCTTGCGCTTAGTCATCGCGCTTTCTCTCGTTTATCGCTGTATTTTTGAATAATTATCGCAGCAGTTTCTTCCACGCTGCGCCTCGTAACATCAATTATCGGCCATTTGTTTTTGCGGAACAGACGGCTGGCCTCGTCAATTTCCTGCTTTATCGTTTCAATCTCGGTATAATTTGTGTTTTCGGCATGGTCAAGCGAGGCAAGGCGGCTTTTGCGAATTTGCACCAGCCTTTCTGCGCTAATCGTTAGCCCTACTACTATCGGGTTTTTTAATTGGCTGATATCACCCGGCAAATCACAACCCGGAACATAGGGCACATTTGCTGCTTTATAGCCGCGATAGGCAAGATACATTGTTGTTGGGGATTTTGAAGTTCTGGAAACCCCGACAATCACTATATCTGCCTCTTCCAACTCCCAAGTTGCTTGCCCGTCATCATGAGCCAGCGCAAAGTTTATAATATCCACACGCTCAAAATAATCATCATCCATTTCATGCTGCTTGCCCTGAACGTGGCTAGGCTGCATCCCAAGATAAAATGAAAGCTCACGCAATGCACGGTTTATCACCGGAACAACCGGAACGCCGATTTCCAGACATTTGGTTTTTAGCATCTCTGCCATTCCCTCATCTGCAATGGTAAAGAAGACAATCCCCGGCTCTTCTCTAATATGCTCGATAATCTTCTCAAGCTGACCTTTTGTGCGGATCATAGACCAAACATGTTCTTCCGCTTCAACCCCCTCAAACTGGGCAAGTGCCGCGCGAGATACGCTGGAAACCGTTTCTCCGGTAGAATCTGATACTAAATGCAGGTGAAATTCTTTCATAATATCCATAAATTAACAGTTATCGCTAATCAGTAAATAGCAAATCTTGACCTGTGGATATCTTTCATTTTTTGTGGATAAAGCTGAATTATCTTGTGCGTATATTTTTCTGTTATATTTCTGTCCACTTTCTGCTATAAGTTTTCCAGAGTGGGTAATTCTATACACATATTGTGGATATCTTTTATTAGCCTTTGATTTACAATGTAATTTTACTCGCTTTAGTTTGTGAGTAGCTTCTTAATCCACAAATTCACAGCCTATAATTAATCTAATAAATAAAAAGTATTATAACTTTATTTTTAATTATTAGTGATGGTTGAAAGAGTTTCATCTGAAAGACAGAAAATTGAGTTTAAGTGATTTTATTTCAAAATAGCACTTGACAAGTATGCATTAAGAAAATAGAAACAAGCTCCTTTTTTAAAGGGATACTGTAAATAACTAATTTATAAGTCCGAGGAAATATGGCAAAAGTAAGCTCATTTGAGAAAAATGCGAAACGTGCACGTCTCATAAAGAAATATGCGAAAAAACGTGCAGATTTGAAAGTCAAAATCAAAGATAGTAAAATTTCAGACGAGGAACGCTTTGCGGCGGTTTTGGAACTCGAGGCGCTGCCTAAGAATAGTTCGAAGGTTCGTTATCGCAATCGTTGCCGCCTCACAGGTCGTCCGCGCGGAAATTACCGCCTTTTCGGTCTTTCACGTATAGCATTCCGCGAATTAGCCAGTGAAGGCCAAATTCCCGGAATCGTAAAATCCAGCTGGTAGGAGAATTATAAAATGTCAATGTCAGATCCGTTAGCAAATATGCTTGCAGCCATCAGAAATGGCCAACAAGCCAATAAATCAAGCATTATAGTACCGGCCTCAAAGCTGAAAAAGAGCGTATTGAAGGTGCTTGAGGAAGAAGGTTATATTCGTGGTTTTGCCGATGCAGAAACCAAAGATGCAAAGCCGGGCCTAAAAATCGAGCTTAAATATTTTGAAGGTGTTCCGGTTATTAAGAGCATGCAAAAGCTTTCTAAGCCAGGTCGCCGCGTTTATGCGAGTGTGGGCAAATTCCCGAAAGTATATAATGGTTTGGGAATTATAGTGGTTTCCACCTCAAAAGGTGTAATGTGCGATTATGAAGCACGTCAACAAAAAGTCGGAGGCGAGCTGCTTTGCAGCGTGTTCTAATTATGAGTAGAGTAGGTAAATATCCGGTAGAAATTTTAGACGGCGTTGAAGTTAATCTTCAGGGGCAATTATTGAAAACTAAGGGTCCGAAAGGCGAGTTAAGCTATAATGTGCCTAAGAAGGTTAAAATCACGCATGATAACGACAATAAGCAACTCTCCTTTGAGCCAGCTGACGAGTCTAAAGAAGCGCGCAGCTTGTGGGGAACTTGCCGCAGTATAGCGAGCAACATGGTTGTTGGTGTAAAAGACGGTTTCAAAATCGAGTTGCAATTGCAGGGCGTGGGTTATCGTGCACAGGCGCAGGGCAAGCTTTTGACGCTGTTTTTGGGCTATTCGCACGATATCAAAATGGCGATGCCGGAAACAATTACGGTAGAAACGCCAACACCGACAGAAATTATTGTATCAGGTGTGGACAAACAGCTTGTGGGACAAATTGCTGCGGAAATCCGTGCATTCCGTAAGCCTGAGCCTTATAAAGGCAAGGGTGTTCGCCGTAAGGGTGAATTTGTTCGTCGCAAAGAAGGTAAGAAGAAATAATTTAAGCCATTAAGCTGCTAGCAACTAGCAGCTAGTGGCTAAAAGCAGGAGCAAAGATTATGGCAAAATTAGATAAAAATAAAAAAAGAGCGCAAAGAACAAGGTATAAGCTGAAAGCGATAGCTAATGGACGTGCGCGTCTTTCTATTCACCGCACACCCCGTCATATTTACGCACAAGTTATCGATGATGAAAAGGGTACAACCGTAGTTGCGGCATCTTCGCAAACTAAGGCTCTGAAGCTAAAAGCAACCGGAAATGTGGATGCTGCCAAAAAAGTGGGCGAAGCGATTGCCAAGGCAGCAAAAGAGAAGAATATAAAAAGCGTAGTATTTGACCGTGGAGCATTCCGCTATCATGGTCGGGTGAAAGCCCTCGCAGATGCAGCGCGTGAAGCAGGATTGGAGTTTTAGGAGCAAATTATGGCACAACAGCAACAACAGAATATACAGCAACAAGATGGCGAGCTAACCGATAAGCTGGTAGCAGTAAATCGCGTTTCCAAAACCGTAAAGGGCGGTAAGCGCTTTGGTTTTGCAGCATTTATGATTGTCGGTGATGGCAAGGGTCGGGTTGGCTACGGTATGGGTAAGGCAAAAGAAGTGCCGGAAGCTATGCGCAAAGCAACGGAAGAGGCAAAAAGCTCGCTGGTAAGAATCCCATTGCGTGAAGGCCGTACATTGCACCATGATGTGAGCGGTAGATATGGCGCAGGTCGCGTAACTTTGCGTTCAGCTCCTCCGGGAACTGGTATTATTGCCGGCGGTCCGATGCGCGCAGTGTTTGAAGCGCTGGGCTTGCAGGATGTTGTGGCAAAATCTATTGGAACATCAAACCCTTATAACATGGTGAAAGCAACAATGGATGCGTTGCAGCAACTTAATGCACCGAAAAGCGTTGCTGCGAAACGCGGCAAGAAAATCAATGAGATTGTGGCGCGTCGTGAAATGGTAGAAACTGGCGCTGTTAAAAGCGGAGGAGAGGAATAATGGCGACAAAGAAAATTAAAATCAGGCAAATTGGAAGCCCAATCGGCAGAAAATCCTATCAGCGCGATTGCTTGAAGGGTCTGAAGCTGAATAAAATGCACCGTGAATCGGAATTGGAAGATACTCCGGCAGTTCGTGGTATGATTGAAAAAGTAAAACATCTGGTTGAGGAGGTGGCATAAGCTATTAGCGGCAAGCTAGCAGCGAAGGTCAGTATAAGATATGAAATTGAATGAATTGAAAGATAATAGCGGTGCAAGAAAATCCAAAATGCGCGTTGGCCGTGGAATCGGTTCCGGCAAGGGCAAAACTTGTGGCCGTGGTCATAAAGGGCAAAGTTCACGCTCAGGCGTTGCGATAAATGGATTTGAAGGCGGCCAAACCGCGATGTATATGCGTTTGCCAAAGCGTGGATTTACTAACCCGAATGCAAAAACTGTTGAAACAATCAATCTGAGTGTTTTGGAAGATTTCGTAACCAGAAAAAGATTAGACGCCAAGAAAATCAACCGTGAAGCATTGGAAAATGTCGGATTGGTCAGAAAAGCGGGAAGCTTGGTCAAGATTCTCGGCAAGGGCGAAATCAAAGCAAAAATTGAAATCGAGGTAGATTCTGCCTCAAAATCAGCAATTGCTGCGATTGAAAAAGCCGGTGGGAAAATCACCGTAGCTGAGAAAGCTTCTGTTTCAGAATAATGACTTCGTTTAAATTTGAAGCTGAGTTTGGTGATGGGGATATGGCGGATATGTTTTACCGTGATGTGCAAAACATACAAATCAAATCTCCGAAAACTGGTGCGATGGTACCCCCGCAATTCTCGATTGTTGACCCGGAATGCACAGCTACGAAAAGAGTATTTACCGTTGAGGTGGAAGGCAGTCTCTCGCAAGGGGTAATAGTAGACCTCATGAACTTGATTAATCAGACAGCTTATGAGTATAATGGGTGGCGCGTAAGTGGCGGGCTGCTCATGGAGCCGGGATTGCCCGATGCCGGAAATGATTACGAAATGGCGCATGTAGGTGACGGTAGCTTCCATCTTGATTTCGGCAATAACCCTCCGGAAAGAGGGCGCTCGGATAGCCCTTTTACTCCGGCGCAGATATCAGTCAGCAGAGCAATAATTTGGGATAATCTCCCTGCGGCAAATCATGATGATGCAGATAGCTTCCTCTCCTTTTATCGTAACAAGATAATAAACTCACACGCTGAGATGCTGATTGGCCCAATTGAGGGAGGAAAATTTTCTGTTGAGTTTACTCCGGGGGACGATAAGTTCTTAAATGAAGAGCTCATAAAGGCGATTACGAGGTTGAGGCAGGAAAGCCAAGCGCGTGGTGGTGAGCAAGCTGGTTCTGCCAGAACTCGTTGACAGTTAGACCAAAATAACGTAGTTACATCTTCTTTGAGGAAATTATGGCATCATTAGAACAGAAAATGGCAGCAAATATGAGTATGGGCGGCTTGCTTTCCAAGGCGGGCGACCTGAAGGCGCGCTTATTATTTGTTCTCGGCGCGCTTATCATCTATCGTATCGGTACATATATCCCGCTACCAAGTGTGGATGTCGAGGCGATGAATATCGGCTCACAGGGCGGCTTGCTGGCGATGTTTAACATGTTTTCAGGTGGTGCGCTGGGTAGGATGACGATTTTCTCGCTGAATGTGTTCCCATATATTACTGCCAGCATTATCATGAATCTGGCTTCGGTGGTTTCTTCCAAGATGGAGTCGCTCAAAAAAGAGGGCGAAACCGGAAAAAGGATAATAAATCAATATACGCGTTATTTGACGATTATGATTGCGGCAATGCAGGGCTTGGGCTTCGCGCTATTGCTGGAACGTGCGCCGGGGGCGGTGGCTGAGCCGGGATTTTTCTTCCGTATAACCATTATTGCAACGATTGTCGGCGGGGTGATGTTCCTTGTTTGGCTGGGTGAGCAGATTAATAGCCGTGGAATCGGTAATGGTATCTCAATCATCATTGCTTCGGGAATTATTGCAACTTTGCCACCGGAATTGCTGAGATTGTTTGAATCCGGACGCGAAGGCTCGCTGGATACACCGATGGTTCTGGGGATTTTTGCAGCAATTGTGGCGATGACATTGATAATTATTTTTGTCGAAAGGGCGCAGCGCCGCATCCTGATTCAATATCCAAAGCGGCAGGTTAGCTCCAATAAAATGACAGGTGGTGAAACTTCATATTTACCGCTGAAAATCAATACATCCGGCGTGATTCCGGCGATTTTTGCCAGCGCATTGCTTGGCTTCCCGATAACATTGGCGGGATTTGCGGGAAATAGTGACTCGGCTGTATTGCAATGGATAAATCTTTATCTTAGCCATGGTAAGCCGTTATTCATCGCGCTTTATGCGTTTTTGATAATCTTTTTCTGCTTCTTCTATACTGCGGTGGTTTTCAACCCTGAGGAGCGTGCAACTGATTTGAAGCGCTATGGCGCGTTTATTCCGGGGATTCGCCCAGGGGAAAGAACGGCGGAGTTCCTTGATAAGGTGCTAACCAGATTGACCTTTATCGGTGCGATTTATCTGACGCTCATTTGCGTTGTGCCGGAGGTTTTTTATGGTCATTTCAATGTTGGTTTTTATGTCGGTGGCACAAGTTTGCTGATTGTGGTTGTGGTGATTATGGATACGGTGCAGCAAATTCAGTCAAATCTGATATCACACAGATATGAGTCACTCATTAAGAAATCCAACGCCGCACGCAGCAAACGCCGCAGAAGATAGCCGCCATTCAAATTCAGATATTAATAAGATTGACAGAGGCTTTTCTGCTGGTTAGAAAAGTTATATGAACTTGATATTTTTAGGCGCGCCCGGCAGTGGCAAGGGGACTCAGGCAGAAATTCTTGAGCGTGAAAAGGGGCTAACCAAGCTTTCAACCGGAGATATGCTGCGCGCATCGGTGGCCGCAGAAAGTGAGCTGGGTTGCCAAGCCAAGGGCTTTATGGAGCGCGGCGAGCTTGTGCCGGACAAGCTGATTATAGATTTAATCGCGGAAAGAATCTCACATGCAGATTGTCAAGCGGGCTTTATATTAGACGGCTTCCCGCGTACCATCCCGCAAGCAGAGGCGCTGGATGAAATGCTTGCCGAAAACGGTATGAAAATTGACCATGTGGTGGAAATCACCGTGGATGACGGGATTTTGGTAGAGCGCGTTTCCGGCAGATATGCTTGCGCAGAATGCGGCGCGGGCTATCATGATGAGTTCAAGAAACCAAAGCTTGAGGGAATTTGTGACCAGTGCGGTAGCGATAAATTCTCCCGCCGCAAAGATGATAATGCCGAAACCGTTAAAACCAGATTGGAGTCATACCACAAGCAAACCGCGCCTTTGAGCGAATATTATGCCAAGATCGGAAAGCTGAGGCAGGTCGATGGAATGCAGGATATTGACGCAGTAACGGCGAAACTTAACGAGATTGTCAATTAGCCCTATAATTATTGCAAAAAGCACTTGACGGCTTGTGGAAAAGCTAATATAAAGCCCGTCCTTCTGTTGATATTGAGAGTTTCGGTGTAGGAAGAGAGTTAGCCTCCGTTTTTGAAACGCAGGGGTTGTAAGTCTCTCCGGCATTTCTCCATTCTCCCAACAGAGCTAATGAATAACAACTTAATGACTAGAGGCTAACATATGGCTCGTATAGCTGGTGTAAACATCCCGACAAATAAACGCGTAATTATCGCTTTGCGCTATATTCACGGAATCGGCGCATATAACGCTTCGCAGATTTGCAAAAATGCAGGAATCGGTGAAACTAAGCGTGTGCAGGATTTGAGTGATGATGAAGTTATCAAATTGCGTGAAATTATCGACAAAGATTACAAGGTAGAGGGCGATTTGCGCCGCGAGGTTTCCATGAACATCAAGCGTTTGGTGGATTTGGGTTGCTATCGTGGGCTTCGTCACAGAAAACGTTTACCGGTTCGCGGTCAGCGTACGCATACAAATGCGAGAACGCGTAAAGGTAAGGCAATCGCAATTGCCGGTAAGAAGAAATAATAAATTGCGCTCCGTTGCCGCGCAGGCAAGTCGGCCTCAATGGCCTTGCCTCGCTGCGTTCGGAAACGCTCAAAAATTTTAAGAGATAATAGGCTAGAGGAACAAATGGCAAAAGCAGAAGCGAAAGTTAAGAAAAGCGTCAAAAAGAACATCACAGTTGGTGTTGCGCATATTAACTCAACATTTAATAACACGATTATCACGATTTCCGACCAGCAGGGCAATACGGTTGCTTGGTCATCTTCCGGACATCAGGGATTCAAGGGAAGCCGCAAATCTACGCCATATGCAGGCCAGATGGCAGCAGAAGCGGCGGGACGGGCAGCGCAAGAGCATGGCCTAAAAGTTCTTTCCGTGGAAGTGAAAGGCCCGGGTTCAGGGCGTGAATCAGCGCTCCGTGCGTTGCAGGCAGTGGGTTTTGTGGTTACTTCGATAAAAGACGTAACGCCGATTCCGCATAATGGTTGCCGTCCAAGAAAACGTAGAAGAGTTTAGTCATCATTCGGATGCCGCTCTTTGAGGGCGGAAAGTATTTAATAAAAAGCATATAAAACAGCAATTTAAATAAAGAAAATAGGGAAACAAACATGTCAAATGCAACTAATTCTAATATAGCGAAAAACTGGGCAGACCTTATCAAGCCTAAAAAATTGGATTTTAAGGATAGTGACGAAGCTACCCGCGCGACAATCGTTGCCGAGCCTTTGGAAAGGGGCTTTGGCACAACAATTGGTAACGCACTGCGCCGTATTTTGCTGTCTTCATTGCAAGGTGCTGCGGTAACGGCGGTGAAAATCGACAATGTATTGCATGAATTCTCAACGATTCCGGGCGTTCGTGAAGATGTTACCGAAATCATATTGAATATCAAAAACTTAGCCTTGCGCTCTTTTACTACAGAGAAGAAAAAATTATATTTGAAGGCGAAAGGTCCGATGGAAGTTACTGCTGCGATGATTGAATGTCCGGCAGAAATTGAGATCATCAATAAAGATTTGGTGATTTGCACTTTGGATAAGGATGCTGAGCTTAATATTGAGCTTACCGTAGAAGTTGGTAGCGGGTATATTCCTGCTAATCAGAATCGCCCTGAAGATGCGCCAATCGGCCTGATTCCGGTGGATTCATTGTTTAGCCCGGTGCGTAAAGTTTCTTTCAAGGTGGAAGATAGCCGCGTTGGTCAGCGTACTGATTATGATAAGCTATTATTGACGATTGAAACAAATGGTGCGGTTAGCCCTGAAGATGCTGTGGCACTTTCAGCGAAAGTTTTGCAAGATCAGCTACAATTATTCATTAATTTTGAAGATGTTGCCGCGCCGATTGAAGAGAAGAAGGAAGAAAGCCTGCCATTCAGCCCGCATCTGCTCAAGAAAGTAGAAGAGTTGGAGCTTTCTGTGCGTTCAGCAAACTGCTTCAAAAACGACAATATCGTTTATATTGGTGATTTGGTACAAAAAACCGAAAGCGAAATGCTTAAAACTCCAAATTTTGGCCGTAAGTCATTGAATGAAATCAAAGATGTGCTGGCTAAATTAGGCTTGAAGTTCGGTATGGATGTTCCTAACTGGCCGCCTGAGAATATTGAAGAGCTGGCGAAGAAATATAACGACCCATACGGCACAGGATATTAATCTACAACTAAATAGAGACAAGTTATGAGACATGGTGATGCACATAGAAAGTTAAACAGAACCTCTTCGCACAGAAAGGCGATGTTTATGAATATGGCAAATGCGCTGATTAAGCATGAGCAGATAAAGACAACTTTGCCGAAAGCAAAGACACTGCGTCCTTATGCGGAAAAGCTGATAACACTTGGCAAGAAAGGCAGTTTGCATAATCGCCGCCGTGCCATCAGTATTTTGCAGGATGAGAAGATGGTAGAAAAACTATTTTCAGTGCTGGCAGAGCGTTATAAGGATAGAAGCGGCGGATATACGCGTGTGCTAAAAGCCGGATTCCGCTTTGGCGATGCTGCTCCGGTTGCGTATATTGAATTTGTTGATCGCGATATTAATGCTAAAGGTCAAGATTCTGGCCCTAAGCCGGAATTTCTTGATGATGACGAGATGGAAATCCCGCCTGAGCTTGCTGCGGCTTCTTCGTAAAATCCATGGCTTTTATCACAATCCTGAAAGCGGAAGGTGAAGTTATATTGGACCGTGAGCATGTTGCCGAATATGCCATGGCAGGGTTTCTTCGTGAGCGGGGCTTTAATGTTCCGGACGGTGCAATCATAAGCCCTCACTTCAAAAATATTAGAGTAACTGACGAAGATGGCATAACCACGGAATATCGCCTTAAGTTGCCTTTTGAGCATGAGGATGGGCATACGATAAGATTCTCAATGTCACCGGAGGTAGTGAATCCCGCACCGCAGAATAGGATGGGGGCGAATCTATGGGGATGAATTTATTGCTGATATTTGCCGGAGGGGGAGTTGGTGCGGTCTTGCGCTATCTGGTTTCAACTAGGCTAAATAATGCTATAGATTCCGGTTTTCCTATTGGCATTTTATGCGTGAATATCCTCGGAAGCTTTGCTATTGGTGTATTTGCCGGAATTGTTTCACGTGAAACATTCGCTGAAAATACAATTATTATACCGCTTTGTATGATAGGCTTGTTGGGCGGTTTTACGACATTCTCGGCCTTTTCCCTAGAAACTATTGCCTTATTGCAAGCTGGGAAATATATGGCCGCGCTCATCTATATATCTCTCTCGCTATTTTTATCTATATTCGTTGCCTATTTGGGACTAATATTAGCCAAATAGGGGAATATGCCGGATTATGCAAAAATTTATTATAAGTGAGGAAGACAAGGATGTGCGGCTGGATAGGTGGTTTAAGCGTCACCATCCGCATATTACCCAAGCTCTTCTCCAGAAGATGTTGCGCAAGAAGGATGTGCGTGTGAATGGCTTGCGAGCTGAGGCAAGTTTGCGGGTGAAGGCAGGTGATGTTGTCACAATAACCATAGATATTAAGCCGCCAACGGAAATGTTTCACGTGAAACATTCTTCCGAAATGCAGGTTTCTGATAGGGATATAGCCGATTTCAACAAATTGATAATTTTTGAGAATAATGATTTTCTGGTGATTAATAAGCCGCATGGCCTCGCCTCGCAAGGCGGGCGCGGTGTGAAAATTTCTGTAGATGATATTATCAAGAAAATAAGCCCCCGCTATAAATTAGTGCATAGGCTGGATAAAGATACGTGCGGTGTGTTGGTGATTGCCAAGAAAACCAGCATGGCAACGGCCTTCTCGGAAGCGCTGCAAAGCAAGCAGGTTGAGAAAATATATTGGGCATTATTGCGTGGTGTGCCGCAGCATAAAATCGGTGAAATTGACTTGCCGCTGCTTAAAAGCGGGCGGAATATTGAGAAAGTCGAGGTGAATATGCAGCAGGGCAAGCCGGCAATAACGCAATATCGGGTGTTGGAAAAGCTAGGCAAGGAGCTGAGCTGGGTGGAGCTGCGCCCAATAACCGGACGTACGCATCAATTGCGTGTGCACATGGAGGCGATTGGCTGCCCGATAATCGGGGATGGCAAATATGGTGGCAAACGCGCTTTTGAAGAGGGGTTCAGCAAAAAGCTGCATTTAATCGCGCGCAGAATCATTATACCGCAGTTTAATATTGATGCTAGCGCCGATTTACCTGACTATATGAAAGAAACCGCGCCCAAGCCTGCCTAAAAGAAAGGTTGACATTTAGCGCTAAAATTGATATAAAAAATGATATGAACAGACTCTTTTCCTACATATTGCTGGTTTTGATGCTAATTTCTGTAAATCTGGCAGATGTAATGCCTGCGCGGGCAGAACAAACCCCGCTAGTTGAAGGAAAGGCTCTGCGCTATGATGTTTTTCTGGGGACAATGCGGGTTGGCGTCATAAAAGTTACCCTGAAAAATAGCACTTCCGGCTATGATTACACTGCGGATTTGGACTCGTTGAATCTCGCACGCTATATAATGAAATATGATAGCATAAACCGCGTTGTCGGGAAGATTTCAAATAATAAGCATATTCCGCTTTCCTATCGCTCTAAATGGCGGCAAAAGAAATATGATCAGGATTTGCTGGTTAGATACTCTCCTGAAGGTGATGTCTTGGAAGAAACGATTACCGGCTCATGGTGGAAAGATAATCCGGAAGTGGAAGCCGCGCAAAAGAAGAATATTCCCGATCCGATAACTGCGGCAGTTGTTTCGATGCAGAAAATCAAGCAGCTTATGCAAGATAAAACCCCGTTACCGCATAACTTTGATTTCCCGGTATATGATGCAAAGCGTCTGCTTAATTTAAAATATACGATTCATGGCTATAAAGAGAAGAAGGTCGCGGGCGAGAGGAAGCAATTATTGCATGTGAGTTTCAAGCAAGAAGCGCTGGCCGGCTGGCGTGAAAGTGAGTTAAAACGCTTGCATGAGAGGGATGCGGTGATAAATCTATATCTTGATGAGAATTATATTCCGGTGCTGGGCTTTGGCCAATCACAGATTGGTGATTTGGAAATTAAACTGGCAAAAGAGTGCAGCAATTTAACAAGCTGCAATATATAACAAAAAACACTTGCAAAGCCTCATAAAATATGTACTATGCGCTCCCTTAACAAAAAACAGAGTATAAGAGAATATGGCTTTATACGAGATTACATATATAGTACGTCAAGAAATCGGCGAAAAAGAAGTCGAGACGATTACAAAAGAATTTACTGAATTCCTAACTAAGAATGGCGGTAAAATCATCAAAAATGAAAGCTGGGGTTTGCGCAATTTTGCCTACGAAATCCGCAAAGCAAAAAAAGGCCATTATGTGCATTTGGGCGTTGATGCCGACCATGCAGAAGTTGCCGAGCTTGAGCGTAATATGAAATTGCATGAAAATGTGATTCGCTGCCTGATTGTACGGGCGGAAGAGATTAACGATGAACCTTCTGCGATTCTGAATCAGGATGAAGATGAATATCAAAACATTAAGATAGAGGCTTAAACATGGCTGAAGCACCAAGAACAGATAACCGCAAGAAATTACCTACATTCCCGTCGCTTTCCGCGCTTTTGGGTAAGAAAACATTTGTAAGAACAAATAAGCAATGCCCGCTTTCAGGAAAGAATGCTCCAAAAGTGGATTATAAAAATATAGCGCTCTTGAAGAAATTTATTTCGGAAAGGGGTAAAATGTTACCTAGCCGTATAACTTCAGTTTCGCTTAAAAAACAGCGTGAGCTGGCGAAAGCAGTAAAACGCGCACGTTTTCTAGCACTTCTTCCATATGTGGATAAGTAAGTTTAGATAGGTAAGAATAATAAATTAAAACAAAAACTCCGAGGATAAGATGGAAGTTGTACTTTTAGAGCCAGTTGCAAAGCTAGGAAAAATAGGCGAAATCGTTACTGTGAAAAACGGCTATGCAAGAAATTACCTAATCCCACGTGGTGCGGCATTGCGTGCGAATAAAGAAAATATCGCGATTTTTGAAGAAAAGAAAAAAGAGATTGAAGCCAAAAACGATGATAAGAAAAAAGCTGCAGAAGCGTTGGCAAAAAAATTAGATGGCGTTACAGTCACAATCATTCGTCAGGCTGCTGAAGATGGCAGGCTATATGGTTCTGTAACCGTGCGTGAGATTTCCGAGCATATTCGCGGAGACGGGTTTGAAGTGGATAGTAAGTCTATCAATTTGCTTAATCCTATCCGTTCAGTTGGCGCTTACGATGTTACCGTATCTCTATATGCAGAAGTTGATGCGAAGATTAAGGTGAATGTTGCGCGTTCTGAATCAGAGGCGGAAAATCAGTTATCAGAAGAATTAGACGCTGAGAAAGCTGAAAGAGAAGCGCAAAAACAGGCTTCTGTTGAAGGTGCAATCAGAGCTGCCGAAGCTGCCAAGAAAGCGGCTGAGCAGGCTGAAAAAGAAGCAGCCGAAGCCAGTGAGTCAGAAGAAGCAGAAGCCAACGAAGAAGAATAGCTTCAAGCTGCGAATATCATTGACATATCTTTGAAGGATTTGAACTCCAGCGCATTGCCGCTTGGGTCGTGGAAAAACATGGTTGCTTGCTCGCCGATTTCCCCACGGAAGCGCTCATAAGGCTCGATAGTAAACTTTATGTCTGCCGCGCGCAGCTTTTCGGCTAACTCATGCCACTCTTTCCAAGGCAGGATAGCGCCAAAATGACGGACGGGAACATTTTTGCCGTCAACCTCATTTGCTTGCGCGATACGGGTTTCCTCAGGTTTCAAATGCAAAGAAAGCTGGTGCCCAAAGAAATTATAATCTATCCATTTTTCG
>Ga0066641_10000404_pt1 | contig 19441 bp, 22 predicted proteins | sample CryGeyCG2114_065_FD_59509 | JGI IMG/M metagenome (GOLD analysis project Ga0066641, IMG submission 59509) | Groundwater microbial communities from aquifer - Crystal Geyser CG12_big_fil_rev_8/21/14_0.65 | ecosystem: Environmental > Aquatic > Deep subsurface > Groundwater | place: USA: Utah: Grand... | reverse complement strand
TTTTTTGAAGCCTTCCAGCTGCGCACTTTCGCGCATGGCCGCCACATCCTCGCCGGAGAGATAGTATATCTCTTTCTGCCCTTCCGGTGCGCGGGCAATATATTCATCCAGATTTGTTAAATTGTCGGACTCGGTAGAGCGGAATTTGCACACTTCCAGAATTTGCTCGCGATTTTCCAAGCTTTCGCATAAGCCCTCCTTCAGAACTGCGCCGAAATTATTCCAGAATTTCTCATAATTTTCCGCATCTTTCTCAGATTTCTTCTTCAGTTCCGACAATATTTTTTTGGTTAAAGAGCCTCTAATCCTTTCTAGCAAGGGGTTTGACTGCAATGTTTCACGTGAAACATTCAACGGTAAATCTTCCGAATCCACGATTCCGCGTAAAAATCTTAAATAGCGCGGGATAATTTCCACCCCCTCCTCGGCAATGAAAACGCGGCGTACATATAGCTTCACACGGCGCATTCTGTCCGGATGAAACAAATCGAATGGCTTGGTATTTGGAATAAATAGCAGGTAATTATACTCCATAACCCCTTCTGCCTTGCCATGCAGGCGCAAAAATGGCTCATCAATCTGATGGGCAATCGCCTTATAAAATTCCTGATATTGCTCATCGCTGATTTCTGATTTCGGGCGCATCCATAACGCCGTGCCGCTATTAAACTGTTCGTCCTTGCCCTCCTCGTCAGTAAATATCACCGGAGTTGCAACATGGTCGGAATAGGTTTTGACGATATGCTGCAAGCGGAATTTATCGAGATATGTATCTTCATCCGCGCGCAAGTGCAAAGTGATGGATGTTCCACGTGAAACATTGCTCGCTTCGCCGATTTTATATTCACCCTCGCCCTTGGATTCCCATACATAACCTTGCCCTTCTCCGGCCTTGCGGCTATGCACCACAACTTTTTCCGCAACCATGAATGAGGAATAAAAACCAACCCCGAATTGACCGATTAGCGATAAATCCTGCTTTTTATCGCCACTAAGCTGCTCTAAAAACCCCTGCGTACCTGATTTTGCAATTGTGCCGAGATTTTCCGCCAGCTCAGCCTCGTTCATGCCGATTCCGTTATCAGCAATTGTTATTGTACGCTTATCCTTATCCACACTCAGCGATATTTTCAACTCAGGCTCATCGCCCAGCAATGCGGCATCGCTTTGCGCAGCAAAACGCAGCTTATCGCATGCATCAGAAGCGTTGGAGATTAGCTCACGCAGGAAAATATCCTTATTCGTATAGAGCGAATGAATAACTAATTGCAGAATTTTTGCGGTTTCTGTTCCGAATTTGCGGGTTTTCTTTGCCATAACGCACATGATTTAGGTGGATTTCCTAAGAAATCAACCAGCATAGTGAGAAAAAACTAACTCTTTTTGGCTTTTAAGGAATGCTTTTCGGTCATCACTCTCTTTTAAAATGCCCAAGCTTTCAGCATAATTGAAGAATCCGGTAGAGGGTTTTTTGCTGCCTTTTGATACGACAATTGAACAAATCATGAATTTGTTTTTGGCAAAGCTTTGGGCGCAGAGATTATGCATAATTTCAGCAAGTTTGCCGCGATGTTGCGGGTTTATATGGCTAAGCCCAATCGCCTCCATCAATTCACCATAATATAGCAATTTGCGTGCGGCTGCAGCTTTTGCTATGTGCGAATAGGCTAATGCTTCAAAGTTGATTTCCGGCTCAGGCTGCATCAACTGACTTTGCGGTAGCAAATGAGGAAAGGGGGATTGCCAACAATAATAATCCGAATAATATCATCAAATTGGCAACATAATCTCCTTCAACATTCTCAAGGAATATATAAGAGGTATTCACCCCGAAAATCAGCACCGGTATATAAAGCGGCATCACCAGCAAAAGCAGCAATACGCGACCTTTTTTTGCCCCTAGTGACAGCGCCGAACCGATTGCACCAATCATCACGAATATCGGAGTTGCAAGCAATAATGCCAGCACCAGAACCCATGATTCTGAGAATGAAAACCCGAACATCGCCGCCGCAAGGGGTGAAATCACTACCACCGGAAGGCAATAAGCCACCCAGTTTGCGGCAATTTTTGCCAGCATAATAATTTCCAGACGGTGGGGCAGGGTGAGATATTGATTAAGCGTGCCATCTTCATAATCCGGCTCTAAAATCGCGCGCAAGCCAAAGGTTGAGGCAAAAATCGCCGCTACCCAAATCACGCCATAACTAAGTGTACGAAGGATTTCCGGCTCAGGGCCAACGCCAATCGGGAACATGATAATCACCAGCAGGAAGAATATCATCGCATTGACAACATCCATACGGCGGCGGTTATAAAGCCGCAATTCCCGCATAAAAACTGTTTTGAAAAGTTGAAACATGCGGCGAGTATATGAGGTTTGCAGAATATTTCAACTGAATTAGTATTGACCCGCAGAAAGTTAACCTATATTAACTCTGCATGACAAAAACTATAGGCAATGAGTGCAGGGACAAGAATCGTGATTTTCAGATATCTGTTGTGGAAAATCACTTAATTCGGCTGGTTCAATCTGGCGAAGGGGTAACGCGCTCTTATACATGCTCGCCCTCGGGAAATCCGATGCATCTGATAACGGAAACCGGTACTATGATTATGGTTGAGAGGTTTGAGATAGGGCGCATGCATGTGAATTTTGAGAAATCTGTACGCCCACTGGGAATTCAAAACAGCCGCACGGAATCAGGCCGACTTTCAATGCGCGAATATTCCGAACGGATGGCAGATGTTTTGGCCGCGCTGGCGGAGTTCAAGGCTGCTAATCGCTCGCTTATACGTGGTATTATCAGCGCCGAGGACAGATTGAACGCCAGAGCAGAGCGCTAATTCTTGCGCAGCATCACATAAAACGCACCGGCACCGCCATGGCGCGGTTGAGTTTCGCTAAAACTCAGGATTTTATCACGAATCAACGAATCATTCAGCCAATCGGGCAGGGAGCTGCGAATCACCGCCTTCCCCGAGATTGAGCCTTTTCCGGTTATCACCAGCACACAGCGCTTTCCGGTAATCTGCGCCGCTTCAATAAAATCATATAGCGCAAAACGCGCCTCTTCCGCCGCATGCCCGTGCAAATCAATCTTTGCTTCAATCGGCATTTGCCCTTTGCGCATTTTCTCAAAACTACGCTTATCCATCTGATTAATCTCACCCACGGTAAGCTTCTGCGTAGTTTTCGGCAGGGGCTTTCTGGCCGGGCGAGAATCTTGCATTTCACCATAATCAGACTGATTTATGCGCGGATTGCCATCTTCAGCCGCAAATATTTGCAACCAGTATTCCACATCACGCTTACGAAGTTCTTCATCTTTCATATTGATTCCCGCCGAAGATTATACTATTACCATTAAGCTATGGCAATACTTGCAGACAAACAAATCCGCGAACTCGCACAAAACAAGAAAATGATTGAGCCGTTTAATGAAAAGCTCTCCAAAGATGGAGTGATTTCATACGGTCTTTCCTCATATGGTTATGATGCGCGGGTTTCTGACGAATTCAAGATTTTCACCAATATTGATTCTGCCGTGGTTGACCCGAAGAATTTTCAGGAAAACGGCTTTGTTGACCGTAAAACCGATGTTTGTGTGATTCCGCCCAATAGTTTTGTGCTTGCCCGCACAGTGGAATATTTCCGCATCCCGCGAGATGTTATGGTTATTTGCTTGGGCAAATCCACTTATGCGCGCTGCGGGATTATCGTCAACGTCACCCCGCTTGAACCGGAATGGGAAGGCCATGTTACGCTGGAATTTTCCAACACCACTCCGCTTCCGGCAAAGATTTATGCTAATGAAGGCGCTTGCCAGTTCTTATTCCTCAAAGCCGATGAAATCTGCGAAACTTCCTATGCTGACAGGTCGGGGAAATATATGGGACAGCGCGGCGTTACCCTGCCTAAAGTTGAAAGCGTAATAAAAGAAATTAAGCGCAAAGCCTAAAACGCTTGACTAGCATACCCAACTTCTGATATTTCTCCCCGCTCATAAAGCCGATAGCTAATGATTAATGCTAAAAGCTAAGAAAAGCGGGTGTGGCGAAATTGGCAGACGCACTAGATTTAGGTTCTAGCGCCGCAAGGCGTGGGGGTTCAAGTCCCTCCACCCGCACCAGATGAATAAAAAGCTTGAATTTTGTTAAACAAAGTTTATATAATGCCAACAGTTAACTTAAGGAGAAGACATGATTAATCTAAACAAAACATTTCTGGCAGCTCTTATTGCCGGTACAGCACTAACAGTAAGCGCATGTGGTGAACAGGGAAACCAAACACAAGCACAACAAGAAGAAACACCAAGCTTTAATGAGCTTTCTACTTCTGCTGGTGAAGCACTAGAAAACGCTGAAACTTCAATTTCAGAAGCTGCTGAAGATGCAGGCGAAGCGATTGAAGAAGCTGCTGAAGATGCTCAGGATGCTATTGCTGAAGCAGTAGAAAATGCTGAAACTTCAAGTGAGCCAACAACTGATGCAAATCTTGCTGAAACTGCTGAAGAAGCTATCGAGAATGATCTTGAAACTTCTACAGGTGAAGCTGCTACAGAAGCTCCTGCAAGCCACTAATACCGGCTTTTACAGATTAAAAAAGGCTGCCCAATCGGGTGGCCTTTTTTTGCTTAATACATCCCTATATAAAAGCAGTATGACAAAATTATATTTTCAGGAATTTAATCCCTCTGGCAAAAAAACCGCTATTTTCGTGCATGGGCTGGGGGCAACTTCCGATTCATGGGGATATCAATTTGAAGCCTTCACACAAGCCGGATATCGCGTGATTGCACCTGATATGCGCGGATTTGGCAAAACCCCTTATTCCGGTGGGGATATCAATGTCAAAATCATGGCAGATGATTTGTTCAAGCTGGTGCAGGGTTTAGGAATTCGGGAATTTGACCTCATCGGGCTTTCTATGGGCGGGGCGATTTCTCAGCAATTCGCTCTCGACCACCCCGAGATGGTACGCAAACTGGCACTGGCTAACACAGCCGCCCGCTTTATGGCACGCAAAGGCGGGGTATTCTATTACTTGCCACGTTATGCCCTGTTCCCACTATGCCCATCCAAGTTGCGGGCTAAGATTATTGCATGGTATATTTTCCCGCAGAAAGGCTGTGAGCAATATCGCAAGGAGTTTGAGTCACAAATCCTTGAGGGTAACCAATTTGCCTATATGCGGGCGGCGGCCTCGCTCATCAAATATGATTTATATGAGCAAATCTCGCAAATAAAAGCCCCGACCATTGTATTTACCGGCACGCGTGACAAAACCACGCCACTCGCCATGCAGAATTACCTCTGTGAGCAAATTGCGGGCGCAAAACACATTATTCTGGAGGGCGGGCACGTCACCGCCGTTGATAGTCACCGCGAATTCAACAAGGAATTGCTTGATTTTCTGGGCTAGCTTTATTGCGCTCAAGCTAACGCTTTCGGTTGATTCGCCCTTGCTAATTTTTGCGAATTTTGCTAGAAAGACTTCACCATAAAGTACGAGAATTAAGGAGCACAATTAAAATTATGTTTAAAAATAGAGTATCAATCGAACAAGTTGAGGAAGGCACAGAGCTAGCCCCGAAATTTGATGAAAACGGGCTAATTGCCTGCGTCACCACTGCTGCTGAAAGCGGTGAGGTATTGATGCTCGGCTATATGAACGAAGAAGCTTTGCGCAAAACTATAGAAACCGGCGAAGCGCATTATTATAGCCGCTCACGCCAAGTTTTGTGGCATAAGGGCGCAACTAGCGGACTTGTGCAAAAAGTCACCGAAATGCGTATTGATGACGACCAAGACGCGGTTTGGATTGCAGTTTCCATTGAAGGTGCAGGCAAGACCGAAGGCATGGATGCAAGCTGCCATGTCGGTTATCGCTCATGTTTTTACCGCCAAGTGCCTACAGGTCAGGAAAACCCCGATTTAATCTTCAAAGAAGATGGCAAAACTTTTGACCCTGAAGAAATCTATCCGGGCGCCGAAAACCCAACAAAGCTATAATCGCATAATTGAAAACTGCATCACTTCTGACACTGCGCATTGGTGATTATCATGTCATTTATCATATGGATTCCGGAAAAAACCCATCATAGTCACCGCCATCAGCCACCGCAAACGAGCCTATGAGGAAAAAACTAGTTGATATTGCTGCCGATAACCATCTATAAGGCTAGCGACTAACAACCAAGGACTAACGACTAATATGGACATTTCAAAAATACCTGCGGGCGTAAATATCCCCGATGAATTCAACGTGATAATCGAAATCCCGATTGGCGGCGATCCGATAAAATACGAGCTGGATAAAGATTCCGGCGCGCTATTCGTGGATAGATTCCTACACACCTCAATGGTTTATCCGGCCAATTATGGCTTTATCCCGCACACGCTTTCCGAAGATGGCGACCCGTGCGATGTTATGGTGGTTGGCCGCCGCCCGCTTATGCCGGGCTGTGTGATTGCCTGCCGCCCGATTGGCGCGATTATAATGGAAGATGAAAGCGGTCAGGATGAAAAGATTGTCGCCGTGCCTGTGGATAAGCTGCATCCGTTTTACCGCGATGTAAAGAGCTATAAAGACCTGCCGCCCCTGCTTGCCGACCAGTTCACCCATTTCTTTGAGCATTACAAAGATCTGGAAGATAATAAATGGGTAAAAGTGAAAGAATGGGTAGGCGTGGAAGAAACCAAAAAGCTGATTATGGCAGGCTTGGCTGCTGCTGAAAAATAACGTCACCCCGCACTTGTTGCGGGGCCACGCCAAGATTACAACCACCAGACCCCGTTATAAAAACGGGGTGACAGCTAAATGCAGTCTTCGTCATCCTCGAAAACTACCCCCTCTATCTCCCCACTATTAGGGGGGATGAAAGGGGGGGTGCAACCGGAAATCCATGATTGGCTAATCCTAGGCATGCCCTATAAAATCAAAGTTAGTAAACTTTGATTTGGGCATTGCTCTGAAAAACCAGATCCCGCAACAAGTGAGGGGTGACAAAATTCAGAACTAAGCCACCTTCTCGCCGCCCTCTGAATCCTCAGCCTTGCCCTCAAGCCTTTTCTTCGCACTTGGGGAAAGCTGGATATTCAGCTCGCGCAATGCCTTTTCATCAACGGTGGAAGGCGCGCCCATCAGCAAATCCTGCGCTTTCTGGTTCATCGGGAAGGCTATCACCTCACGGATATTAGGCTCATCGGCGAGCAGCATCACAATGCGGTCCACCCCTGGTGCAATCCCGCCATGTGGCGGCGCGCCGAAGCGGAATGCACGCAGCATACCACCGAATTTTTCTTCCAAAACCGCCTTATCATAACCGGCCAGCGAGAATGCCAGCTCCATAATTTCCGGCTTGTGATTTCTGATTGCGCCTGAAGATAATTCCACCCCGTTGCACACGATATCATATTGATATGCAAGGATTTCTAGTAATTTCTGCTTATCATCGCCCGCATCTTTGAGCGCTTGCAAACCACCTTGCGGCATTGAAAATGGGTTATGCGAAAATTCGATTTTTCCATTATCATCAAGCTCAAAATATGGGAAATCGGTTATCCAGCAGAACTTAAATATATTCTCATCAATCAGCCCCAAATCCTGCCCAAGCTTGGTTCGCACCGCACCGGCGATTTTGGCCGCCTCATCTTTTGACCCCGAACTAAAAAAGACCGAATCACCAGGTTCAAGACCTAGTTTTTCTACTAACTCAATATGCTTTTCCTTGGAAAGGAATTTTGCTATTGCCCCTTTGGGACCATAAGGGTGTGGCGACATAACTTCACGTATAAAGTTACTACCATCTGCATCTACTTCTAGCATATCAAGTCTATCATAACAAATATATGCCAGCCCTTTTGCGCCTTCACTTTGGGCAAATTCAATCATCTTGTCAAAGAAGCTACGCGGCTGCGCGGCGGTTTTTGGCGCAGGGATCGCGCGGATTACCCCGCCTTTCTCGATTATGCCGTTGAATATCCCAAACCCGCTACCACGCCAGATTTCAGCGGCATCCACAATTTCAATCGGGTTGCGCAAATCGGGCTTATCTGTGCCATATTTCAGCATAGAATCGGCGAATTTAATGCGTGGGAAAGGTTTTTCGGCAATCTTTTTGGTTGAGAATTCCTCAAAAACGGCGGTCAGAACCGGCTCAATCGCGTTAAACACATCTTCCTGTGTAACAAAGCTCATCTCCATATCGAGCTGATAAAACTCACCCGGAGACCTGTCTGCGCGCGCATCTTCATCACGAAAGCATGGCGCAATCTGGAAATATTTATCAAAGCCACTAACCATCAAAAGCTGCTTAAACTGCTGCGGAGCTTGCGGCAGCGCATAAAAATGGCCGGGATGCATGCGGCTTGGAACAAGGAAATCACGCGCGCCTTCCGGGCTAGAGGCAGTCAAAATCGGGGTTTGAATCTCAAGGAAATCTTGCTCGGTCATGCGTTTTCTAAGCGATGAAATAATCTTGGAACGCAACTCAATATTATCATGGATATGCTTGCGGCGTAGGTCTAGAAACCTATATTTCAAGCGTTGCTCCTCATTTTCATCCTTATCTGCATTCACCTGAATCGGCGTTTGCGCTGCTTCACTTTCCACGATAAAATCAGCAACCCTAACCTCCACTTCGCCACTCGGCAAATCAGCATTCACGGTTTCTGCGCTGCGTGCAACAACTTCACCGCTTATAGTCGCCACAGATTCCACCGTTATCCGCGTAGCAGCGTCAAAAAAGGCCGAGCCACTCTCAAATACAAGCTGCGTGATGCCATAATGGTCGCGCAAATCAATAAATAGCAGCTCGCCATGGTCGCGCTTGCGGTGTATCCAACCGGAGAGCTTGGCTTGCGTGCCAACATCGGATTTTCTTAAATCGTTACATGTATGTGTTCTAAATTGATGCATTATATTTCCGTGTGTGTTAGTTGTGTGAATATGTATATAGATAGTGATGAAGAGTTGCAAAAACTTTGTGCAGGCTTGCGCAAGGCAAAAGTGATTTATTTTGACACGGAATTTATGCGTGAGCGCAGCTTTTACCCGAAATTATGCCTGATTCAAGTGGGCTATGGCAAGCATCAAGCCGCGATTGACCCGCTTGCGAAGCTGGATTTAAAGCCGCTTTTAAAAATTCTGACTTCCGCCACAAAATTGCTGGTTTTTCATTCCGGCAGGCAAGATTTGGAGATTATCTATAATTTAACCGGAAAATTGCCGAAAAACATCTTTGATACACAGCTCGCCGCAATGGTTTGTGGATTTGGTGAACAAGTTAGCTATATGCAGCTAGTTGAGCAGATTTGTGGCGAAAAAATTGATAAATCTCAAAGGTTTACCGATTGGTCAAAACGTCCGTTACTGAAAAAGCAGATTGATTATGCGCTGGCAGATGTTGTTTATTTGCCCAAAATCCATGACAGCTTGGCAGGAGCTTTAAAGACACAAAAGCGCGGGAAGTGGTTGAACGCTGAGGAGGAAGCCTTATTGGACATTAAAACTTATAAGGAAAACCCCAAGGATGCGTGGACAAAAATAAAGCATAAAGGCAAAAAACATGCCGATTTAGGGGTTTTGCAGGCATTGGCGGAATGGCGCGAAAAAGAAGCGATACGCAAGGACAAACCGCGCGGTTTTATCATAAAAAATGAGATTCTGGTGGAATTGGCAATCCAAAGACCGAAAACCGAGAAAGCTATCCAGAATTTCAGGGGATTGGGCAATGTTTCACGTGAAACATCTGCGAAAATTCTCGCTGTCATCCAGCAAGGATGCGACTTACCGGACTCTAAGAAACCGAAATTAAAACCACGCCCGACACGCAAAGCCGATAGTGGGGTTATTGATATGTTGAAGCTTTTATTGAAGAAAACCTGTGAAAAAGAGAAGATTGCACCGAGATTAATTGCCGATAGCAGTGATTTAGAAAAATTCGCACTTGGTGAGGAGGCGATTTTTTCCAAAGGCTGGCGTTATGAAACTTTCGGCAAAAAAGCAGAGCAGCTTTTACGCGGTGAGATCTTCTTCAAAATCAGTAATGGTCAGTTGAAAATCACCCGCAAAAAACAGGCTGCGAAATGAATATTGTCGGACATGAAGAAGCGTGGAAAATACTCTGCTCCGCCGATAAGAACCGAGCGCATAGCTTCTTATTGGAAGGGAAAAGGGGCATCGGCAAATCCGGCCTTGCTATGAAATTTGCCGAAGAAACTCTGGGCAATAAGGAACGCGTCCGACAAGGCTCGCATTCAGACTTCCTGCTTGTTGAACGCAAATTTGACGAAAAGAGTGGCAAGAAAAAGCGTGATATATTGGTTGATGATGCGCGCAAAGTCGCCAATTTCCTGTCTCTCACCCCCGCAGAAAGCGATTATCGCGTGGTAATTATCGATTCTGCCGATGAGCTTAACAATCAAGCTGCTAATTCCGTGCTGAAAATCGTTGAAGAGCCACCCAAGCGCTCTATCGTCATCCTGCTCTCACATGGCGGGCATGTGCTGCCGACCATTCGCTCGCGCTGCGTTTCAATCAGGCTGAAAGCGCTCGGCGACAAGGAAATGGAGAGCATCCTGTCTAATATATTGGACGCTTCTACCAGTGATATTGAGCTTCTAAAGCTGGTAGCGGAAGGCTCGCCGGGAATCGCCCGCAATATTTATGATGGTGACGGGTTGTGGATTCTGCATGAGCTGGTAGAAATTATTGATGGATTTCCTGAATTTAACTATCCGCGTACAAATAAATTTGCCGAGAGGATAGTTAAAAACGAGGAAGGCTGGCGAATATTTAATTATATCTTTGATTGGGTTTTGACAAAATCAGCAAAATCGGCGGCCACTGGAAAAGCGCTCTCTCTTGATGGGTATGATTTAACCCGCAACCTCTCAAACCTAGCTAAGTTACTGAGTTTTGAGGGAGAATGGCGAAATGTTTCACGTGAAACATCCGTATTTAACCTCGATAATAAGCAGGTAATCGTAAATATCTTGCACAAATTAAGCGAATGTTATAGGTAATTCTCTCACATTATTTATGAGCCATGGAAGAAAGAAAATTTTATATCACCACCCCGATTTATTACGTAAATGACCGCCCGCATATCGGCCATGCCTACACCACCATTGCCTGCGATATTATGGCGCGTTTCATGAGAATTGACGGGGCACAGGTAAAATTCCTCACCGGAACCGATGAGCATGGGCAAAAGGTTGAGCAATCTGCCGCCAAAAACAATACTACCCCGCAGGAATGGGCGGACACAAATTCGCAACATTTTCATGATTTGCTGGCGGCGCTAAATATCACAAATGATGATTTTATTCGCACCACCGAGGAACGCCACAAGCAAGGTGCGCAGGCTTTTTGGAAGGCGATTGAGAAGAATGGATATATCTATAAGGATAGCTATTCGGGCTGGTATTCGGTACGTGATGAGGCTTATTATCAGGAAGCCGAGCTGATTGACGGCAAAGCACCGACAGGGGCAGATGTCGAATGGGTGGAAGAGCCAAGCTATTTCTTCAAGCTTTCAGCCTTTCAGGATGCGTTGTTAGAATTTTACGAGGAGAATCCGGCCTTTATAGCGCCGGAAGGACGTAAAAACGAGGTATTATCCTTCGTGAAGGGCGGATTGAAGGATTTGTCGGTTTCGCGTACCACCTTCAAATGGGGGATTCCCGTTCCGGGTGACGAAGAGCATGTGATGTATGTCTGGCTGGACGCGCTGACAAATTACATAACCGCGCTCGGCTATCCGTTCAAAACCGATTTCTGGCCGGCAAGCATTCATATTGTCGGTAAGGATATCTTGCGCTTCCACGCGGTTTATTGGCCGGCATTCCTGATGGCTGCAGGCGTTGAGCTGCCAAAACGCATATTCGCGCATGGCTGGTGGACAAATGAAGGGCAGAAAATCAGCAAATCCTTGGGTAATGTCATTGACCCGTTCGCGCTGGCAGAGGAATTTGGCATCGATCAGGTGCGATATTTTCTGATGCGGGAAATCCCATTTGGCAATGATGGTGATTTTTCACGCGAAAAGCTGATAGGCAGGGTGAACTCGGAATTGGCAAATAATATCGGCAACTTGGCGCAGCGCGTGCTTTCTATGATTAACAAGAATTGCGGTGGAGTATTGAAAAAAAATGGCTTCCACGAAATTGACAAGAAACTACTCTCATTCGCCTTTGTGCATGCTGATAAGATACGCAATGAGATAGTTTATCACCAGCATTTCAGTCGCGCCTTGGAGCTTATCGGGCAAATTGCCAGCCGCGCTAATGAATATGTTGATGCCACCGAACCATGGAAACTCAAAAAAGAAGACCCGGAACGCATGGAAACGGTTTTATATACGCTGGCTGAGTGTTTGCGCCGAATTGGGCTGCTGCTGCAACCATTCACTCCGCAGGCTGCCGATAAATTGCTGAATCAGCTTGCAGTAGCGCAGGAACAAAGGCTATTTCACATGATTGGGGCGGGAAATGCGCTGAAACCGGGGACTGAATTACCCGCGCCGGAAGGGATTTTCCCTAGATTTGAAGAAGAATAAACTTCATCTCAAGAAAGCAAGGCGACACCATCATCACCGCCGATATTCCGCCCATCTATGGTCATACTAGCCCAACTGCCCCTGTTATTTGGGTCGGTTATAGATTCAAATGCTTCCGGTAGCTTGTTCTCCTCAACAAAGCGCAAGCAGCCCTCAAGCGCGCTGATTATACCATCAAAGCTAGGCTTGCCTATTTCTTGCTCGGTAAAGAGGGGGTGATTGCCAAGGTTTTTCACAACCTCAATCGCCAGCACCAGCGCTTCCTCGCTATTTTTACCAGCTTCTATCATATCCGGACTGGAAAGCGGCTCTCTTTCAGCGTGCGCTTCCGGCTCCATAGGAGGGAAACCTGTGCGACGAATAAGCGCTGAACGTAACTTCAATAATGCTGGCAAAACTTCATTTAAAGCCTCCCGCAAACTGATAGTATCCTCCAAGCTTAAGTCATAGGCTAGCTTCAACGGGCGCGCCAAATCATTTATCCAACTTTCGCATTGTTGCCGGATTTGCTCTAGCTTATCGCCACCTGCTCGGGTTTCGGCAATATCTCCCAAGGTTTCTACAGCACGGGTAAACTCGTCAAAGCGCCCCTCTCCAATAAGGTTCATCAGGTTCGTCATATTGATATCCTTGCCAAAATTCTCTTCGGCCAAGATAATATTATGCCTAACCAGATCGAGAATAAAACCCATACTGTTAAATATCTCGTCTTGCATCACCCTCTTATTACCGTCATTAGAGGTAAGCAGATAAATCGCCTTCAATTCATCCACCGCAAAGCTGAATAGCAATGCTGCCTTATTTTCAACCGGAGAGAAATGCTCGGAAAGCCAGCTTTCCAGCTGCGCTGCGTTATTTTTTATTTGTTCTTGGGCAAGCTGCCTTGGCGATGATGGGGAAGAGAATACGACCTCAATCCTCTCTGCCGGTATAGAATCGCTAGAAATTGTGTGTGTTTGCGGAATCTTCGCCATAATATCCTCTGCCTCCCTCTATTATGCATGTATCGGGGGAGATATTAAATACTCATTTCCGCATCAATAGTCAAGTGAAATAGTAGACTATTCCGGCTTTGCCGCTTTCTTCTGCTCATAAAGCAGTGCAAAGTCAATAGGTTCCATGGTAAGCGGCATAAATCCGCCATCACGCGTTAGCTCAGAAACTATACGGCGCGCATATGGGAACACGTCTGCTGCGCAATCAACAAACAAGATTTTTTCCAGCTCCTCCTTCTGCAAATCAGGATTCAGCACGAACAAACCGCCATATATGACCTCAACCAGAAACAGGCTTCTATCCGGCTCATCTGCGATAATTGCGTTGGCATTCACCTTCAGCGCCACCTCAAAGGCTGAGCCATCCACCTTGCCCACCAGCACATCGAGCGACAAATCCAGCTTTGGCTGCTTTGGCTGCTCGGTAAATACTTTTGGTGAATTCGGGCTTTCAAAAGAGATATCTTTTACATAAAACCCATTGATACGATATTTTTGCGGCGGGGGATTATTTCCACCATTTCCACCTGCATTTACTTCGTCTGTCTTATTTTCTGCCATAATTTCTTGTATTTTGGTTATTTATAGCCTATATATAGGTTTAGTAACAAAATTGAAAGCTTTTACTGCTATAATTTGCAAATATGACTGATTTTGAACTTCTTTTTTTCGCCGCCGTGGCCGTTTTTTTCGGATATAAGCTTTGGTCGGTTCTGGGCAAGACCAATGGTGAGGAGTCCTCACGCGCGACAGAGGCTGCCATTTTTGCGGAAAAGCAAAAGATTGCCATCGCAGCCCGCGAAGATGCTAAGGAGAAAATCCTCGATTTCGCCAAAGAAGCTGAGGCTGAGGAAGAAGATTTGCCGGAAGATTTGCGCGGTGATGTTGCCAGCATACAATCTATTGATTCAAGCTTCACACTTGCAAAATTTTCAGAAGGGGCAGCGCGAGTTTTTGAGAAAGTTGTGGAGGAATTTTCTGCCGGAAAGCTCAAAATGCTAAAAGGATTTCTTAGCAGCGATGTTTATGGCGGGTTTGAAGAAGTTGTCGAAGAGCGCAAAAATCAAGGCGTTAAGCTGCATACGACTATCATCTCGATGGAAGAACCGGAGATTATGGATATCGAATTACGCGGGAATATTTGTCAGATTATGGTAAAATTCGTCAGCGAGCAGATAAATTTTATCAAGAACAAGGCTGGAGAAATTATTGATGGCAGCAAAAGCCATATCGAGCATGTGACCGATGTCTGGACATTCGAGCGCAACCTCAAATCGAAAGAGCCGAGCTGGATAATTGTGGGCACGCAAGAGGCTTAAATTGTCAAAATCCATTCTTTTTCTGCGCTCTGTCCTGTTCAATCTTTTCATCCGCATAGTCACCCATCTTTTATATGTTCTATTCGCACCCTTACTTTTTATCGGGCGCAAAGGCGCGCTCATCGGCTGTGTCGGCTGGGCATATAGCGTTGTATATTCGGCAAAATATATCGCCGGAATCGACTTTGAAGTAAGAGGCAAAATCCCTGAGGGTGCGGCCATATTTGCCTGCAAGCACCAATCTGCGTGGGAAACTGCCATATTCTACGTCATCACCAAACGCCCCGTCTATATCTACAAAAAAGAGTTGCTCTGGCTGCCTTTCTTCAACCTGTTTATGGTAATTTCGGGAAATATTATGGTTGATAGGCAGGCTGGAGCTTCCACCTTAAAAAATCTGGTTAGAAAGGCGAAAATCAGGCTCAGCGAGGGCAGGCCGCTAGTGCTTTTTCCCGAAGGTACGCGCAAAGCCTTTGGTGCAGCGCCGGATTATAAACCCGGAATAGCCGCGCTTTACAACGCCACGGATGCTGATGTCATACCGATTGCGCTGAATTCAGGGAAGTTTTGGGGCAGGAATGAATTCCTCAAGAAACCCGGCAAGATTATCGTGCATTTTCTGCCTCCGATTGAAAAAGGCCTCTCGAAAAAAGAGTTTATGCACAGGCTGGAAACCACTATTGAGAGTGCTTGCGCCGAGCTGTAGCGCCAGAAATCAGCCCACAATCTTTAGTTTCTGCAGAAATTACAAACACCAGGCGATGATGGCTTTCTGGGCATGCAGGCGATTCTCCGCCTCGTCAAATACCACAGATTGCGCGCCGTCAATCACTGCTGCGGAAACCTCTTCACCACGATGGGCGGGCAGGCAATGCATAAAGATGGAGTCTTTTTTCGCGGCTTGCATTAGCTGCTCATCAACCTGATAATTCACCAGCAAATTGCGCCGCGTTTCAGGGTTTTTTTCACCCATTGAGAACCAAGTATCGGTCACTATACAATCCGCATCTTTCGCACAATCTATCGGTTTCTCGCAGAAAGTGACTTGCGCACCGTCTGCTATGGCGGTTTGAATTATATCTTTGGGCGGCAATAGCTCCTCGGGGCAGGCCACACATAGCTCAAACTTAAATTTGGCTGAGGCCTGAATCCATGAATTCAGCACATTATTCCCATCGCCGACCCATGCTATCTTTGCACCCTTAATATCCCCCTTTTTCTCTTCATAAGTCAGGATATCCGCCATTATCTGGCATGGGTGCGACAAATCTGTCAGGCCGTTAATCACCGGAATCTCGGCGAATTCTGCCAGCTCCAGCAAAGTTTCATGGCTATTCGCACGCAGCATTAATATATCCACAAAACGTGAAAGCACCTGCGCCGTATCGGCTATGCTTTCACCGCGCCCAAGCTGCATATCGGCACTATTCATCGTCACTACATGCCCGCCAAGCTGATTCATCCCGACCTCAAAGGAAACGCGGGTACGGGTTGAGGGCTTTTCATATATCTGCGCCAGAGTTTTGCCCAAGCAAGGTTTGGAATTATCAGCCTTAAGCTGTTTTGCCAGCTCGATAATCTCGCGCAGACTCGCTGCATCAATCTTATTTATATCCAAGAAATCTCTTTTCGCTATCTTCACAACATCTCTCCGAATGTTTTCTCAATAATTTCCAACGCCTCTTCGACATGGCTTTCTTCGATAATTAGTGGCGGGATTATGCGGACGACATTATCACCGGCAGCATTCACTAACAGCTTGTTTTCTCTAAGCTTCTCAACCATCTTTGTATTCTCAAATTCCGGCCTTAGCTTTATTCCCATCAGCAAACCAAGTCCACGCACCTCATCGACAATTGTCGGGAATTTATTTTGCAGACTCTCAAGCTTGTCACGCAAATTTCCGGCAATATCACTGACTTTCTGCATGAAGCCCTCCTCCAGCAAAATATCCAGAACCGCATTGCCCACCGCCGTTGCCAGAGGATTCCCGCCAAATGTTGTACCGTGAGAACCGGTTTTGAGAGTTTCGGCAACTTTCTCTTTCATCAGGCACGCACCAATCGGGAAGCCTCCGCCCAAACCTTTTGCAGTTGCCAGAATATCCGGCTCAACATCAAAATGCTGATAGGCGAAAAGCTTGGCTGCGCGCCCATTTCCGCATTGCACCTCATCAAAGAATAGGAGCAAATCCTGCTCATCACAAATTTTGCGCAATTCCTGCAGAAATTCGGTTGGTATCGGCTTGATTCCACCCTCGCCCTGCACCGGCTCAATCAGAATCGCAGCAGTTTCGTGGGTAATCGCCGCCTTTACTGCTTCAATATTTATCGCCACCTTATCAAAGCCTGGCAATCTCGGCTCAAAGCCTTCCAGCACTTTTGGCGTTCCGGTGGCCGCAATTGCGCCAAATGTACGTCCGTGAAACGCGCCGTCAAAGGTGATTACACGATGTTTTTCCGGCTTATCATTTTCGTCAAAATATTTGCGTATCGCCTTTAGCCCGCACTCCACCGCTTCCGCCCCTGAATTGCAGAAAAATACTGAATCGGCAAAGCTATTCTCCACCAAACGCTTGGAGAGCCTAGTAAGCGGCTCAATCGAAAATATATTGGAAACATGCCATAATTTCTCCGATTGGTCTTTTAAGGTTTGTACCAGATGCGGGTGGCAGTGCCCCAGCGAATTCACCGCAATTCCGGAAAGAAAATCAAGATAGCGTTCACCTTCAGGCGTATATAGATATGCGCCCTCGCCTCTTTCAAAAGAAAGATTCGTACGGTTATACACGGGTATTACAGGAGATATTGCCATAAGGCGCAGAAATATAACAAAAAAAGACGAGCAGGGCAATAGTGTTTTGCGCTACTCATCAATTATTTCGGAAAGTCTATTACTTAGGTTGCAAAACTATCTGATCTTTATACTGATAGGAGAGATCGACCTGCTGGTCGGTCATTACCATGCAGCTTTGCTTTGCGCTGTCATAGGCTTCTTGGTGCTCATCAGCAGAAAGCTCGGAATATTTGCGGTCACCGTGCATTTTGCTGGCTGCATCTGCCGCCTTTGCCGCATCGCGCACCATATTGGTGATTGCTTCGCATTTCTCTTCCTTGGTTAGAGCCTGCGCGGCTAGCGGTAGAAAGGCAATTGCAAAAACTGCCAGAATCTTAAATTTCATATTCGTCTCCGTTTGTCGTTAGTTTGTAAATTATGTTTTTAATCTATAACCTTTTGAAATCATAATGTAAACTGCCACCCATAAAAAAACTATGCAGGAAAGCAGGGTAATTGCACCTATCGCCAAATTCCCGTCCGCATAACCAGTCATACCATAGCGAAAACCGTCTATCATATAAAAAAACGGATTAAAATAGGCAATCTCCGCCCAGATTCCGGGCAGATTCTTGATGGAATAAAATGTGCCGGAAAGGAAGGCGAGTGGCGTTATAATATAGCTAGTAACGGCGGCCATCTGGTCAAAGCTCTCGGCAAACACTCCGGCGAAAAGCCCCAGTAGCGCCAGCATCATTGCGGCAAAAAACAGGTAGAAAATCATTATCGGAAAGCTATAGACCGAAAATGGAACGAAGATATATATGGCAATTCCGGCAAGCATCGCGATTAGGAGGCCGCGCAGAACCGAAGCCATCACCATCGCAAATATAATCTCACCAGCACTAAGCGGCGGCATCAGATAATCAATGATATTGCCAAGAACCTTCCCCATAATAAGGCTCGAGGAGGTGTTCGCAAAAGCCTGCTGCACAACCGTCATGATTATCAGCCCGCTTGCCATAAAAACCCCAAAAGGCACCTCACCCACCGCATTTACTCGCTCACCAATTGCCAACTGGAAAACGGCAAGAAAGAGCAATCCGGTTATCACTGGCGCAATTAGTGTTTGGTTGTAAACTTTTATGAAGCGCAGCACTTCTTTTTTGAATAATGTATATGTTCCGAGATAGTTCATTCTTGTTAATTCTCACTTCTAGGTTATTATCCTCGCGATGCAATATATAGCAAATCTGGAAAAAACAAAGGAAATCGCGGCGGAATTGGCGAAAAAGGCGCGCAAAGGCGATTGTTTCTGCCTGACGGGCGATTTGGGCAGTGGCAAAACCGAATTTTCGCGCAGTTTTATACAAGAAATTTGCAGCAACGCAAATGTATCAAGCCCGACATTCAATATTATGCAGATTTATGAGGTGTCAGGCTCGACAATTTACCATTTTGATTTATATAGGCTGGCAGATACGGAAGAATTGGTGGAAATCGGGCTGGAAGATGCGCTGGCAGGCGGGATATGCCTCATAGAATGGCCAGAAATTGCCGGAGAGATTCTGCCTAAGGATGCAAGAAATATAAAATTTGAAATTATAGATGAATTTACCCGAAAAATTACTATCCAATAATTTTGGCATGACGCTTGCCCCGATTCCTGATGGCGCAGAAGCGCTTATATTGGCGGGGATAGAGGAGCGCTCCATCCTTTATATTGCGAGTAATGACCGCGATATGGCGCGAACTGCCGAATGCTTTGGCTTTTTTTCTCCGGATT
>Ga0066641_10000398_pt1 | contig 19871 bp, 25 predicted proteins | sample CryGeyCG2114_065_FD_59509 | JGI IMG/M metagenome (GOLD analysis project Ga0066641, IMG submission 59509) | Groundwater microbial communities from aquifer - Crystal Geyser CG12_big_fil_rev_8/21/14_0.65 | ecosystem: Environmental > Aquatic > Deep subsurface > Groundwater | place: USA: Utah: Grand... | reverse complement strand
TTTTTTCACGCTCAAAGGTGTTGGCGACTTTGACCAGGGCGGCCTGAAGTTGCACAGGATCAGAGATGTTTTTGGCTTTATCGAGTTCGGACTTATGCTCTTTTGTCAGTCCTTCGCGCGTCGCCATCTGGTCGCGCACGCCGCCCAGCCTACCCGAATCCAAACCGGCTTGCTGAATGTCGGCCATGGCCATTAGCCCGGAACTTGAGAGCTTGGTTGGGTCAACCGTGCCTTTGTACTGACTCATCATGGCACCAAGCCCGCCCAGCTTGCCCTCTTTGCGCAGGTTGAACAGAGTCGCCATTTCCTCCGGGTTCATCTTGAAGTGATTGGATGCGCTGAGCAACTGGGCATCTTTTGAGACCCCCTGGCGATCGAACATGTCAAGCGTCTGCTCCAGGCCCGACTTTGACCCGCCAAAGCGGGTCATGTTGTCGTTGCCAAGAAACTTGTTGACCTGGCCATCCTTATTGCCAAAAACGTCCTTGCCTGTGGCAAACATCCCGGCCGCCTGGCGCATTTTGATGCCAAGCAAGCCGATCTTGTCGCCTTCCATGGCCATGAATTGCAGGGTGTTGGATGCCTCGCCCATGCCGCCACCGCCCTGAAACGCCGCGTCGGCCCGATTAAGCAAATTGGCGGAGTTACCAACGTTCCCATGCAGACCGGGCGTGTTCGAGCCCACCATCGCCGACAGCAGGCCTGCAAAGCCGTCCACATTGGCAACCCCCAGGCTGCGCTGCGCCGTGCCACTGGAGAAGCCACCAAGGGCCTGCATCAGATCGCCAGCATTCAAAGTGGAGCCGGTACGCTTTAGAGCCTCGGCAAACTGCACTGCCATCAGTTTTGCATCGGTGGTTTTTTCGCCAAGGGTGCCGCTGCGCCGCATCGTTGCCAAGTAGGATGCGCCCTGCTCTTCATCAATACCTACCGACTGCGCCAGATCCACGCCAACACTTGTCAGACCAGCCCCATTGACATTGCTGCGGGCCTGCATGGCGAAGTCCATGCCCAATTTTCGCGATTGTTCGTAGGTCAGAAGAAACTGCTCACCCACCGCGCGGCTTTTGTTTTTGAGGTCGTCGAAGCCATCCGAGGTCGAGCCCAGTGCGCGCTTGAATTTGTCGAGCTCAATGTTTTCTGTTTTCCCGGCATCCAGCTTGTCCATGGCAGCGCCACCGGCAGAGCTAACTGCCTGGAACGCACCATACGCCAGCGCCGCAACGCCGCCACCCTTGATGATCCCCATGGCCCCAAGGCCGCTGTCGCGGGCGTTGGTGGCCCCATTGATGGCTGATGCCGCCATACCCCCAGCCGGACCCACAGAGTGCAGCCCGTTAATGGCCTGCTGGGCGACCTGGCCGAAGTGGCTGTCGTTCTGCGCAGGACGCCTCGTCTGTGCGACGGGCGCATCAGGGGCAGCTGCCGGTCGGCCCGTCATTTGCTCGTAGGTCAACCCCGTATTGGCTGTGGCTGTGTTGGCCGGGTTTTGGTTGGTGTTGAGGTGGTGGCGTAAAAGCCGAGTGATTGCGTACTCGATGCGCTTGGCAACATCTTCGCCAGCCTCCCCTGGCATGGGCGCAATTTGACCAGGCGTAGCGGGTCGGTTGCCAACACCTTGACCAGCCGTGTTGAGTGGGCCCCGGATGTTCGATTGCAGGTTGATGACTTCCTGCCACTTTTTCAGCAGGTCTTCCAGCTCGGTCTTGTCTGCATTTAGATCAAAAAGCCGTGGGGTTCGGCCTTCCGCTTTCCCGCGCGTTGTCAAAAATGCATTGAGCGACTTTTCAAGCGATGCCAGGTTGTCGTTGGCATCGGTAGATGACCGGCCCAAAACATCCAAAGAGTCGGCAACCGCATCAATGGCCGCTTCTGCGCCGCCATTGTTGACCTTTAGGTTAATTGCTTCAGCCATGGCTTATGTCCTCGAAATCATCATCAGGCGGGATGCCCATTTCAGCGTCCATTGCAGCCAGCTCTTCCTCGAAGTTGTCTGTGCCACCTTCCCACTCTTCTTCTGGCTTTTCGTAGTAGTAATGCGCCCAATAGTCGGTCAGCATTTCTTCTTCAGTGATGTCCAGGTAGCGCGCATCGGTCACAGGCAGGTTGTACTTGCGCCGGTACCAGAAGCGCACCGTGGTCGATGCTGCTTTTGCCGCGTCTTTAGACCGCCGCTCCAGGCTTGCGTCGAAAATCAGCTTCCTGCGCACGCAGGGCGTCAAAGACGCTCAGCAGTTGTGCGTAGGAAGCGTCCTCTTGAGGGTCAAGTGTTTCAACATCCCAGCCAGCCGGTGCAGCCACTTGCAGCACTTTGATGGTGCCGAACGCCCGAGCGTAAAAGTGAAGCATTTCAGTCGGCGTTTCAATGCCTTCTGTCAGGCGCGAGTATTCAGCCGCGATAGCAAACTCGTCGCGCATGGTGCGACGGCCAAAGGTGAAAGACCCCAGGCCATCCACCTGCACCTGGAAGTCGTTGGGGGCAGCGTTTCGCATTACGCGGTCTTGTTAGACACGTCCAGCGCTTTGAATTGGGCGCTTGAGCTCAGGATTTTGTGGGCGCTGATTTCCAGGTCGCCAGAGTCAAACGAGCAGCCGGTGTACTTGCGGATTGTCTCGCCATTTTTGTCCATGGTGACGATGTCAAACACCACACCTTTGAGTGCCTCATCGCCGTTTTCAAGCGAGACGCCCAACTGGCGAAGGGTGCCAGAGTAAAGGACCATTTGCTGGACGGTGATGGAGTGCTGCGCCACGGAGGGCACATACTCTTGCACGTGAATGTCGCCGATGCCACCGGCAGCTTCCATTTGATATGAGTCGCTTGCGCGGATCGACTGGATCATGCCGACTTGCTTGCCGTCCAACAGGACCACGGTGCGGTTGCCAGAACGGACTTTGATGTTGGTGGTTGCCATGGTTTTCTCTTTGGGAGTTGCTATGGCTTCCAATACTTATGTCACGACCAAAAAAAAGCCCGGCGAACCGGGCCTTGATTGCGAATAGCTTTTAAGCGGCTGCGCTGGCAGAGCCACTCCACGGCACGGCAAAGCATGTGACGGGAATGTAATTGATTGGCAAGACCGGCGAACACTGAAATTCAATCTGCAACTGATCACCAACTGCTGATGCGCTGATGTTTTTGTAAGGCGGATTGGCCTCGTCGCCAGCCAGCACACCTGGGCCAGACGGCTCAGGGCGGGCCAACTCACGCAACACCGACTCGGTACGCTCAACAGCCAAGCTAAGCTGGATCGGGTTATTTTTAAAACCCCGAATCTCGTCAACTGCATTGCGAACGTTGCGCATGACAAAGTCCAGCGCCACACCAACCGAGATTTCACGGCGGTTGTAGTTCTGATTCGTCAGCCAGGTCGTGATACTCTGAACCACCTTGTAGCCAGTTCGGGTATCTTCCAGGCACAGCACACCACCCAAGATCAAAGCATCCGTGTCGGTCGGATTGCGCAGCTTTCGCTCCAGCCCACGAATTTTCAAACTCTTGTTGGTCAGTGGAGTCCCGGGGTTTAAACCGGCAAAAGCACCGCCAATCATGGCAGCGGCAATGTATGGCTCAAACATCACCAGATTACCACTATTGTCGTAGTCATAAATCCCCAAATGGGTCAGGGATGTGCGATCGCTATTGAGGTTTTTAGCCGCCAGAATGGCCTGCGCGTCGGTTGTTGCAGACGCGGTGCCGCAGATCGCTCTGCGCTCCATGCGTGCAATGTTGGACATGTAGCTCACGTGCGCGTCGACCATGGCGTGAATTGCGCCATCTCCGGATAATGGCACCACCCACTGTACATCTTCGCCCTGCAAGGTCTCAAATGCACTTGCCCATTCGGTGTTTGTGACCGATCCATCGGCACCGCCAGCCAGGTACGTAAATGCCAGATTCACCGGCACCTTGGTTGCCGCTGCAGGACGGGTTGCATTGACATAGCCCTCACCGGCCGAGTTAAACCAGTCAATTGCAGCCTGGAGCGTGCCCTTGGCAGTGTAAAGCGTAGTCTTGATATCTTGCGACGCGATGCCATCCAGGCCATTCAAGGAAGGCTTGTCAGCATTGCCATCAAGCACGGTGGCTGCGATGCTTGTGACCGCGTTCAAACGGTCGACCAGGGTTTGCACCGTGGAATACGTGTTCAGATCAATGATCGTGGTTTCCGTACCGTTGAGCAACAAGGTGACGGCAGTGTTTGTGACCGTCATCACGCCTGCGCCCGCACCAGAGTACTGGATTGAGAATGCATTGCGCACCAGGTCATCCACAGAGCTGTAAGCCTCGCCAAACTGGGTCGTCAGCTTAAGGCCAACATTAGTCCCGGTTTCGACTTTGACCTTGATCTGGTTGTCGATCAGGCCGTAGTTGGTTGACACCAGTGAAATGGAGTCGCCAGCCGTGGAGTCTTTGAGCATCAATGCAGCCTGAGTTGCCGGGTTGACACGCACCACAACGATTGAAGATGGTCCAGGGCTTTGTGCAGAAGCTGCAAAAGCACGCTCGACAGCACGCAGCAGGTCGCCACCTCGCAACACCGCGCGGGCTTCAGCGGTTGAGCCGAAGGTCAAAGCCGTGTTGGGCTCTCCACCGTCTGCCCGACCAACCAGCGCAAGCACATTGCCAACAGACAGGCCGCGCGCATACATTTTGGAGTCATCGACCACCGACATCGTGGCTGGCGAAACCCACAAACGACCATTGAAAAATACAGACATGGTTTACTCCTTATGCCGGTTGTTTGGAAAAGCTGTCAAATGCAGCAGCGAACGAGGCCTCGGTGCCCTTGGTCTTACCTGCCACTTTTTGCGCATGGTTGAAACCGCCAATCAGCTCCGGCGCGGTGATCTTGCTCGACAGGCGTCGGCAGAATTCATCAAGCGTCAGCTCAAAGCTTTCAGCAGGGATCGCAGACCGCGCAACAGGCGTTATCGTGTCTGCAGGGATTTTTTCTGTTGCCATTTTTCATACTCCTAAACTTGTCGTTGAAACACTTGTAAAACTGCCATCTACTTCGGTAACCGCACAGACCGCCTGGCATCCGACTTTGATCACGGTTTGGTAAATTGGCGCATTCATTGACTGCGTGTCCTCTGTGTCCTGAACTGACTGGACCTCAAAGTTCATCAAGCCACTTTCAGCAAAAATTCCCAAATTCGCCGCAATTACCGCCTGAAGCGCTTTCCTGATGATGTTGCGCTCCTGTGCATTCAAAGACCAGGCCGAGATTTCCAGCGATACGCTTTCATGCCAACCCTGCGTGCCAATGAAGTCACTGCCATCAAATTCATCGGCCGACATCTGCTCGCCAAGGGCGTGTCCAGTTGCTGACCCACTGCCATAAAGTACCGTCACGACCGGAAGCTCTCCGCCTTGCGTATAAAACGGTATTGACATGACCGCCACGTTAGACCGGCTCAGCTGAACAAGTCCGCGCTGAATCATTGAGTGCAGCGTGACATCGATGCGCTCTCGGACCAACTCCTGTGGGTCGACGCTGATGTCCTCAAATAATGCCTCTGGCACCACGGACGCCATCACAGGCGCACCCCATGAGCCAGCAGCGTAGCCGTACAGTGCATAGTGGTAGGTCACACCGTTGACCAGCATCCTGGCGTCGGTCAGGAACCGGTTGACTCCGTCATGCACCACGAAGGCGGCCGGATCATCTTGGCCGGTAAATACATCTGTCTCTTTGCGCAGCAACCGCCATTGCGTCTCGTTGACCGTTGGTTGCACCACCAATCGAACGGCATTACCGCAGCTGATGGGCTGGAGAAGGTTAAATTTCATGCTTTGATGGTGGCGTCACGACACAAAAAAACCCGCACGGCGGCGGGCTCTTGGGCTCAAGACTTGAAATGTCAGAGCGTCGTTGGGCGGTTAGCCAGCGTTGTCACCGCGTGCAGCGCCGTGTAGTTGGTGTCGGTAACCGTTGCATCGGCATCGAGCTTTGCGCAAACAGCGTTGTGCTTTGTGATCAAGTCGTTAACGATGTCCCCAAGCTTGGCGTGTGCAGCAGCAGGGGCCATGCGGTTGAGTTCATCCTGAAGATTGCGAACTGGGTTTGTCATGGATTACTCCTTGGGGACTTCTGGGGCCGTGGCAGCCTTGGCTGCCTTTGCAGGCTTTGTAGGCTCGGCATCCGCGACTGTGTAGCCATGGATGCGGGCAAATGCAGCAGCGACGTCATCATCAACAGGAACGGACACCATACCGTCGGCGGTTTGTGCAAACTCTATGCCGTTGATGCTGGTGGACGCATTCGGAAGCGTGCAGGTAACAAGTTTCATGGTTTAACTCCAGTGGTTAAGTTGTTGCAAGCAGGAAGGGCCGAAGCCCCGCCTGTTTACACACCAAATGGACGCCAGGTTGCGCCATTTGGCAGAATATTCTTGATCACAACGTTATGGCGACGCTTGGCCACACGCAGGTAACCAAACAGCAGCTGCGCCCATGGCACCACAGCCGACACAGTGGGGTACAAGGGGAACTTCAGCATGGGCAGCAGTTGACGCCAGCTCACGGCATTTGCACCTGGGCTGAGGTTCAAGATGTAGGCCTTGCTGGTGCCGGGAATGTCCCGGTTCAAGTCAACCCACACCGTGGATGCACCCGTGCGAGCCACGCGAACACACTGGCGGACATCGTCGGCTGCGGCTGTGCCGTTTTTGCGCGAGCGGTAGATGACGTAGCCAGTCTCGGAGCCAGTGGCGGACACCGTGATCGTCAGAGTCACTTTGTCGCCAGCTGCCACCGCAACCTGAGCCGACGCAACGCCAACCGATTGACCGGCAGCATTCACACCAGTGACAAAGTAGTAGTAGTTGCCAGCATGGGGGGCACCAAACATCGATGAAACATCAGCAGCCGCGACGCCAGCTGCAGCAGCAGGCGCAAAGTTGTTGGCTGCAGCCAAGGCGGCAAAGCTGATCTGGAACGGCTTTTGCTGAGCCTCGTCACGGATGAACACGTCAGGCTTTGTCTTGATGTTGCCCCAAGAGGTGCGAATACCAGCGACCGGCGCACCCAGCATGATGCTGTTGGGCTGGTTGTCCAAGGCGACGCGGAAAGCCGGATCCAGCCCGGTGTCAAAGTCAGCCTGGGCAAGCTGGCTCATGAACAGGTGCGAAGGCTTGCCGAAGTTGCCATAGGCAGACACAGTGGCGGCCGCTTTGTTGATCAGATTGATCGAAGAAAGCGATGCTGCTTGCGCGTCCAGCACGTGGTCACTGGAACCCAGGCCAACCATTTGCGCGGCGATACCGTCAAACTCGGTCGGGACGATGCTGGAGTCACCTTCGAAGGATAGATACTCGGCATCCGTCAGCAACTGCAGCGCGCCGTTTTGTTGTTCGGTGGCCTCAGCCTCCACAATGCTGTTTTGCAAGGTGGTCACAAAAGACACTTCACGACGGGTCATCAGGTACTTGACGGCCCCGGTGCGGCGAGCGTAGCTGCCGGTCGCATTGGAGATCGCGCCAGTTTCCGAGTTGGTCGAGCCACCCAGGAAGCCGCCGATGCCGTTTTGCTCGGTCCATTCATCAATGGTGGCCGTGGCGTTGGTCTTTTGCAGTTCATTGAACAGCGCAAAGTGCTCGTTTTCCTGAATGGTGGCCATCAGGGTCTTTTCCAGCGACTGAATGCGCAGAGCACCGCCACCGGTCAAGGTTGAGACGTCGGTGCCGTAACCGGCTTCGAGTGCTTTGCGCAGCTCGCCAACATCATTGAAGTTCATTTCACCGGTGACTGACTGGCCACCGGCAACGTTCGGGAGCATAGCGGGATTAATCATTTTGTTTCCTAAAGTTTTCCCAAAGATTGCGTTACTGGTTACCCATCACGCGGCTTACGATGTCCTCACGAATCGGGATACCCCGATTCAGAGAACCCTCTGCAATGGATACCTCCATCGCACTGATCCGGCCAGACTTCAAAGCACCCATGGCTTTCGCCATAAATTCCTTGCCATCCACGCCATCAGACTGCACAGACTTGGCCATGGTGGTGTCGGGCTTTTCAGTCACCGTCAGTACCGCCTTGCGGCCAACGCCTTGTTTGCTCATGTTCACCATTGCTTTTTGCAGGGTGTCGATCTGCTCGGATTGCGACTTCAGCAGGTCAGCGATAGATTCCAGAGACTTACCCAGGTGCTCGCGACGATCCGCCTCGGTTTCTTTTTCAGCCTCCAAGCCTCCAATACGCTCGTTGAGCGACTTGATGAGGTCTGTCGCGTCATAAGCTTTCACCGGAGTTCCATCGCCGCCAACGACATGAAACGACTTGCCAAGGACTTCGTCGTCCAGGTCGTCCGCATCGCCGTCACCATCATGAACGCTCACGCCAGCAGCGTCAGCAGCAGAATCGTCTTCTTCGGCGGTTTCGCCGACTTGCTCGGTATCAACACCGGCATCCTTGGCAGCAGCGAGAACCTTGTCCTCTTCCGTTGCGGGTTGGGCCTTGGCCAGAACTTCCAGCTCGGCGGCCAGCTTTTCAAACTCAGAACTCATGTGGTTCTCCTTTTAAGGTCGGACATAAATCTTGCGGTCATCGCCAGGGCTTCACTTGGCTCCATCCCCAGGGAATCAGAAGCAAAATCAGCAATGGATTTCAGAACCTGCACATCTGAAAAGGTACCGTCACGACCTGCAACAACCTTGCGGCTTCGCAGACGGTTGATGGCGCGCGAGACGTGTTCGCAGAAATCGAAGTAGTTGGACACCCCGCCGTGAATCGATTGCGTGCGCAGCGCCCCGCCGCCCGTAAGTGACGCGGAATCGGTTCCGTAGCCCGCCTCCAGGCCCTTGCTCAGGATGAAACAACCCAGGGACTTGCAGAAGGTGCCAACGGGGGCTGTGCCAACAACGCCCAGGTTTTGATTGACCGGCGTCCGGCTTAAAGCCACATTGACCCAGCGGACCTTCTTGACAACATTCACCTGGGCTTTTGTCAGCGGGTCAATTTCGACACCGCGCTCAAGGATGCTGCCGCCTACGCTTGGGTACCAGCGAGCGGGCGGAGAAATGGCCGTAAGCGACTCCCAGACCATGTTTGCGTTTTTCGCCAGGCGAGACTCGCCTTTGTAGAGCTGTGCCTTGACGAAAGTGCGCTTGTCATTGATGACGGCATCCACCGGGAAGCCAATTTCCGACTCGACACCTTCGGTGGTGCCTTTGCGCAGCAGAGACATGTGGTCCAGGTCAATGTTGCCGTGGGCTTTGAAGATTGCAGCAGACTCGGCCAAGGCTTTTGCCAGCACGCGCTCGCCTTGTTGGTCGACGCCTTCGTTACTGGCCTCGAAGTAAATGATGCGATCGTCACCCTCGGTTGCTGGGGTGGCTTTGAGCATCAAATCGAATGAAACGTGGTCTTGCATGGCTGCAAGAATGGCGTCACGACCTCAAATCAAACTATCCTGTTGCAGGGAAATCATTCGCTTGCTGATGGCCCCGGCAACCCCAGTGTCATCCATCGAATCCATCGGGTCCAGCATCAGCTCGCGCAAGGCGTACTTTTTTTGCAACCGGCGAAGCGCTGTGCGCTCGGACTTGTGATCGGACGCCAGGGTGTAGACGCTAACGTTGTTCTTCTGGCCCAACCGGTGGATGCGCGCTGACCTTTGGCCGTGACCCATGGCGGTGTCAGGAATGTCGTGCTGGCACAGCCACTGGCCGCGCTGGAGGTTCAGCCCGACAGCACCAGCATCTGAGCAGACCATGATGTCGGCCTTGGCCTCGCCTGACTCAGGTTGGAACAGCGCCTTTTTTCTGGCTTTGTCTTTGGCCGAGTCGCTGCCCGTGATGCTTGCCACCTTGTGTCCCTTGGCCTCCAGCGCCTTGATAATCTGCGCCACGGCCGCCCGGTTGTGCGCAAAAACCACGCCCGGCTGACCTTTGTGCTTTTCAGCCAGCTCCAGCATCTTGTCGATTTTGGCATTGCCCTGCTCGGACGAGTTGATCACCCGCTTGACGGCTGACTCCTTCATGATTCCGGCCGATTCTGCAATACCCTTGGCGATCACCTCGTGCTGATCCTCCGGAGCTCCATCAAAAGACGACGGACTTAGCGCCTTGGCCGCCTCGATGTCCACCTTGCCGGAAGACTTGGCTGCCGCCAGCCTGGCCATGGTCTTATCAATCGCTTGTATTGCGCCGCGCTGGTGCTCGGACAGCGGCACGGTGACGTTCTGGTAGTCGGCTTTGACGTCCGGCGCTATGGTGTTGCTGATGCCGTACCTGGCGAGCTCCCGTTTAAGCCCGGCCTTGGCCCCCACGGTGTCACCGCCGTACTTGCGCATGAAGGACGCCCGGTCTCCGTACCGCTCGCGGTCCATTTTCGCCAGCACATCGTGAACCTCAGACGGGTCGTTTTTGGCAGGATCGCCAGACGAGTAGGCGTAGTACGGGGTGTTGTCCGACACCGCGTCGATCACGTTGGCCCGGGCCGAATTGTCCTTTCCCGCCCGGTTGACGATCTGGTGCGCTTCGTCGACAAAAGTGGCACCAAAGTCCATTCCCTCTTTGTCCATGACCGACTTGGCCCAGGCTTTGCGCTCGTCAGGGCTCATGGCCGCCACTTGCTCGCTCATTTGGTCGGCAGTGATACCGGCGTGCTGGGCCCCCAAGTGCAGCATATCCGCGCGAAAGCTCTCGTGCGTGACCACATTGAAGTGGTTGCTGGCATCTTTGTACCCGGCAATCCGCTCGGCCTGCGACGCGCCAGGCTGGCAGTGCCACTTGAACTGACCCGCCTCCAGGGACCGGCCCGCCTCCGCGCCGTACTGGTCTTGCACGATGGATGGCACCAAGTGCAGCGCCCGCTTGATCTTGCCGGTTTTGATCAGGTGCGCCGTGGCCCCCAGCATCACGTTGGTCTTTCCAGAACCGGCACCGTAGGCCAGCATGATGCGCTTGTTGGCCTCCATGAGCTTGATCGCGCGCTGCTGCGGCGCGTACTGCTTAGACATTGAGACGTTCCACAGCTTTGTCGGCTTGCCAGGCTTGAAGTTCTGACCAACCACCGACATCATCCCGGCAATTTTCTGCTCGGCGGCATGGCCCACGGTAAACCGCTCGTCGGCCCCGAGCTTGGGGGTTTCTGGCTTATCGTCGGAGCCAAACAGGTCGCCACCCAACTCTTCCGTTGAAAAGAACCCCATCTGAGCCTGCTCAAACGCCTGATTGGCCTCGGCCTGAGCCGCCATTTTGTCGGACACCGAGCCGCCAGCGTACTTGCCGTTGATGCGCTCACGCAGGGAGTCGATCAGCTCTTTCTCTTTGGCCTGGCGATCGGCCCGCGCTGCCGGATCCACCGCGTCCAGGTGGTTCAACGAGCCTTGGATGGTGGTCTTGCCAATTTTCAGCGGCGTCTTTGGGTTGAGCTTGTTGTGAGCATCCGCGAAGCCAGACACGACGTGCGAGCGCACCAGGTCCTGGGTAGCCGCAATAGCCGCCGTTGGGCTACCCATGATGCCGACGTATTTATTCCAATCGAGCCCAGCCGCGTTGACCTTGCCAGACAGCTCGTCGTGCTTGGCCTTCCAGGCGTGCCAGTCCGGGTTGACCGATTCCTCGCCGAACATATCGGTGGACGATTTCTCGGGCTCATTCTTGACGTGGTCAGCCAAGTCGGACTTGAGCCCATCGGCCCCGGCGTCCTTCTTGCCGACGTTGGCCTCCCACCACTTGCGCAGGCCATTGCGCTCTTGTGGGGTCAGGTCGCCAATCGGTTTAAAGGCAGCCACACCCTCCGGCGTGTCGGAGAGAGCCCGGTGCAGGGCGTCCACCGATTTTTTGTCGACCTCGAAGTTTTGCCGGTGCAGCGGACTGGTGCCGGTGCCGTACTTGGATGCCACAAAGTCGTCGGCCATTTTCTCGAAAGATTCCTGCAGCGAGTCAATCGGCTTGAGCTTGCCGTCTTCACCCTTGAGCGGAGCCACAGAATCCAGGGCCGCGCGGTAGGATTTCTGATCGCCAGCCTTGGCAAAGAAGTCTGCCGATTGCACGTCGGCAAGAATGTCCTGAATGGACCCACCGTCCGCCACCCGGCCACCGATGTAATCGCGCAGTGAGTCCGCCAGGTCGGGCCCTGGTTGAAACGGCTGGGCCAGCTTGGGAGCTACACCAGGTTCTACTTTCATGGCCAGGTCGGGCCGATTGGCGAAGCCTTGTGGCAGCCAGCCGTCCTCGTCCATGTCGCCCCGGATGATTGCCAGGTTGCGCTTGATCTGCTGCAAGCCTTCAACATCGACCGGCTTGGCCAGGCGGTCCAACCCTTCCCCGTTGACCGTGGCCACCAGGTTACCGCCTACATCGTCTAGTTTGTAGTCGCCTGACTTAAGCCCGAGCGCGTGCAGTTGGGTGATAGCAGCTTTGGCATCCGTCTTACCCAAAGACACCTCAACCTTGTCGGCGGCACCCTGACGCAGCGCCATGACCAGCGCGGCATTGGCCTGCAGGTCGCCCGTGGCCTGGCCCAGAATACGCTTGGCCTCGTTGACCGCCTCACGGCGGGCATGGTTCAGCTCTTGCGCGTGCGCCAGGTCAAAGCCATCCTTGCCATCAGGCAACTCAATCTCGCTGGCCGCCTTGTGCAAGGCCTGCGCCTGCGACATGGCCGCTTCTTGCTTTTCAGCCTGGGAGCCAACGTGGTAGTCCTCCACCCCTTGTTTGATAGCCTCAAAGTCGCCCGCCTGGTAGTCCTTGGAGATGCGCCGCGCCAGAATCTGAGCCGCCGCATTGATGCCTAGAACATCAACCACAGAACGGTCGATCAAGGGCTCGCCGCCGACCGATGTGGCAAAAGCATTCAAAGAGTTGAATGCCCCGGCCCCAACGTGGCCGCCCAGCGATTCCTCGCCGCCTATTTTGTCAATCTCGGACAGCAGCCCGGCTGCGCCAATGGTCTTGATGTCTTGCTCCATCTGCTTGCGAGCGCCCTCCTCCACCTCAGCATCAGAGGCTTCCAGCACGTAGGCTTTGGACTCGATGATCTTGGCGTTTGCCAGCTCCAGGCTGGCATGGCGGGCCATCTGCTCGGCCATCTTGAGCTTTTTGTGAGCCTTGACCAGCGCCGCCGCCTTGGTGGCGTCTTCCAGCACCCGCACCGAAGGCTTGTGCGTTTCCGGGTTGGCGGCCTTGAATGCGTCCAACTCTTTGCCGATATTTTCAGCATCAACCTTCTGAGAAGCCGTTTTTTCTGCTTTTGCCGAGTCTTTTTGGGCTCCGTGGACGGCTGTCAGCTCTTTTTCGACAACATCGGGTGTGAGGCCCTGCTTCTCGGCCCGGTCGCCGTAGGACGCAGCGAAGCCCAGGCCTGGGGCTTTGTCGCTCACCGGGTCCAGGTCTTCCACCGAAATCACATCGGAGTCCTTGGCCTGCAGAGGAACCTCGCCCAAGCCGGACGCCGCCAAGGCATCGTGGTTATTGAGCAGCATCTTTCGGTTGACGCCCACCGCCTCCTTGGCGCGCTTGAACAGGTCGGTGTCGTGATCTTTGCGGGCTTTGGCCTGAGCCTCGGGCGATAAGCCCTCCATCTTGGAGTCGTCGAATTTGTGGTTGGTCCAGCCCATGGCCTCGGCCACGGTGTTGACGAATTCCTCGCGCTGCTTTTTCATGGCCTGCTTGAGCTTGCCCTTTTCCATCCCCTTGCTCTCATGGATGCCAGCAGCCTTGTCGGCCGCCGTTTGGGCCTTTTGTTTTTCCTGGCGAGCCTGCTGTTTGGCCGCGATGGACTCTTTGTATCCCTCGCCGGTCTTGACCGAGCGCAACTTCAAGTGGTTCAGCGCCCCACCAGCGCCGCCGATCACACGCATAGAGCCGTCGTCGTGAGGCATGACCAAGATGGGGTTGCCCTTGCCGCCGCCACTGTTGACGGTGATCCAGTGGGCTCCTTCTGGGATGGGGCCGTGCTCGGACTTGGCGAGCATGTCCTGGCCGAAGTCCAACCCAGCGTCCAGCGCCTTGATCATGGCTGGCTTTTTGAGTGTGGCGCGAGCCTTGGCCACGAACTCAGCCACCGGCATGGCCGTGACCGGTCCAAGGAAGCGGAAGTCGTCATAGCACTGCAGGAAGGCGTGAACGGCATCGGCCTCGCTGGCAAAGTCCAGCATGCATTTGTCTTCATCGTAGGCCGCCCAATCGTCAACCCGGCGCTGATGGATCACGTAGATGAAAAGTGCCTCTGGGCACGGACCAAGGAACACATCGACATGGTCGCCATCCACCCCCTCTGTCAAATTCAGGTAGCCGTATGGGAAGACCATGCGCGACTCCCATGGGGTGCCGTCCGGCTTTTTGCCACAACGCACCGAACCGGCCTCGTTTTCCACACTGACGGTCATGCCGTGCCAGGGCATTTTGCGCTTAGGGTAGTTGCCAGCGACAAACTGCGCCACGGTGGGCTCATGCGATGCGCGGTACCGGGCAACGTAAACGTCAGACTTGCACAGAGAGTCGTAGTCCGGCTGGGCGTATTCCGGCGCTTGGCCGATGGAGTCAAAGTCGAGTGAGATCATCCCATAAGGATGCGGTCACGACAGGCTAGGTTGACAAATGCTTTCTGGCCAAACCAATAACCTGCGCCAGCTTGGCCCGCTCCATCACCAGCGTCTGGTATTCCTGCGCCACACCATCATCAAACATGGCCGTCGGGCGCAAACTGTCGAGCCTGGCCGCCACCTCGCCATCGCGCTCCACCGCCCGGTCGTGGATGCGACGCTCGGCGGCATGGGTGCGCGAGGACAGCGCGGAGAGGTTGCCCAAAAGCTGCTTCATTCGATGCCGTGATGTTTTTTGGCTGCCGGGAAGCCGATCCACTTGCCGTCTGAGTCCTGCCCGCGAGATGCAAGCGTGTGCTTGGCTTGTTTTTGCAGATCAAGATGACCTTTTGCAGCAGCCGAAAGCACTTTTGTGTGGATGGTCTGCATGTGGTCCTTGAGCTCCGGGTGCGGCTTGAAGCCGTCGCCGTCGTTTGTCATGCCGCCGCCGTGATGGACTTTGGCCATAGCCATTCCAGCCCACTCGCCATCAGAATCAAGGCCACGGCTTGCCAGCTCATGGTGCGCGTGATCTTTGATGTTGACCTCGCCATTGGCGACTTTGCCCAATGTTTCTGACCCCACTCGCGACAGCGCGTACTTCGGGTTCTCGTCGTCCTTGAGGCCGTCCCATTTTTTGGAATTGGCGTCGGCCTGCGCAGGCGCATCCTTCTTGAGTTTGGCTGGTTTGACTCCAAACTTAGCGTCATACTGCTTCTTTGAGCGGTCCATGTTCAACTGCTTGAACCCCAGGCCTTCCCGGTGATCCGGATGGACGTGGTCAAGAATGTGGTCGCGCGCGGCCGTGTCCATGTTTTTGAGGTGGCCAGCCAGAGACTTGTGATCGCCAGCCTTCATGTAACCCGCAGCGATTTGGTTGTCGGTGTGGTCAAGGTTGCCAGGCTTGGACGAAGCAGCCAGGGCGTCCGCATGGGTTGCCAGAGCTGCAGGCTTCTCGCCACCAACACCGGAATCCTCAACCGGCGCATGGTAGCGGGCATAGCTTGAGCCCTGAGTGTCGACTACGGACCGCTTACCGTCGCCATGTTTCAAGACGAACCCTTGGTGGCCTTTGGCAGCGAACTCCTTGGAAAAGTCATCGCCTGCTGGGCTGGTTTTTTTGTCGTGGCCGTAGACCTCCTTGTGGGAGAACTCTGGGAGCCCAACCACATCAGAGGCCGGAACTTTTTTGCCGCCAATGCCTTTGTGGTCCCACTCGGAGCCTTTGCGGACCATTTTGTCGCCATGCTTTGACAACGCACTAGCAACGGCAGAGGCGGGCATCGGCTGTGCAGCCACCCGCTTGTCGTCGTGGGCAGCAACCACAGAACCATCTTTGCGGGTGTACTGGTCGATATGAGACTTGAGCAGGTCGAATTTGTTTTGATCCATGGGTGACTCCGTTTGAACAGATGTCACCATAAAGTCACGACTGGCTCAAGTCATTTCTGCTTGCCAGTCAAGTCCAACGCCTTTACCGACAGTTCAATCGACAGCCTGCCGGGCGGGCCACCCCCAACACGTGCAGACCGCTCCGTGGTGATCGACAGGTGGCCGTGTTTGTCCATCCAATCCTTCGGCAATGGGGATGGGATGCCGTATGTAAGCGCGACCGCATAGGTCACGGATTCATTCGGATTTTGAGAATCCATCGCCCCGGCCCTTTTTGCGCTTCATTTCAATGTCACCCAGTACCGCACGAGGGTCGCCGCCAGAATCCACCAAGGCAACCATCAGCCGCACGATGATGGCCATGTGGTCAGGCACAAAGCCGACCTTGCTGTAGTTGGTGATGGCCTGCCGGTGCGGCATTTGCATGAGCGCAGCGAACTCCACGATGGACAAGCCAGCCGCGCGCACGTTTCGTTTGAATTCATCGTAAGTCATGCGTTCGACCATATCACAGAGCTAATTCGGGCGCAATCGCAAAAGAAATAGAAATATTTACAAATGAAAGCCTTTTGTTTGTTGACTATGAAATAATTTAGTTTCACAATACAGACATCGCAACAAACCCAACGGAGAAACCCAGAATGCAAGCCTTCCAAAAAAACATGGTGACCATCACCCAGGCCTTAAGCAAAGCCCTGATGAAAGAGCTGGGCGCGACCAACATCAAGCCGGTCAGCGCGCGCACCCTGCAGTTCGACTGCACACCCAAAGCAGACGGCACCAACCGAATCAAGGTGACGGTCGAGGGCGGCAAGTTTATGGTTAAAGCATACAAACTCGAGGAAACCGACTTGCTCTACGCGATTGAACCGGACAGCCTGGCCACGGCACTCAAGAACCTGGGCGGCGCACTGCCCAACATCCCAACCACCTTCTGAGGCGGCCATGTTCAAAAACATCAAGATCGACAAAGGAGTGGATATCCCACGACCAATGAAAGAGTCGTCCGGCATTTGTGACGCATTGCGACGGATGGAGATCGGCGACAGCTTCATGATCCCAAGCAGCCTTACAGGAAGCGACGACAAGTCAGCCCAATCAAATATCAGCGCCCAGTGCTGCCAGTTTGCCAGGGGCAAAAAATTTAAATTCACAGTCAGGAAGGTCGAAGGCGGCTACCGGGTCTGGATGATTTCACGCAACACCACAACTTAACCAACCACTCAGGAGAACTTCACATGGCACACGAATTAGATTTTTCAACAGGCAAAGCAGGCGTAGCCTACGCCACCGGCTCGGCGGTTCCGTGGCATGGATTGGGTCAGACCGTTGCCCCAGGCGCAAGCGTCGAAGAATGGCGCAAGGCTGGTGGCCTGGACTGGGACGCGGTCCGCACCGAAGTGATCTTCAACGGCCTGGGCGATGAATACGCCTTATGGCCCGATAAGCACGTTCTCTACCGCAGCGACACCGGCCGCCCACTGTCGGTGGTCAGCAAGGATTACCAGACGGTCCAACCCGGGCAAATCCTCGGGTTTTTCAAAGATTTGGCTGATCAGGGCGGGTTTCAAATTGAGACGGTCGGCAGCCTGAAAGAAGGCAGGCGCATCTGGGCACTGGCCAGGGTCGGCGAAAACGCACCGGTTCAGGACGACCAAGTTGCCCCCTACCTGATGCTGGCAACCAGCTTTGACGGCAGCATGGCAACCACGGCTGCCTTTACGGCGGTCCGAATTGTGTGCAACAACACCCTGCAGCGGGCGCTGACCAACAGCGACGGACAACACCAAGTCACCATCCCCCACAGCGCCATGTTCAACCCCGACAGCGTGCGACAAGAACTCGGCATCGCTTTGACGTCTTGGGACGGCTTCATGATCAAGGCCAACAAGCTGGCAGACCGCAAAGTGACCGACGAGGAAATGGACGCCTACCTGCTCGACATCATCGAGTCGCCCTATGGCAAAACCTACACACCGGAACAGGTGCGCAATAGCAAGGGTTACCAGCGCATCCTTGGGTTGTTCAAAGGCGGTCAGCTTGGGTCCGGCCAGGATGCCATCAACGGGACCGCTTGGGGCCTGCTGCAAGCCACAACCCAGTTCGTAGACCATGAGCAAGGTCGGCTGCCAGACAACCGGCTGGACAAGGCCTGGTTCGGAGTTGGCGCGAAGTTTAAGGAAAAGGCCATGAAGAAAGTGATGGAGCTGGTATGAGTCACGCCCCAACCAACCTGACCTACACGGAAGCCTGGCACGAACCGAACCAGTTCACCATTCTCGCCAGCGATAAATGGCTCATGGCCATCCAGTACAACGGCGAGCAGATGCCTGAAGCCCAACGTGAGAATGTGCGCCGCCTTGTGGCCTGCTGGAACGCCTGCGAGAGCATTCCAACCGAGACGCTGGAGGAACACGCGCTCGGCGTTATCGGCGCAGAGCACAGCCAGCAAACGTATCGCACCAAACACGAACGCGACAGCCTGATGACAGCCGCAAAGGCCTGGCTGGACGACGCGGTAGACGATGGCAGCTTTGCCGACACCCTGCGCCAGATCATCGCCAGGAGCACACCATGATCCAAATTGACCTCGCCGGTCCAGAAGGCAATGCCTTTGCACTGATCGGGCTTGCTAAGCAAATCAGGAAAGAGTCCGGGATGAACAAGGCGGACATTGAAGCCATCACGAAAAAGATGATGAGCGGCGATTACCACGACCTGCTCGACGCACTGGTTGAATCCTTCCCTGGCTTCGACTTCGAATTTGACAACGACCCAAGGAACCCAGAATGAAGACATACCCAACCGGCGCATTCAGCGACATGCCCACCATCATTGACGGCCCAGGCCGCTACATCACCCGCAAAGGCAAGGTGGCCCACGTTGACCGCATCAGGACCACCAACAGCGCCCCAGGCCTGCCACCATCCACCTTTGCGGCCACTGGCCACGTCGAGCACGTCACCACGCGCAGCAAGCGCCAGGAATACACGTCCTGGCACGTCAGCGGCCGCAACGTGGCAAAAGGCGAGCATTCCAACGACATCGTGAGAAAGGATTGATCATGCCGACTACAGAACAAGAAAAACTGCAGTGGTGCCCAATGGTGCGCGTTGCCAACGTTGGGCAGGTTTACAACCGAGTTGACCCCGTCTACCTCAGCTACCAAGCAGGGAATGACAGAGCGTATTTCGAGCGCCAGAAGGAAAACTGCAACTGCATCGCAAACGAGTGCATGATGTGGCGCCGGGGAACATACATTGCACCACCGCTGAACGCCGAGCCCGGAAAAATCGTTTTCGGAGTCAGCCACCAAGCGGACTGTGGATTTTGTGGTTTGGCTGGGAATACGGAGTGGGCATCATGAGTATCCTCGCACACGCCACCCTGGCAGGCCCAGGATTTGAAGCTGAGAAGCGCGCCATGGCCGCCACAGCACAGCACGAGATCCGGCAGGCCAAGCACATCCAGGACCAGACTGGCTGTACTTGGACCGAGGCGCTGCGCATTGCATACGCCAACGACCCCATCACCGCCTACTACCGCGACCGCAACCGTGGCGGCTGGGCACAACCAAGGAGCGCACCATGAACCACCGCACCTACGGCGACACCAAGGACTGCGCAGGCTGCAGGTATTGGAGTGAGATGATTGCCAAGTGCAACGGCGGCCCGGTTGAAGCCATGTGCATTGCGCCAGTCGGGAGCCCCAAGCGCATCGGCTACACCACTGGACGCGGAACTTGCACTGCCTGGGCCAGCGGCCATGACGGCGCGATTGATGAGCCAGGCAGCGACCCAGACAGGTACGAAACAGAGCAGGAATAACGCTTTACTTCGTGCCAGTATGAAACTAAAATATTTCTATCAACAACCAAAACAAGGATAACACCATGTGGATTTTTACAAACGGCGGGTTTATTTCGGTGGTTCAGAAACA
>Ga0066641_10000386_pt1 | contig 20354 bp, 26 predicted proteins | sample CryGeyCG2114_065_FD_59509 | JGI IMG/M metagenome (GOLD analysis project Ga0066641, IMG submission 59509) | Groundwater microbial communities from aquifer - Crystal Geyser CG12_big_fil_rev_8/21/14_0.65 | ecosystem: Environmental > Aquatic > Deep subsurface > Groundwater | place: USA: Utah: Grand... | reverse complement strand
CCCTATTAGGGGGGATTTAAGGGGGGTGGCTTCAGGCAATGACGATTACTAAAAGCTAGAGGCTAGAGGCTAGAGGCTAGAAGCTAGAAGCTAAAAAAAACACTCAATCTTCTTTCTTCGGGAAGGCGACCATTTTATATTGGGATTCTATCTCAGCGCGAACTTCTGGAGTCGGCATATCCTTGCCGGCGGCGACCACTTCGCCATATTCACGGATATCGAACCTACCACCTTTGCGGATAGATTCTTTAAGCTGCTCGTAATATTTAAATTTCAATTTGATATAGTTATAAATCTTATCGCCAAAGTTATTGAAGCCGGAAAGAAGCACAACAATCTCTTCTTCACCAATCCTCTCCAACTCTTCAGCATCCAGCTCGCGTGGTTCAATCTCTTCACCGGAGGCGCTTACCCATTTTCTTCGTGACATAAGATTCCATTATTCATAATCATGAAAATTCACTAAATTATATACAGAAATAGCGGAAATGAAACAAATTATTGATAAAGAACGGATTTTAGCGGCAAAATTTAGTGAATTGAATGACCAGAGCCACCTTTTTCGGCTTCCGCCGCCCGTCCGCTAATCTCAGCAGCGGTTAGCGCCAAATTGCTATTTGAAGCTGCAAAAGCCTCTGTAGGCAGGCAATTATGCGTTGCCGCTAATTGCGCCACAGCACTCTCAGAGCCAAAGCTGGCTATTTCCGTAATTGGTGCTTCTGTATTTAATGCGAATTGGCTCATAATTTCTTTGCTATAAAATTGCTATAATAATTTATTCGTTGCGTTAATTTAATATTACTTAAACATAGCAGCGCAGTCAATCGAATATGGCGCGTTTAACAAAAGTTTCACATTTCTGCAATATATTTGTCAAAAAACCGTCGATTATCCGCAAAGCAGCTATAAATTGGGCTTTACCTCTCCATGATTTTCGCTATCCTATCATTATGATAAGCCCAGAAGGTATTGAATATATTGATATTTATTGCGAAAGAAGCCAATATGGCTTTTGGGATGAGCCGTTTAATGCGCTCACCAACCTCGCCTTTGTTGTTGCCGCATTTTTCTCATTCAGGTTGTGGAAGCATGAGGGTGGCGGCAAAAAAGATATTTTAGCACTGGTAATTATTCTGTTTAGCATCGCCATTGGCAGCTTTCTATTTCACACAATCGCCACCAGATGGTCAGCCATTGCTGATTTATTGCCGATTATGTTATTCGTATTTGTATCTTCGGCAATATTCCTGCACCGCATAGCAGGGCTTACTTTGCGCAATGCCGTCATAATCTCGTTAGTTTTTGTCGGCATAAACATCGCTGCGCGCAACTTGCTGCCAAGCATATTAAACGGCTCAGTCTATTATTTACCGACATTTCTCGGCTTAGTATTATTCGCTCTATGGGCGAAAATTAACCGCAAAAAAGGCGGGCAGGAATTCGCCATCGCTTCCATTCTGTTATTAATATCGCTGGTTTTTCGCAGTATTGATTCCGAAACTTGCGGGATGCTGCCCTATAATATCGGCACGCATATTTTCTGGCATATATTCAACGGGGTTTTGCTATATTATATCATACGCGGGCTGATAAAAGGCTCAAATAAATAGCGCGAAATTTGGCGACTAAAACTACTTATATTCCACTTTGACGATTTCATAATCATGCATTCCACCGGGGGTAGAAATCTCCACAACATCGCCTGCTTCTTTACCCATAATGCCCTTGGCAATCGGCGAAGTATATGCAATCAAACCTTTATCCAAATCCGCCTCATATTCACCGACAATCTGATAGGTTTTCTGCTTCTCGGTTTCAATATCTTCAAGCGTTACTGTTGCGCCAAATTTCACCGAATTTCCACTTTGCGTGGTGACATCTATCACCTCCGCAAGGCTCACCCGCGCTTCCAAATCCTTGATACGCCCCTCAAGAAAACCCTGCTTTTCCTTAGCTGCGTGATATTCCGCATTTTCTTTGAGGTCACCATGCGCACGCGCCGTGGCGATTTCCTCAATAAGTTTTGGGCGCTGGACAGATTTCAGCTCTTTCAGCTCTGCCTCCATACGCTCATAAGCAGTTTTTATAATCGGATATCTTTGCATAAGTGATTATTTTTATATGATTTAACCTGAAATTGCAACTTCAATGAGCTCAAAATCAGAGAGATTATTTCATAATTAAGAATTCTACTAGGCAAACAAGGCGAAGATGAGGAAGTGTACAAAATGGTACATGACCGAATCTGAGACCGAAGTTTAACGACGTAGAAAATTAATTATGGAGCAATCAACCATAATTCTGCAATGGCGTTGGCTTCATATCGGCTTTTTTCATTGCTTCAATTGCCTGCGTAATCGCCAGCGCACCGGTGATTGTGGTGGTATATGGGATTTTCTGCGTGAGCGCAGTTGAGCGAATGGAAAAACTATCCGCCAGCGCCTTCGCGCCATCTGTGGTGTTTAGCACTAAATGAATCTCTCCATTTTTCATAATATCCACAATATGTGGCCTGCCCTCACGCACCTTATTTATATGCCGCACTGTCACTTTTGCCGCTTCCAGCGCCTTTGCCGTTCCATGCGTTGCCACAATCCCATAGCCGAGTTTTGACAAACGCTTGCCGATATCCACTGCTGATTTTTTATCTTCTTCTTTTACCGAAAGGAATACATTGCCCTGCATTGGCAAATGATTTCCTGCCGAAATTTGTGATTTGGCAAATGCCATCCCGAAATCACGGTCAATACCCATAGCTTCACCGGTTGATTTCATTTCCGGCCCTAAAACCGTATCCACACCGGGGAAGCGTGCAAATGGGAAAACGGCTTCTTTCACCGCAACATGCTTGAGCTTTTTATGTTTGAGCTTGAAGCTCGCCAAAGCCTCACCCGCCATAATCTTCGTAGCGATTTTTGCAATTTGCACACCGATAGTTTTTGCGACAAAAGGCACGGTTCGGCTGGCGCGCGGATTCACCTCAATCACATAAATCTCACCGTCTTTGACCGCATATTGCACATTCATCAGCCCAACCACTCCCAGTGCCAGAGCCAACTTCTCGGTTTCTTCGCGCACTTCCGCAATCACTTTATCACTTAACGAATATGGCGGCAAAGAGCAGGCAGAATCTCCGCTATGAATCCCCGCCTCTTCAATATGCTCCATGATTCCGGCAACAAAAACATCCTTGCCATCGCACAAACAATCAACATCCAACTCGGTTGCATTTTTCAGATACATATCCACCAAAACTGGGCTTGCAAACAATTTGCCTTTGAACTGAATTTGCATTTCATCAATCCAGCTTTGCAGCTCGGTTGAATCGGCAATAATCGCCATTGCCCGCCCGCCAAGAACATATGAAGGACGCACAAGCACAGGGTAGCCAATGCTTTCAGCTTTTTTAATCACTTCATCTTCTTTAAATGCAATATCAGATTTTGGCTGTTTAAGCTCCAATTTATCGAGTAATTTGCGGAATAAATCGCGGTCTTCCGCTAAATCAATCGCATCGGGCTGCGTGCCGATAATCGGAATTTCAGCTTCAAGCAAGGCATGGCTCAATTTCAACGGAGTCTGCCCGCCAAACTGCACAATAACTCCGAGCAATTCGCCGCGTTCCATCTCTTTTTTGCAAATTTCAATCACATGTTCAGCCGTCAAAGGCTCAAAATATAAGCGGTCAGAAGTGTCATAATCAGTGGAAACCGTTTCAGGATTGCAATTAACCATAATCGCCTCAATCCCCATTTCCTTGAGGGCATAAGCCGCATGCACGCAAGTATAATCAAATTCAATGCCCTGTCCAATTCGGTTTGGGCCGCCGCCGAGAATTATAACTTTGCGCTTGTCGGAAACTTCCGCCTCGCAATCCGGCTGATTAATTCCATCGCCTTCATAAGCGCTATACATATATGCCGTACTAGCCGCAAATTCCGCCGCGCATGAATCCACACGTTTATACACGGGGCGCACGCCAAGCTTATGGCGTAATGCGCGAATTTCTAACTCAGATTTTCCCGATAACTCCGCAATTTTCGCATCGGTAAATCCAAGTTTTTTATATTTTAATAGTGTGTTTTTATCAAAATTCTCAACCTTCGATTCAAAGCTCACAATTTCCTGCAATTGCTCCACGAACCATGGGTCAAATCCGCTAAGCTGGCAGATTTCTTGCACGGGAATCCCCATTCGCAGGGCTTCACCAATCACCAAGATTCTATCAGGTGTCATTTTTGCGAGAGCTTGTTTGATTTCCTCAATATTCATCTTTTTCGGACTATCCAGCCCCGTATATCCGGTTTCCATACTGGTTAGCGCCTTTTGCAAAGCTTCGGGGAAACTGCGCCCAATCGCCATTGCCTCGCCAACAGATTTCATGCTTGAGCCAAGCTCCACTTTTGCGCCGGCAAATTTTTCAAATGTAAAACGCGGGATTTTCACTACAATATAATCAATTGTCGGCTCAAAAGATGCCGGAGTTTTTCCGCCGGTCACATCATTGGCGATTTCATCCAGCGTATATCCCACCGCCAATTTCGCTGCCACTTTTGCAATCGGGAAGCCTGTTGCCTTAGAAGCCAAAGCAGATGAACGGCTAACGCGCGGGTTCATTTCAATCACAATCATGCGCCCATCCACAGGGTTCACCGCAAATTGCACATTTGAGCCACCGGTTTCCACACCAATTTCACGCAGAACTGCCAGCGATGCGTTGCGCATAATCTGATATTCCTTATCTGTCAGCGTCAGCGCGGGCGCAACCGTGATTGAATCTCCGGTATGCACGCCCATCGGGTCAATATTTTCGATACTACAAATTATGATGCAATTATCATTCTTATCGCGCACCACTTCCATTTCATATTCTTTCCAGCCGACAATGCTTTCCTCAATCAGCACTTCGGTAGTTGGCGAGGCATCAAGCCCGCTTGCCACAATCTCTTCAAACTCTTCAATATTATAGGCTAGCCCACCGCCTTGCCCGCCCATGGTGAATGAGGGACGAATAATCATCGGCAATCCGATATCCTTCAAAATCTCACGCGCCTCTTCCATAGAATGCGCAACACCGGAACGCGGCATATCCAGCCCGATTTTTTCCATCGCCTGCTTGAATAAATCGCGGTCTTCGGCTTTTTCAATCGCTTCTTCCGAAGCACCGATAAGCTGCACACCATGTTTATCCAGCACGCCGCTTTTATAAACTGCCAATGCCGTATTCAGCGCCGTTTGCCCGCCCATAGTCGGCAGCAACGCATCCGGCTTTTCCTTTATGATAATCTTTTCAACAATTTCAGGAGTAATCGGCTCAATATATGTAGCATCCGCTAATTCCGGGTCTGTCATGATGGTGGCAGGGTTGGAATTCAGCAGGATAATGCGATATCCATCTTCCTTTAGCGCCTTGACGGCTTGCGTTCCGGAATAATCAAACTCGCAGGCCTGACCGATAACAATCGGCCCCGCTCCAATGATGAGTATAGTTTTAATGTCTGTTCTTTTTGGCATTAAAGCCACCTTTTAACGCCGCTTGCACAAATTGGCAATATAAAACCATAAATAAATTTGGCTAAAATATTTTTGCGGGTTATGGTGATTTCATGTCAGATTCACCTGCTAATATAAAATCACCTGTAGTTCTTGTTAATAAAGGTGATGTGTTTTTTGAGGCTCATCAATATACAAAGGCGATTGAGTGCTATCTTTATGCGCGCGAATTAGACAAAACCAATCCCGCAATATATCTTCGCATGGGCAAGACGTTCATTTGCATGAAGATATATGACAGGGCAGAAGAAGCCTTAAGGCTGGTTTTGGCATCCAATGAATCCAGCGCAGAGGCTTATGCTCTTTATGCTCAGGCAATATTATTGCAAGGCAGAGTTTCGCAAGCGCGGGAAATCCTTGAAGAAATTCTCAAAAAAGATTTGAGCGTGTATGAGCGTTATGTAGCATTACAAGCTTATTCCACAACTTTATCACAATTGGGTGAAACAGAAAAAGCCATAGAAATTTGTGAAGAAATTCTGGAAACTCATCCGGAGCATTATTCATCGCTCATAACATTGCTAAGCCATAAAAAGGCAAAAGACCTGAAAGAGGGAATGCTGGATAAATATGAAAATATTGCCGCGAAAATAAAAGGGCTTGATAATTATGACGAGGATTTGTTTTACGCACTGGCAATGGCATTCAATCAGCTAGGTGACTATAAAAAAGCCGCCAAATATTCACTGCGAGCAAATTCTATCCACGGTCATAAGAATAAGTTCGATTATGTAACCCATAAAAAGCTAGCCGATGCCACGATAGAGGTTTTTAACAAAGATTTTTTCGAACAACGCAAAGATTTCGGCGACCAAAACACCACCCCGATATTTGTAATCGGCATGCCACGCAGCTCAACCAGCTTAACCGAGCAAATACTGGCCAGCCATAGCAAGGTTTTTGGCTGCGGAGAATTATATACATTGGGGGATTTTGAGATTGCATTATCAAAGCGTTTGCAAAGCACGAAAGGCTATCCTTTCTGCGCCGTGGATCTGACAAAAGATGGCTCGCAGACACTTGCCAAAGAATATTATCAGGTAATTGAGAAGATGGGATATGACATTAAGGGCAAAATCACCGTTGATAAAATGCCGACAAATTTTTATTTCCTCGGCATAGCAGCATTATTATTCCCCAAAGCGAAAATAATAAATTGTGTGCGTGATTTGCGTGATGTTGCAGTTTCAAACTATCTGCATAAATTCAATGTCAAAAACTTTTGGGCACAAAGTTTTGATGATATACACCGGAAATGCACCCTATATAAAAGCTTGATGGAACATTGGAATGATGCTCTGCCGATAGATATATATAATATAGAATATAATAAATTGCTTGAAAATCCGGAAGAAGAAATCCGCAAGCTTTTAGATTATTGTGACCTTGAATGGCAGGATAGCTGCTTGAACTTCCATAAAACCGAGCGCGCCGTGCAAACTGCCAGTAAAACGCAAGTAAAGCAAAAGCTTTTCAAATCCTCACTCGGCAAATGGAAAAATTATGAGCCATATTTTGGCAAGGAGTTGAGAAAGATTGGCGAATTAAACTAAAGTTTGAAAAACCCCCAATTTTCTACTTGACTGCTTCTTTCCTTATGTATATATTCCGCGCTCCGATTCTTTTGGCAAAGGGTTGGAATGACATTTCCGAAGCATAACGAAGCAAGGGAACGTCTTTAAAATTAACTATGGCTCTAGTTTTGGCCGAAAAACAAACAGGATATTTGAAATGCCAACGATTAATCAATTAGTGCGCAAATCGCGTAAGCGCAAACCAGCCCGTAACAAAGTCCCTGCATTGCAGTCCTGCCCGCAAAAACGCGGTGTATGTACTCAGGTAAAAACCGTAACTCCAAAAAAACCTAACTCCGCTATGCGTAAAGTTGCCCGTGTGCGCCTAACCAATGGCTATGAGGCATACGCTTATATCGGTGGTGAAGGCCATAACCTGCAAGAGCATAGCGTGGTATTGATTCGCGGTGGTCGTGTAAAAGATCTTCCCGGTGTGCGCTATCACGTATTGCGTGGTACTTTGGATACACAGGGTGTTAAAGACAGAAAGCAACGCCGTTCATTGTACGGTGCTAAGAAACCAAAATAAGAAACTAGGGATATAAGACTATGCGTAGAAGAGCCGCAGTAAAAAGAAAAGTAATTCCGGATGCAAAATATCATAATATTTTGCTGACAAAATTCATGAATGTTCTGATGTTAGACGGTAAAAAATCCGTGGCAGAAGGCATTGTATACGGTGCGCTGGAAATCGTTGAAAAGAAAACTAAGCAAGATGCGATTGAGGGCTTCTTGGAGGCGCTGAAAAAAGTACGTCCTTCAGTTGAAGTTCGTTCACGTCGTGTTGGTGGTGCAACATACCAAGTTCCAATGGAAGTTCGTTATGACCGCTCCGTTGCGCTTGGCTTGCGCTGGCTTATCATTGCTGCACGTAAGCGTTCTGAAAAAACCATGCGCGAGCGCCTAGCAGGAGAAATTTTGGACGCACTTCAAGACAGAGGCGCGGCAGTTAAGAAACGTGAGGATACACATAAAATGGCAGATGCTAACAAAGCATTTAGCCACTTTAAATGGTAATTTAGGAAGATAGAAAATGGCACAAGCAACACCAATTAACAGATACAGAAATATCGGAATTTGCGCGCATATTGATGCGGGTAAGACAACTACTACCGAGCGCATTCTATATTACACTGGTAAATCTCACAAAATCGGTGAGGTGCATGATGGCGCCGCCACTATGGATTGGATGGAGCAAGAACAAGAGCGCGGAATCACAATTACTTCTGCGGCGACAACTTGCTATTGGAAAAAAGACGGCGAAGATTATCGCATTAACATTATCGACACACCGGGTCACGTTGACTTCACAATTGAAGTTGAGCGTTCAATGCGTGTTCTTGATGGCGCTGTGACTGTATTCGATTCTGTTGCAGGTGTTGAGCCGCAATCAGAAACTGTATGGCGTCAAGCTGATAAATATAAAGTTCCACGCATGTGCTTCGTCAACAAAATGGATAGAATCGGCGCTAATTTCCAACGTTGCGTAGATATGATGGTTAGCCGTTTGGGCACAAATCCGGTAAAAATCCAACTTCCTATTGGTTCGGAAGAAAAATTTGAAGGTATAATTGACCTTGTTCGCTTCAAGGAAATTCTATGGGATGGCGAGCAATTAGGCGCAACATTTGAATATGTTGATATCCGCCCTGAGCTTCTAGAAGAAGCAACAGCCGAGCGCCTAAAAATGATTGAGCAAGTTGTTGAAGCTGACGAAGAGATTATGGAAAAATATCTCGAAGGTAACGAAGTTAGCGAAGCCGAGCTTAAAAAATGTATCCGTAAAGGCTGCATCGCGGGCACGCATATTCCGGTTCTTTGTGGCTCTGCGTTCAAAAACAAAGGTGTTCAGCCGATGCTTGATGCAGTGGTTGATTTCCTCCCCGCGCCAACTGATGTTCCGGCGATTAAAGGTGTGGACGTGCATGACGAATCAAAAGAAATCACTCGCCCGAATTCAGCAGATGCTCCATTTGCCGGATTAGCATTTAAAATTATGAATGATCCATTCGTTGGCTCATTAACATTCGTCCGCGTTTACTCAGGCAAGCTGGAAGCGGGCTCATATGTTCATAACACTGTAAAAGACAGAAAAGAGCGTGTTGGCCGTATGTTGCTTATGCACTCAAATGATCGCGAAGATGTGAAATTTGCGACTGCCGGTGATATTGTGGCGATTGCAGGTCTAAAAGATACAACTACAGGTGATACACTTTCTGACCCTGATAATCAGGTTATTTTGGAGCGTATGGAATTCCCTGATCCGGTTATTGAAATTGCCGTTGAGCCGAAAACCAAGGCCGACCAAGAAAAAATGGGTATTGCTATCGGACGTTTATGTGCCGAAGATCCATCACTTCAGGTTGAATCAAATGAAGAAACCGGACAAACCATTCTTAAAGGTGTTGGCGAGCTGCATTTGGATATCATCATTGACCGTATGCGTCGTGAATTTAAGGTGGAAACTACTACCGGTGCGCCGCAAGTAGCTTACCGCGAAACTATCACTAAAGATTTTGAAATTGATTATACCCACAAAAAGCAATCTGGTGGTTCTGGTCAATTTGCGCGGGTTAAGATGATTTTTTCACCGCAAGAAGCAGGCAAGGGCTTTGAATTTGAAAGCAAAATCGTTGGTGGTAATATTCCAAAAGAATATATCCCAGGCGTCGAAAAAGGCCTCAAAATGCAATCGGAAACCGGAGTTATTGCTGGCTTCCCGACCATTGATTTCAAGGCAACTCTGATTGATGGTGCTTACCATGACGTTGATTCCAGCGTTCTCGCATTTGAAATCGCCGCTAAAGCCGCCTTCCGTGAAGGTATGCCGCAAGCAGGCGCAGTTTTGCTAGAGCCTGTGATGAAAGTTGAAGTTATCACTCCTGAAGAATTTATGGGTGACGTTATCGGCGATTTGAACTCTCGTCGAGGACAAGTATCCGGCATGGATGACAGAGGAAATGCAAAAGTTGTGAATGCAACTGTGCCTCTAAAAGAAATGTTCGGCTATATTTCAGATTTGCGTTCAATGACACAAGGTCGCGGTCAACCAACCATGATTTTCAGTCACTATGCACAAGTACCGAAAAATGTAGAAGAAGAAATTAAAGGAAACAAGGCAGCTTAATGACAATAACTCCTCAAATCGCACAGCAAATTCTTGCGACTGCTGAATCAAGCATCGGCCATCAGGAAGGATATGGCTGGAGAATGTTTGCACATAGGGAAGCTGCTGTCAGTGGCAGGATGGGATTGCCTGAAGGTGTATCTGTCGCAGATTTAGACGGGGAGAAACTTTGGACTAATAACGCTGACAGAAGCCTCAACGTGGAAAAATTAGAAAAAATAGCCGGAATAGGAAGGTAAATCATATGGCAAGTCAAAAAATTAGAATCAGATTGAAAGGTTACGAGCATAATACGCTTGATAACTCAGCAGGTGAAATCGTGAATACCGCGAAGCGTACAGGCTCTGAGGTCAAGGGACCTATCCCTATGCCTTTGAAAATCAAGAAGTTTACGGTTAACCGTTCACCGCATATTGATAAGAAATCGCGCGAGCAATTCGAGATGAGAACTCATTGCCGCCTGATTGATATCGAAAACCCGACTCCGCAAACAGTTGACGCATTGATGCGTCTTGATTTGCCTGCCGGAGTTAATGTTGAAATTAAACTAATGGATGAGGCGGCGTAATGCGTACGGGATTAGTAGCAAAAAAATTGGGTATAACCCGCGTTTTCAGAGCAGACAGCCAAATTCCGGTTACTGTTTTGAAATTGGAATCTCCAGTGATTGTAGCTCACAAAACAAAAAGTCGTGACGGCTATGATGCGGTAGTGCTTGGCGTTGGCAAAGCAAAGCCAAAAAATGTCAGCAAGCCGCAAAAAGGAATTTTCGCGAAAGCTAAGATTGAAGCACCGAAGAAATTAAAAGAATTCCGCGTGACTGAGAAAAATCTTGTGCCTATCGGCTCAGAAATTCTTGCCTCACATTTTGTTAGAGGTCAATTTATTGACGCAACCGGAACTTCAATCGGTAAAGGCTTTGCCGGTGCGATGAAGCGCCACAATTTCGCCGGTATGGAAGCTACTCACGGTGTTTCAGTTTCTCACCGCGCGCATGGTTCTACCGGTCAGTGTCAAGATCCCGGTAAGGTTTTCAAAGGCAAAAAAATGGCCGGACATATGGGTAATGTTCGTGTAACTCAACAAAATCTTGAAATCGTTGAAGTTGATGATGAAAGAGGCTTGGTATTTGTGAAAGGCTCAGTGCCCGGTTCAAAAAACGGCTATGTTATTTTGCAAGATGCTGCCAAAGTAGTATTACCGCAAAACGCCCCACTTCCTGCCGCAATTAAAACAAATAAACCGGCAAATGAAGATAAGGCGGAAGCAAAACCGACTGAAGAAGTGAAAGCTGAAGAACCGCAAGCAGAAGTGCCGGAAGCAAAATCCGAAGAAACCAAAGAGAATAAAGAAGAATAGACATGAAAGCGAAATTATACACAATTGACTTTAAAGAGTCTGGCGAAGTTGAGCTGAATAAAGAGATTTTCGGCATCGACCCTCGTCAGGATATTCTCTACCGGGTAGTGCATTGGCAGCTTGCCAAGCGCCGCGCCGGAACGCAAAGCACATTGACAAGAAGCGAAGTGCGCGGAACAACCAAAAAACCTTTTGCACAAAAAGGTACGGGTAATGCGCGTCAAGGCTCTCTAAAAGGCCCGCATCAATATGGCGGTGGTGTTGCACATGCTCCAAAACCACGTGATTATAGCTATGCATTGCCGAAGAAAGTCCGCGTTTTGGGTTTGAAAATGGCGCTATCTGCTAAAGCCAAAGAAAATAAGATTATGATTTTGAAAGATGCAAAATTAAAAACTCCGAAAACCAAGGATTTCTCAAAATCTCTGGATAAGCAAAGCCTGAAATCAGTTCTTTTTATTGATGGTGATGCAGTTGACGAGAATTTCAGAAAAGCTATCGGGAATCTGGTTAAGATTGATGTTCTGCCAAGCGCAGGTGCAAATGTTTATGACATTTTGCAGCATGAAAATCTGATACTAACCGAAAGCGCAGTTAAGAAACTAGAAGAGAGGTTAGCATAATGGCAAAAGCAAAGAAAACTGTTAGCCCAAGGTCTTATGAGGTTATCACCGCACCGGTAATTACCGAGAAGGCAACCATTGCCAACTCACTAGGTAAATATATATTTCAAGTTCCGGTTAGTGCCCATAAAAAGGAAATCAAAACCGCTGTTGAAGAAATATTTAACGTGGAAGTTACCAAGGTAAACACGATTAAATATGACGGAAAAATCAAACGCTTCCGCGGGAAATTAGGTCAGAGAAATGCTTTCAAAAAAGCGATTGTTTCTCTGAAAGAAGGTCAATCAATTGATTTAGCAGGTGGAGTATAATAAAATGGCATTAAAGAAATTCAATCCAACGACACCAACGCAAAGACATCTAGTTTTAGTAGATAAGTCTGATTTGTGGAAGGGCAAGCCTGTAAAAACGCTGACAGTGGGTAAACCAAAGTCTAGCGGGCGCAATAATGCGGGCAGAATCACCACTCGTCACAGAGGCGGCGGGCACAAACAATCATACCGCATCATTGACTTTAAGCGTAACAAGCTTGATGTGGAAGGAACTATTGAGCGTTTGGAATATGATCCAAACCGTACAGCTTTCATTGCACTAGTAAAATATAGCGATGGCGAGCTTGCTTATATCCTCGCTCCACAACGCTTGAAAGAAGGCGACAAAGTTATTTCCGGACAGAAAGTTGATGTTAAACCGGGCAACACAATGCCTTTACAAAACATCCCGACTGGTACGCTGGTACATAATATCGAAATGAAGCAGGGCAAAGGTGGGCAGCTCGCCCGCGCTGCCGGTTCATATGCTCAATTAGTCGGTAAAGATGGCGGTTATGCGCAGCTAAAGCTACGCTCCGGCGAACTTCGTATGGTACGCGCGGAATGTCTTGCAACTATCGGCGCTGTATCAAATGCTGACCATCAGAATGAAAAAATCGGTAAAGCCGGGCGCAAACGCTGGATGGGTATTCGTCCAACCGTTCGCGGCGTTGTGATGAACCCTGTTGATCACCCTCATGGTGGTGGTGAAGGTAAAACTTCCGGCGGACGTCATCCGGTTTCACCTTGGGGCTTGCCAACAAAAGGTAAGAAAACCCGCAGCAAGAAGAAGAGTAATAAAATGATTCTAAGAACACGTAAGAAGAGGAAATAATGGCTAGAAGTACAACAAAAGGACCGTTCATTCACCCAAGCCTATTTAAGAAGGTTGCGGCTTTGCGCCTTTCGGGCAAACTTGCAATGATAATCCAGACATATTCCCGCAAATCTTTGATAGTGCCGGATTTTGTCGGTATTACCTTTGGTGTTTATAATGGAAAGAAATTTATCCCCGTACTAGTAACGGAAGATATGGTCGGACATAAATTTGGTGAATTTTCACCAACCCGTACATATCTTGGTCACGGCGCAGACAAGAAGAAGAAATAATTTTTTGCGTTCCGTTGCCTAACAAAGCTCGGAATCGCATTAATAAATGAATAAAGAACGAATTGACTAGGAATTGAAAAATGGCACAAGAAGCAAAAGCAACGGCAAGAACTTTGCGCACCGGACAACAAAAACTCAATATTGTTGCCGAAATGATTAGAGGAATGAAAGCGGAAGAAGCGTTAGCGCAGCTAACCTTCAGCACCCGCCGAATTTCCACTGAGGTTAAAAAATGCCTGCAAAGCGCAATCGCTAATGCCGAAAATAACTATAATATGAATGTGGATAATCTCTACGTTGCCGAAGCCTATACCGGCAAAAGCATCACGATGAAACGTTTTCGTGCCCGTGCAAAAGGCCGTGGCGCAAGAATCATCAAGCCGTTTTCAAACATCACAATCGTTTTGAAGGAGCGGGAATAATATTTGATTTAAGAGTCTTTCTAGTTTTAGAATTATACTAGGAAGATGAGACGAAAAAGCGGAGTGTAGAATTTGCTACATGAGCATTTTGAGACGAAAGCTGACAAAGTAGAAACTAAAAATAGAAAGACGAGAAAGGAAAATTATGGGACAAAAAATAAACCCGAACGGATTAAGACTAGGCATCAACAAAACGTGGGATTCGCGTTGGTTTGCTGCTGACAGAAATTTTGCAGATAAGCTGCATGAAGATTTTGCCATCCGCAAACATCTGAACAAGCGCCTAAAAGAAGCTGGCATCAGCAAAATTATAATTGAGCGTCCGGCGAAAAAAACCGTGATTAATATTCATTCGGCAAAACCGGGTGTGGTTATCGGTAAGAAAGGTTCTGATATTGAGAAAATCAAAAAAGAAATCTCAAAATTCACTGATGATGAGGTGCATTTGAACATCATCGAAATCAGAAAGCCCGAACTTGATGCAAAATTAGTTGCTGAAGGTATCGCCCAGCAAATCGTACGCCGCGTAGCTTTCCGCCGCGCGATGAAACGCGCTATGCAATCTGCCATCCGCCTTGGTGCAAAAGGTATCCGTATCAATTGTTCAGGACGTTTGGGCGGTGCTGAAATTGCCCGTATGGAATGGTATCGCGAAGGACAAGTGCCCTTGCACACACTCCGCGCTGATATAAACTATGCGACTGCCGAAGCTCTGACCACTTATGGCATCATCGGCATCAAAGTGTGGATTTACAAAGGCGACATCATGGGTCACGACCCGATGGCGGCTGAAAAAAGAAGTAATGATAATTAGGAATTAGCTTGCATTTTACGGGGGTTTTGATTAGAAACATGCTCCCGCCGGAAATATAAAAAAGAAAGATTGAAAGATGTTACAACCAAAAAGAACAAAATTTAGAAAGATAAAAAAAGGCCGCATTCATGGCAATGCTAAGGGCGGAACTGTGCTTTCTTTCGGTGAATATGGCATCAAAGCTATGGAGCCGGAAAGGATTACTGCCAGACAGATTGAGGCTGCTCGCCGTGCAATCACCCGCCACATGAAGCGTCTTGGCAAACTCTGGATTAGAGTTTTCCCTGATACTCCGGTAACGAAGAAACCTGCTGAAGTTCGCATGGGCTCTGGTAAAGGCGGCGTGGAATATTGGGCTGCAAAAGTAAAGCCGGGTAGAGTTTTGTTTGAATTAGACGGAATTCCGGAAAATCTTGCACGTGAAGCTTTTGAGCTGGGCGCGGCAAAACTTCCGGTGAAAGTAAAATTTGTAAAAAGAGAAGAATAGAGATTTATCATGGCAAAAGCTGAGAAAAAAGAAACTAAGAAAGAAGTCAAGAAAGATGCTAAAAAATCAAAGAATGATGCTTTGAAAGCGGCTGATTTGCGTACAAAAACGCCAGACCAGCTAAAAGAGCAGCTACTTGGTTTTAAGAAAGAAGCCTTCAATCTGCGCTTCCAGCAACGCACTGGCGAGATTTCAAACCCTTCGCGCATTCGTGTGGTTCGCCGCTCAATTGCCAAAATCAAAACTATTTTGAACGAAATTAAAAATAAGGAAGCAGCTAATGCCTAAACGTGTATTACAAGGAACAGTAGTTAGCGATAAAGCGGATAAAACCATCACCGTATTGGTTGAGCGCAAAATCCTACACCCGCTTTATAAGAAAATTATTCGCAAAAGAAAGAAATATTCTGCGCATGATGAAAATAATAAATGCAAAATTGGTGATATCGTAAAGATTGAAGAATCTAAGCCGATTTCAAAAAACAAATCATGGGTTGTGCTGGAAGGCAAAGCCGCAACTAATGACTAATGGCTAAGACTAGGAGCTAAATTATGATACAGATGCAATCAAAACTAGACGTAGCGGATAACTCAGGCGCAAGAGTTGTTCAATGCATCAAAGTATTGGGTGGTTCACACAGAAATTCCGCTGGCGTTGGCGATATTATCGTAGTCAGCGTGAAGGAAGCTATCCCGCGTGGTAAAGTGCAAAAAGGTAAGGTTTACCGCGCTGTTATCGTACGCACATCAAGCGCTATTAAACGTCCGGACGGAAGCACAATCCGCTTCGACAAAAACGCTGCGGTTCTTATCAATAAAGATAATGAGCCTATCGGAACTCGTATTTTTGGCCCTGTAGTTCGTGAATTGCGCGCCAGAAAATTTATGAAAATCGTATCACTTGCACCTGAGGTGCTATAAAAAGAGGAAATTATGGCTGCTAAAATTAAAAAAGGTGATCAAGTTATCGTGCTTGCCGGAAAAGATAAAGGCAAGAAAGGCACTGTTGACAAGGTTCTGACCGCAGAAGGCAAAGCTATTGTGCCGGGCATTAATCAGGCGAAGAAGCATCAGAAACCAAGCCAAACAGATGCTGGTGGAATTAAAACTATCGACAAACCGATTCAGCTTTCCAACCTTGCAATTGCTGACCCTAAAGATGGCAAGCCGACAAGAGTTGGCTTCAAGATTGAAAATGGCAAAAAAATTAGAATCGCCAAAAGATCTGGGGAGGCACTAAAATAATATAGCGTGGTGGAAAACAATTTCCCGCTTCGAGATTAATATTTGTGAGAAAAATTATGGCAGCAAGACTTCAAGTTTTATATAATGACAGCATCAAAAATAGCCTGAAAGAAAAGTTCGGCTATAAAAACGTGATGCAAATCCCAAGGATTGAGAAAATCATTGTCAATATGGGAGTCGGCAGTGACGCAGTGAATGATAAGAAATTCATCGAAACCGCAGTGAATGATTTGACCGCTATTTGCGGACAAAAACCGGTTATAACAAAAGCAAAGAAATCCATCGCAGCATTCAAATTGCGCGAAGGCATGCCTATCGGCGTCAAGGTGACTTTGCGCAAAGACAGAATGTATGAATTCATGGATCGTCTGGTTAATATCGCACTACCTCGCGTACGTGACTTTCGCGGGCTTTCACCAAAGAAATTTGATAAGCAGGGCAATTATAATTTCGGACTAAAAGAACATATCGTTTTTCCGGAAATTAATTACGATAAAGTGGATAAAATTAAAGGCATGGATATCACCATCGTTACATCCGCAAAGAATGATAATGAAGCGAAAGAGCTTTTAGCTCAGTTCAACTTCCCGTTCAGCTCTTAATCTGCTAATTTTATTTTTAGGCGGCTTTTAGGGTGATTTTATTACCCCAGATGCGGTCAATCTTTCCGGCGATTTCCAGCTCCAGCAGCACCTCATTTACCAATGACACCGGCAACTCAGTTTGCTGTGCAATCTCATCAACCCCAATCGGCGTTAGCCCTAGCTTCCCAACAATATCACCGCGCGCATCTTCAATTTCCGGCAACTCCGCCTCTGTCAGCTCACTTTCATAATCATTATGAATCTCAAATAATTTGCCTGGCTTTGGCGCACCCATATTTTGCAAAACATCCTCGGCATTTTCCACCAACACTGCACCGTTTTTGAGCAAATAATTAGTCCCTGAATAGCGCGGATCAAGCGGATTGCCCGGAACTGCAAAAACTTCCCTGCCCTCGCGCAGCGCATAATCCGCCGTAATCATTGAGCCGGACTTTTTTGCCGCTTCAACCACCACAACCCCAAGCGCTATTCCGGCAATAATCCGGTTACGCTGCGGGAAATGGCGCGATTGCGGGCTTGTACCAATCGGATTCTCGCCCAAAAGCAAGCCCTGCTCCTCAATTTGCTTAAATAACTTCTCATTCTCGGCTGGATAAACCGTATCCAAACCACCTGCCACCACAGCAATTGTGCCGGATTGCAGCGAAGCCTTATGCGCCTCAGCATCAATGCCCCGCGCCAGCCCCGATGCCACAACAACTCCGGCTTCACCCAATTCAATCGCCAGCTTTCGCGCCATCGCACATCCTCCTGCCGAAGAATTTCGCGTACCGACCATGCCGATTATCTCCTTGCGTAAAAGCTCCGCATTGCCCTTATAGAATAAAATCGGCGGCGCATCATATGTCTCTGTGAGCAAATTCGGATACGCCAAATCGCTATAAATCAGCATTTTGATTTTCGCCTTAGCAGTTTTATTCAGCTCTTTTTCCGCCACATCACGCGGGCATATCTTGATTTGCCGCTTGCCGCCTTTAGCAGCAATTTCCGGCAGTGCAGCCAAGGCATTTTGCGGACTACCATATTTATTTACCAGCATATAAAATGTACGCGGCCCGATATTCTCGGAGCGAATCAACTGCAATGTTGAAATTAAATCGCTCATTTCTTTGCTGATTTTAGTGAAATGACGTTGGAAGCATCGCCGCGACATGCCTCAATAATTTGCTCAGCATTCAACCCTGCTGAGGCATACATATTATGCGGGCTATCTTGGTCTTGAAATTCATCAGGCAAATGTAGCGGGATAAATTCAATCTTCTGCAATAATTTTTCCTGCGCTAGAAAATCCATAACATGCGCGGCAAAACCGCCAATTGCGCCCTCCTCGATGGTCACAAGCTGGCTATTTGAACTCACTAATTTACGGATTAATTCCTTATCCAGAGGCTTGCAGAATCTTGCATCGGCAATGGTTGCGCCTAGCTCCTCGCCAGCCTTCATAGCTTCTTGCAGCCGCGCACCGAAACTCAGAATTGCAACTCCGCTTTTGCCTTCACGCATAATCCTGCCCTTACCGATTTCGAGAATCTTGCCTTTTTTCGGCAATTTAACTCCCACCCCTTCGCCACGCGGATATCTGAAAGCTATCGGCGATTCATCACAAGCCGCCGCAGTTGCCGTCATATGCATCAATTCCGCCTCATCACTTGCTGCCATCACCACAAAATTTGGCAAACTAGCGAGATAGGTAATATCAAATGCTCCGGCATGAGTTGCACCATCTGCACCAACCAGCCCAGCCCTATCTATGGCAAAACGTACGGGGAGATTTTGAATCGCCACATCATGCACCACCTGATCATAAGCGCGTTGCAGGAATGTGGAATATATCGCGCAGAATGGCTTGAAGCCCTCAGTTGCCAATCCGGCAGCGAAAGTAACTGCATGTTGTTCAGCTATTCCGACATCATATGTACGTTTGGGAAATTGCTTAGCGAATTTATCCAGCCCCGTGCCACTTGGCATCGCCGCAGTTATCGCAATAATTTTCTCATCCGCAGCAGCTTCAGCAATCAGCGCATCAGCAAAAACATTTGTATAGCTTGGAGCAGCAGCGACAGCTTTTTTCTGCACCCCGCTTTCGACATCAAACTTTGAAACTCCGTGATATTTATCTTCCGATGCCTCCGCCGGAGCATAACCTTTGCCTTTTTGCGTAATAACATGCAGGAAATACGGACGGTTCTCCTCCGCATCGCGCAAACTTTCCAATAGCGCTACTAATTGCTCCATATCATGCCCGTCTATCGGCCCGATATAATAAAAACCCAGCTTTTCAAACAGCGTTTCCGCACCTGTCATTTCCCGCGCGAAATTCTCCGCCGCTTTCGCCGCCTCAGAAAGTGGGCGCGGCAAGAAATTCTTCGCCAGATTGCGCATTGATTGATATGATTTTGAGGAAAGCAGTTTTGAGAGATATTTGCTCATCGCACCAACCGGCGGAGAAATCGACATCTCATTATCATTCAAAATAACGATTAATTTACTGCCCAACGCTCCGGCATTATTCATCGCCTCATAAGCCATACCCGCCGACATTGCACCATCACCGATAACCGCAATCACCTCATTATCCGCGCCCTTCTTATCACGCGCAATTGCCATACCGAGCGCCGCCGAAATTGAGGTCGAGCTATGCGCCGCACCGAATGGGTCATATTCACTCTCTGAGCGCTTGGTAAAGCCAGAAAGCCCGCCTGCTTGCCGCAATGTGTGCAGCTTATCTTTGCGTCCGGTGAGCATCTTATGTGGATATGTCTGATGCCCAACATCCCATACAAGCTTATCAAAAGGAGTATTAAAAACATGATGCAAAGCAACTGTCAGCTCAACAACGCCCAAACCCGCGCCTAAATGCCCGCCGGTTTTGGAGATTACCTCAATCATTTCGTTGCGCAGCTCCGCCGACAAGGTTTTTAATTCCTCAACAGAGAAATTTTTGATATCCTGCGGGAAGTTCACATTATCCAAAAGTTTTTCATCACTCGCCATGCATAGAATATTAACGATTTTAACAATTTTTACAATAGTTATCGCCCCTGATGCTTATGGCGGATATATAGTCCACAAGGCTGAGGATAAAGTTGAAGAGAAAATCGCTGATGATGAGAAAGTTGAGAAA
>Ga0066641_10000361_pt1 | contig 21029 bp, 16 predicted proteins | sample CryGeyCG2114_065_FD_59509 | JGI IMG/M metagenome (GOLD analysis project Ga0066641, IMG submission 59509) | Groundwater microbial communities from aquifer - Crystal Geyser CG12_big_fil_rev_8/21/14_0.65 | ecosystem: Environmental > Aquatic > Deep subsurface > Groundwater | place: USA: Utah: Grand... | reverse complement strand
TTCCAAAATAGGGTTCAACACAACGTACAAACCATGCCGCTGACCGGCCTTCCGCTCTTTCCGCTCGATATCGTTCTTTTTCCGGACGAAGGGCTACCCCTGCACGTTTTCGAGGAGCGGTACCGCCAGTTGCTGAAGGATTGTCTCAACGCGAACGTGCCGTTCGGTCTCATCCGGTATACCAACAGTACGTTTGAGGATGTGGGTTGTACGGCGCGAATCAAGGACGTGGTGGAGACGCATACTGACGGTTCGAGCGACATCATCGTGGTTGGAGAGGAACGATTCCGGCTCCTGGAGCTGCAGGGAAATCGGATGTACCGCACGGCCGACGTGGACATCGTGGCTGACGTTCCGGCCATCGTAAACGATGAGGAGCGGGAGCGCCTCGTGGCACAGCACATTAAACTGCTCGAGCTCGCAGGACGGATTCCCTCACCGAGTTCCTATGAGGACCGGGATCGGCTTTCCTACTTTGTGGGACGTAATGCCGGGCTCTCGGTAGATCAACGGCAGATGCTCCTCGAAATGCGAAACGAAGCCCAGCGTATCCATTACCTGGTCGGTCACCTGGAAGCTTTCATTCCGGCTGTCGAGGAGGCGGAAGACCTGAGACGGAAAATTACATCCAATGGCCACTTCCCTGATTTTCCACTCCGGCACGATTTTTGACAATTTACAGGGCGAACTGATTTCCCATTGTTTTCCCGTCACACCGCCGTGAATCGTACGTTCGCACTCGCAACGGGTCTCTCTCTGAGACATGTCCTGCTGACATGGATACTTCCTGGAACTCTCGTCGTGTTGTTGGCAAGCCTGGGTCTCGCCTGGTTTGTTCAGAGAGGAATTACGACGAACCGCTGGTCGACTGAGCGCGCCACCGTGGACGCCGTTTTTCACTCGCACGAAATGATTACCGGAACACGTCCCCATTTGGCACAATTGGCCGCATCCAGTGGGTTTGAGCGTATATGGGTGGTAGATGCGACGGGGCGCGTACTGGCGTCCTCGCTCAGAGCTGATGTTGGAAATCTGCTGGACGCGTGGTGGTGGAACCGGGTCCAGGCAGCCGGGGAGGGATTCGAAGCACAGCAGGTCAGGTATGGATCTGCCGACGTGGTGTTGCTCTCGCGCCACGATGCGTCGCTCGGGCGCTGGGTGATAGCCGTTGCCGCATTGCCCGCAGCCGGCGTAAACCCCGGTGCGTGGCTGCTCATTCCGGGAACGGGACTCCTGCTGTGGTTTGTTTGCGTAACACTGGTGTTTGTCCTCGTGACACGTGGGCTTCACGCGCCAATTCGTCGACTCGACGAAGCCCTGCTTGCCTCCCTGCGCGGTGAAGATGTGTCCGATTCCTCGCTGGACCGCCTGGAAGCGAACCTTGTACCCCGGCTTGGCGGACACGCCACCGGCGTAATCGACGTTCTGCGTCTGTCCATGCGGGCAAAAGCGAGGGTGAAAGACCTTGAGACCAGGTTGCAGTCCGTGCTCGACGCACTTCCAGGTTTTGCCGTGATTATCGCGTCAGACGAAAGTATTCTGGCCGCAGGACGCCGCGTTGTGGATGCGCGGCCCGGCCAGCCGTTCCCCGATACGCTCGGTGCACTCGGTGATCGGATGCCCGTGGAACGGATCCGTCGCTGGTTGCAGCGCACGGGAAGCCGGGGAGCCGGCGTTCATCAGGTACGGATCGACAGGGAGCAGATGCTGTCCATCCAGCCTGTTGCATGGAATGGTCGGGTTGCCTCGCTGGCCTGCGTTTCCGGGGCAGGTGATCCGGACATGCCGGAAAGTGACGGTTTTGTCGATATTCTGCACGCAGCTGGTGTGCATGCGATGGTTTTTGACGAGGAGGGACATTTTCTATTCCAGACGGCCGGGCTCGAGGCGACAGACCTCAAGTCATTCCGCGAACAGTGTCTGGTCTCTGAGAGTGACAGGCAGGCATTTGCCGCGTGGCTGCAGGAGCGTCCTGACGAAACAAGTATTCCACTCTCCCTCCGGATGGGACGTGCACTCGTTGGACCACTCGAATGGAGAGCCTCGGAAATCCTGTTCGCCGGGCGCGAATCAGGTTTCCTGTGGGCAGTAGAGCCCGAAAAGAAGGCAACTGCGGAACCCATCATCTGAGAATGATTTAACGAGGCCATGGACGTACAGACTGCATCGGAACTCAAACAGGCCCTGGCTCGCGTCAGGGGTTTGCTCTCGCGTATCCATCACGACGTGAACAACCCTCTGTCCGTCCTTTCTGGCAACGTGGAACTGCTTCAGGAACTGGTTTCGGTATTGGGGATGGAAGAAGAGCTCCGCGAGCCTCTCGCTGACATGCTGGAAGCGGTTCAGGGTCTGGGCGACTCCATTGATCGACTCATGGTGGTCCGGGGTATGCTCTCCGAACTGGAGTCGAAAGTGGATTGATTTTTACCCTCTGAAACAAGCAACAGTCTATAGACACGAAGCGTTACGGCACTTTATACACCTTCAACATGCGACCCATGGGCCGTTTTGTGCGTGCTTCTTCGATTCCAACGCGCTTGTTTCTTCTTTTCGTCCTGCTGTCTGCGGCAACAGCCCAGGCCCAGGATCTGAGAACGACCGTCATTGAGGACGACGGAACACGCCTCGTTCTGGAATTCAGCGTGGACTGGTCGCAATCCCTTGCGGCAGCTGTCGATTCCTCGGGTATCACGGAGTGGACACCCGCGGAGTTGGACGTATTCGCCGCCGGTCTGGCCTCGGCGTCATACACCCTCGATTTACCCGTTCTGGAGCGTCCCGTAGTGCGCGTGACAAGCAGGCAATACGATGAAGTGCAGGTCATGGAGCCTGACGCTTCGGCCCAGGGGTTCAGCCAGGGGGAAGTCGACCTGGTTGGCCTTGGTATGTACCGGAAGCGTCCTGTCGTGGATGTGGTGGCGGGACTCGTACGTGTGAATCGGCAGCAAGGTGTGTTGCAGCGCGTGAGACGGATGCGCGTGGATGTAACACGTCCGGAAGTATCGGGCGTAAGTCCCCGAACAGCTGCAGCTGCCCGCTCGGCGTCTGTCGTTACAGACAGCAAGCTGGCCGATGGATTGATTTTCAAAGTACTCGTGGAAGAGGAGGGGGTGTTGCGTGTAGATCGAGGCACGATTACGGCACTGGGTCTGGATCCGAACACGGTCGATCCGGCCCAGGTTCGGATCCTCGGTAACGGTGGACGGCCACTGCCGGCACTCAACAGTGCACCCCGTCCGGTTGACCTGGTGGAGCAGGCGGCGGTACGTGTCGGTGCAGGAGATGGTCGGTTCGATGCGTCGGATGCGGTGGTGTTTTTTGCCGACGCGCCGCGCAGATGGTTCTACAACCGTGATTCGCTCGAATTCGATCACTTCGTGCACCCGTTTTCCAACGAAAACGTGTATTTCATCAAAATTGACCCTGTACCGGGTTCGCTCACGAGTGTTGAACCATTCCTGGATGTGGCCGCTACTCCTTTCGAAACGGTAGACGGTTTTTATGCGCTCGACGTGGAAGAATTCAACTGGTCGCGCGAACACGGATCGGGGCAGGACTGGGTCTCGAACCCCATCCGTTCCGGCAGTCAGAGACGCTTCCTGACCAACCATGTGCTTCCCGGACTCGTTGCGGGGACAATCCGCATCCAGGCACTGACCGCCGTGAGCTCGAATCCGGCGGCAACCGTCGCGTTTGAGTCGGACGGAGTGGTGCTGGGTCAGCGGACCGCACCCGGAATTACGCGACCGGGTGCAGAAAACCCGTCGGCAGTACACACAGAGTTGGAATTCACACGGACCATGGCGGCCGGAGAACCGCTCAATCTGACCATGCGCCTGCTCCAGCAGACCAATGAGCCTGAGGCGGCTCTTGACTGGCTGCGTGTCTTCTACGAAAGACGACTCACGGCGAGCGACGACAGACTGGTGTTCTTCACGCGAGCCGGTGCGGCCGGAGACCATGAGTACGTTCTGGATGGATTCTCGGCGCGGCCTGTTGTACTGGACGTGACCGGAGGACAGGCGACACGTGCACTGGAGGTGAGACAGGCTGGCAGCACATGGCGTGTACAGGTCCGCGCCTCGGACGTGCAGGACGGCCCACGTCGTCTGGTTGCGTTCGTCCCGGGATCGGCATCGTCGCTTGGCGCATCGGACGCCGTCGCCGTACCGAACCAGAACATCCGCGCCACGATCGGTCTACCCGAGTTCATCATTGTGACCGCCGAGCCGTTCCGCCCTGCCGCCAACAGGCTTGCCGACCGGCGCCGCAGCCAGGGGCTGTCCGTGGCCGTCGTATCCATCGAAGAAACCTACAACGAATTCTCCGGGGGTGTACCGGACATGCGGGCCATTCGGGACCTGTTCAAATTCGTATATGACCAGGCCCGGACCGATGCCCAGAGGCTGCGTTATGCACTCCTTCTCGGCGATGGCCACTTCGACTATCGGGGATTGTCGGGCCTGCAGGGGGCGCTGGCCAACCATATACCCCCGTATGAGACGGAAAACACCATTTTTACGGACGGTTCGTATACGTCAGATGATTACTTCGGTCTGCTCGATGACAATGAGGGAATCTGGGAGTACACGGGCTTTACCGGAACGACATTCGAGCGGCTTGATCTGGGCATTGGCCGTTTTCCCGTCCAGACGGTGGCGGAAGCCGAACTGATGGTGGACAAAGTCGAGACGTATGAGGATCCGGCGACGTTCGGGCCGTGGCGAAACGTCTATACGGCCATTGCCGATGACGGGCCGACGGGACTGGCCGGGATCAAGAACGACTTCGATCTGCATATGGCCAACGTCGACCAGGTGGCCGAACTCATCCGGGGCGGGCTCTATCCGGAGATCAACATGGACAAGATCTACGGGGAAAGCTTTGACCGTGTCTTCCTGAACGGCTTCAAGATTCCGGAGGCGCGGCGTGAGATCCTGGCATCGATGAACCGTGGTGGACTGATTTACAACTACTCGGGCCATGGTGGACCGGAGGGGCTTGCCCAGGAAGAAATCTTTACCAAGGAAGATGCGGCCGCGCTCACCAACGGGGACCGCCTGACCATTTTCCTGACAGCCACGTGCTCGTTTGGATGGTGGGATCTCGAAGACACCCAGAGTGGGGCCGAAGTGCTGCTTACCAATCCGAACGGTGGCGCCGTGGCGCTGTTGACAACAGTCCGTCTTGTGTATACATCCGGGTCGAACACGACGCTGAATGCGGGGTTGAACAGGGCGCTCAATATTGCGTTGTTCACGAAGGACGAGGATGGTCGCCCTAAACGGCTGGGGGATGTGCTCCGGGAGACCAAGAACACGACTGTTGGACTGCAGGGCAACAGTCGCAAGTTCAATCTGCTGGGCGATCCGACACTTCGTGTGGGACTGCCGACGAACAAGGCGATTGTGGAGCAACTGGGAGATACGGATCTGTCGGCCTCTGAAGGACAACTCAAAGCGCTTGACCGGGTACGCATCCGGGGACGGCTCCAGGATGCATCGGGAGGTTTCCTGTCGAATTTCAACGGTCGGGTACAGATTACCGTTTTCGACGCCCTTCGTCGCGTCCCGGTGCAGGTACGGCTGAATATGCCTACTCCGTTCTACAACCAGCGGGAAGATGTGATATGGCGGGGCAATGTGCAGGCTACGGGTGGAAGGTTCGAAGCGGAGTTCGTGGTGCCCAAGGACATCAGTTACTCGAACGAACCGGGGCGGATTTCCGTCTACGCCTTCGATAACGAAGGACACGCCCTGGGCTTCACGGAGTCGTTCATAGTCGGTGGCACGTCGGATAATCCTCCCAATGATTCCGAGGGGCCGAATGTGGATCTGTTCATGAACGATTCCACGTTCGTGGACGGGGGCACAACGGGCCCGGATCCAACGCTTCTGGTCCGCCTCTTCGATGAGAGTGGGATCAATACGGTCGGCGCAGGGGTGGGGCATGAGTTGTTGCTCGTGGTCGACGACAACGAGGATCAGGCGGTCGATATTGCGTCGGCGTTCGTGGCCGATGAAAATTCATTCCAGAGCGGAGAAGTGCGGTGGCCGCTGACGGATCTTGAGTCCGGCCTGCATACCGCTCGTGTGCGTGCGTGGGACGTGCTGAACAACTCGTCCACGGCGGAAATTTCATTCGAGATCGCAAACGATGAGGTACTCGACGTACGTAATGTGTATAACTATCCCAATCCCATGAATAGGGAAACACGGTTTGTGTTTGAGCATAACCAGCCTGCTGGAACATCTGCCCGTGTTGAAATTCGTATTTTCACGCTCAACGGACAGGTCATTCGAACCATACCCACGGAAGAGGCGTTACCGGAAGGTATACTGGGCTCAGGCCCGGTACAGGTCGTGTGGGATGGCCGGGACGATGATCTCGGAAGACCAGCCACAGGCGTGTACCTCTACAGGGTGCGCATTGAGACAGATGCCCCCGACGGCTCGCGACAGGCGAGCGATCACATTGAGAAATTGGCCATCATACGGTAGATCCTTATTGAAAAAAGCGTTACAAAGTCCTTTCAATACGCAAAACAAACCTGGTAAAGGTATGAAAACGGGGTTTAACCGGATCGTGATCGCATGTGCTGTCCTGGTGGCAGTCGCTTTGCTGCCGCAGGCGGCAGCAGGCCAGGCGGGCACCTCCGCCGTTGTATTTTTGAAAATCGAGCCGGATAGCCGTGCGGCCGGGATGGGTAACGCCGGGGTTGCACTCGCGGACAATGCCAGTGCCATTTTCTGGAATCCGGCCGGACTGGCGTTCCAGACCGGTACGGAAGCGGCCATTACGCACTCGAACTGGCTGCCGGAGTTCAATGCAGGACTCTTTTACGAGTATCTGACGGCAAAACACCACGTTCCGGGAGTCGGTACGTTCGGTGGACACCTGACGTATCTGTTCCTGGGTGAACATGACGGCCGGGATGACCAGAACAATCCTACAGGCACGTTCCGGTCCTACGACCTGGCGACGGGCCTTTCCTATGGCGTGAAGGTCACCGAGCGCTTCGGTATCGGTACGAGTCTCCGCTTCATTTACTCCAACCTGGCGCCGGGCCAGACCATTGGCGCGGAGCAGACCAAGGCAGGGGTTGCGACAGCATTTGACCTGGCCGGTCTCTACCGGAGTGGTCAGTTCGGTCTCGGCGGTGAGGCGAAGGGAACCCTTTCACTCGGTTTCAACTTGGCCAACATGGGGTCGAAGATCAGCTACTCGGACAATGCACAGGCCGATCCCATCCCAACCAACCTGCGGTTGGGCTATGCTTTCAAGGTCGACTTCGATGAGTTCAATTCCCTGACGTGGGTGACCGACTTCAACAAGGACATGATTTCGTTCTCGGGCGAAGGTGCAGACCGCGAGGCAGATCCGTTCTATGAGGCCATTTTCTCCTCCTGGAAGTCGGTCAAGGTCCAGACCAATTCGCTGTCCGAGGACGAGGCCGAGTTCAGGAATCTCTCCGTGCTGGATCAGATGACGATTGGCACCGGTATCGAGTACTGGTACAACAGCCAGTTTGCACTGCGTTCCGGATATTTCTACGAAAACCCGAACAACGGCAACCGCAAGTTCCTGACATTGGGTGCTGGCGTCCGTGTGAATATTATCGGTGTTGACTTTTCCTATATCTATGCTCTTGAAGAGGACTCACCGCTGTCCAACACAATGCGGTTCTCGTTGTTGGTCGACTTCAAGAAATAGTGCATGAACAGCACCCTTGTTTCTGGTATGGGGCTGGTCATGATAGCCGTAGGGGTGGGGTTTCTGTACTTGCTCTTCCGGGACAATGAGGCCCGATGGCCGCGCGATACAATGGAATGGGTCGGGACCGTGTTGTCGGTCCTGCTGATCGTGTTTGCCATTGCACTGATCGTCCTCTCCAGGCAGCAGGCGGCGGCGGATGAGATGCAGCGCGAAGTTGCGGCGACGGCGTCGGCATTCCAGGATGTACAACTCGAGGTACCGGCTGAAAATTTCCCATTCCAGCTACTGGACACGGGCGAGGCGCGCGACGTGGCATCCTATCGCGGTCAGGTCGTGGTGGTGAACTTCTGGGCTACCTGGTGTGCACCCTGTCTCGAGGAGCTGCCGGCACTGAACCGACTACAGGCATCATACGCGGACCAGGGACTGCGGGTCATTGCCATTTCAGATGAAGATCCGGCCGAGCTGATGGCCTTCAGGCGACGCGTTCCGCTCGACGTCGACACGGCATTCATGCCGTTTGGCACCGATTTGCCAACACCATTCACAGGGGCCTTCGATGTGCGTCCCACGTCGTACATCATAGACCGTGACGGGGTCGTGCGGCGGTATCTGCTCGGAAATCGGAACTATGGCTTCTTCGAAAAGGCCATCACTCCCTATCTCTGACGCATATGTTCTCCTGGAACCCCGTTCTGGCCAGTACGCTGCTTCTGCTTGGAGTGGTGTCCTGGGTAGCCGGGTGGAGGCACCTCGGAGCCGTCGGCGCCGTATCTGCGGAAACCGTGCGTCGATGGGTGCAGGTCGGGGCTGCCCTGTCAGTTGTCCTGGCCGTGCATGTTGTACCACGCGCTGGAATGCTCTACGTGGCAGCTACGCTTGTACCGCTGGTGTCGTTCTACGTGACTACCCGGCTTGGGGGACAACATAGGTGGACGTGGCTCATGGGCGCTGTTCCGGGATCGCTTGCACTGTTGGTATTGTTGCCGTTCTGTTGGGAGTACACGGGTGACGGGGGGTGGATACCGGGTGTGACGGGAGCCGGTAGTGCGGTCGAGACGTTCCTGCTCAGACGTGCTGTGGGAATACCTGATGGAGCTGGTATGTATGCGCTGCAGGCCGCGTTCCTGCTGGTGGCGGTCGCAGATCCCATGGCTACCATGGTGGGGCGTCACCGCGGTACCGCCGAGAAGTCCACATCGGGCAGTATAGGGTTCTTCCTTGTGGCCTCGGTTCTGCTCCTCTCGCTCAATGGTGTGATCGCGCTGCGGTATGGCCTGACGGATCTGGATGGATCCATGGCCTGGGCGGGCGTCATTGTCCTGGCCGCTGCCGCTACGTCGGCTGAACGCGTTGTTGCCGGTCGATGGGACGATTTTTCCATTGCCATTGTGACGGCTGCGTCGGCGCTTCTTTTTGCCATATTTCCCGACAGCTTCGGGGACCTGTTGATGGCTGCCGTGGTGGGCTCCCTCATGGCATGGTTGGGTTTCCGTTATGACATGGTTACGCGGCGGGGTGCTACGACGGTGGGACTCCTGACAACGTTCGTATGGTGGATCGGAGGATGGCCCATGGTACTTCCCGTGCTGCTGACTGCCCTGGTGACACGGGGACGTACGGCTGTTGATCTGCTCTCACTTCACGTCGTTGCCTGGACATCTGCGACGGGTATCGCCTTCTCCGGTGTTGCCAACACGCCCGGTGTACTCTTTTTCAGTGCTACGCTCGTCTCATCCTGTGCCGCGGCGGCCGCATCCACCAGGCATTCGGTGCCGCAACAGGCATTTCTGGCGGGAATGATTGTCGCGTCGTCCTGGTGGATGCTTCCTACCGGTGTCGGTCCGGTTGCCATGTTGGTGTTGGTTGTGTCGGGCACGCTCGGAGCACAGGTGGCTGGCGCCCTGATGCGCCACAGGGGTGAAATGGTGACGATTACAGGCCGGAACTTGATTTGTACTTTTTTCGGCGCGTTCTTGGGGGCGATTCCAGTCCATTTCATCACCTTCTGATAATTTCCCATGCCCTGGTATAAAAAACTGCATTGGCAGATCATTATTGGTCTGATTCTCGGCCTCGTATTTGGTGTTGTTTCGGCCGTGATGGGCTGGGGTGCGTTCACGACGGCATGGATTGCTCCGTTCGGGACGATTTTCATCAACCTGCTGAAGCTGATCGCGGTGCCGCTCATCCTGGCATCGCTCATCACGGGTGTTACCTCACTGTCCGACCTGAAAAAATTGAGCCGGATTGGTGGGAAGACCATCGCTATTTACATGGGCACGACGGTGATTGCGCTGGTAATTGGGCTTACCATCGTGAACGTGATGCAGCCGGGCAAGACCGTACCCCCGGAAATGCGCGAGAAGCTGGAAGCGACCTATTCAGGCGATGCATCTGCCCGGACGCTCCTGGCCGATGAAGCCAAGCAGCGTGGACCGCTGCAGCCCATCGTTGATATGGTACCGGAGAACATCGTGGGAGCGGCAGGAAGCAATCGGAACATGCTCCAGGTGGTTTTTTTCGCCATTTTCGCTGGTATCGGGCTTCTTCTCATTCCAAGAGAGAATGCAGAGCCCATCATTTCGTTTTTCAGCAGTTTGAATGACCTGGTCATCAAGCTGGTGGAAATCATCATGATCACGGCGCCCGTAGGTGTTTTCGCCCTGTTGGCCGACACCATATCAAGTATTGCAGGAGACAACATTGCGCAGGTACTGGAGCTGCTGGCGGCACTTGGCTACTACATGATTGCCGTCATCCTGGGGTTGTTCCTGCACATGCTGTTCACCTACTCGGGTATGATCAAGCTGTTTACTCCGAGGACACTCGGGCAGTTTTACCGGGCCATCGGTCCGGCACAGCTGGTGGCTTTTTCCACGTCATCGAGTGGCGCTACGCTGCCTGTGACCATGGAACGTTGTGAGAAGGAACTGGGCGTTTCGGAGGAGGTGTCTTCGTTTGTGCTACCGCTTGGCGCGACCATAAATATGGATGGAACGGGGCTCTACCAGGCTGTTGCGGCTGTGTTCATTGCGCAGACGTTGGGTATGGGACTGGACCTGGCCGCGCAGCTTACGATTGTTTTCACGGCGGTACTGGCGTCGATCGGTACGGCAGCCGTGCCGAGTGCCGGTATTGTGATGCTGGTCATCATCCTGGAGGCCGTGGGCGTGCCCAGTGCAGGAATTGCGCTTATCCTGGGTGTGGACCGCATTCTGGATATGCTTCGCACAGTGACCAATGTGACGGGCGATGCAGCCGTGGCGACGGTGGTGGCCGCGAGCGAAAACCAGTTGGGCCCCATACAGTCGGCGGCCTGACGACGAACCGCGAGTGGCTTTGTTGGTCTCAGTTACCTTATCATTTTGAGACAGGCCAGGAGGAGCGGAGGTGAAATCGCTGTTTTCAGGCGATCGGAAGGGAGTAACTTATTTTTGGCATAATCTTGGATAAGGCACTGTGCAGTTCATTGCTGTGTTGCTGCCTCTCCGCAGCTTTGTACCTCCTGGAGAACGGTCGGGCAGGGCCCGCTGAAAGCGGGCCCTGCCGACTCTCCCTCATTCCGGGAGCTGCAAAAAGCGGAAGGATACAAAAAGCCCCGGGCAACGTCATGTCTCCATGATGCCACACGGGGCGAGCGCGCTTGGGAGGATTCGAACCCCCGACCTTTGGAACCGGAATCCAACGCTCTATCCAACTGAGCTACAAGCGCGAAGAGAGGCAATATAGCGATGAATGCCCGCAGACGGCAACAGCCGTCCCTGGGTCGGGCCCACATTACAGAAACTTTAATACGCTGTGAGCCTCCGGCAGCATCCATGACCGACACCGCACTCATACAGCAGTTCAAGGTAGATCCATCCAGAGGGTACGCCGCTCTGCTGGACCACTACACACCCATCATTCTGCGCATGATCCGGCGATTCCTCAGCGACCCGGACGAGGTCATGGAGACCTATACCGCCATCTGCGAGCGTCTTCAGAACGAAAATTTCAAAGCACTCAGAGAGTTCCGCATCAACAGTGAACTTACTCCATGGTTGAGCGTCGTCGTGGCCAATGCATGCCGCGACCGTTTTCGCAAGAATCGGGCAACGTCCACGCCCCGATCCGTTCTGGACCAGCTCACGGAGCGAGAACAGAAAGTATTCAAGTACTACTATCAGGATCACATTCCCCAGTCGGAAATCCCCGATATCATCCACGGCCAGAATCAGCTGACGTGCACCAGTGTGGACGTGAACCAGGCCATTACCAAGATCGACTCGCTGCTGTCTATCAACAAGCGGTGGCACCTTTTGGCGGCACTGCGCGCGAACAAACCGGCGGTATCGCTGGAAGACCTGGAGGCGGTCGGTCTGTCTCCTGTTTCCGACATGGAGCGACCGGACAACGTAAAAGACGACGAAGAGCGGGTGACGAGGCTGAATCTGGCCGTCGAAGAACTGGATCCGGAAGACCAACTCCTCATTCTGCTCCGGTTTGACCACGGAATGCGCGCCGAACAAATTGCGAAGGTCATGCATTACGAGAACCACAAGTATGTGTATACTCGTCTTCGAACCATCGTGAACCGGCTGCGTCGCTCCATGACTCCCGTGTCATAGGCCAGCCCCAACCCGAGCACAGAACCATTGTTGTCCTTTCCCCTTGACGGACGCCTGGAGCGGGCCGCGCTCAATCCGCTTCTTGCGGCAGTACTGGGGCTCCTGGTGGCATTCGTCCTGTTCCAGGGCATCAGCACCCTGGTTGCGTTCGGTCTCATTCTGATCTGGCACGCGGTGCCTCTTTCCGAGCTCGTGGCGGACATGCCTGCGGTGCTTGAAACGCATGCTGCAGACCTGATTGTAGCCAATACGGTGGGCCAGGTGTTTGGTCTTCTCGTTCCATCCATTCTATTTGCCCGGCTACACAGTTCGGCGTGGCCGGGCATGTTGCGTGTCCGCCGCGCGCCGGTCGTGTTTACCATCGTCTCGGTAGTTGCCCTGCTGGCGCTCATACCTCTTGTCCAGGCGCTTGGTGCGTGGGCCGATTCGTGGCCGTGGCCGGAATCCATCCGCCACTTTGAGCAGGGTCAGATGGATTTGATTGAGCGTATTCTGTTACAGGATTTCCCGCTCGTCTTTTCGATTTCCATGCTGGCCTTGACGCCGGCCATCTGTGAGGAATTCCTGTTCCGGGGGTATGTACAGCGCCAGGCCGAGCGGTCACTGGGTGCATTGCACGGTGTGCTTTTTTCAGGTATCGTATTCGGGCTCTATCACCTGCGGCTGACCCAGGCACTTGCACTCTCGGTGCTTGGTATCTACCTGGCCTGGATTACGTGGCGGTCGGGCAGTATTCTGCCGGCGATTTTGGTACACCTCGTGAATAATGCGCTTGCCGCCGTGCTCGGAAAGCTGTCGGCAGTCGGAGATCTGGAGGTGGACCTGGAAACCTTTCAGGTGCCATGGCCTATAGTTGCGGGAGGGGTGGCTGTATTTGCCCTGCTCGTGATCGTCATGAATCGCGTTGCCGGCAGTCCCGTTTCCGAAGACGATGTCCCATCCGACAGGCTGCCTGCGCAGCCGGAGCAGCCGAATGAGTGAACAACGACGACGCGATGGTTGGGTATCCGTGTTTTCGACCGGCACGGATTACGAGGCCGAATTGGTTCAGAGCCGTCTGCGCGATGCGGGCATGGAACCTGTCATCCATTCCAACCGGGATCATGCGTACAACCTGAACGTCGGGACGATGTCGACGGTGAACGTCATGGTTGCTCCGGACGAGGAGCAGCAGGCACGTGAGCTTCTGGCATCGCATCCGTTTTCTGACGAGGAACTGACGAATATGGCCCTTCGATCCGATCCCGACCGCCCTCCCGACAGCACACCGTGATTCCGTCCGGCATGAAGCGTGTGGCAACGGCCATTCTGGGGGGCGCGGGCATGGTGCTCAGTCTCTGGTTGGGACCCCTCTGGTTCTGGATCGTAGTGATGGCGGTGGCGCTTATTGCCCAATATGAGTTGCTGCACATGCTCCGCCTGCGGGACATGCCTGTGGATTATGTGGTTGCGATCGTAGCCGGGTTCTTCGTCATGCTGCACGTGGTCTGGGCGTACTGGTATGCAGGCCTCGGTGTCGTATTCCTGTTTTACATTCTTCAACTGCAGTCCAGAGGAAGCGAGAAAAGACCGATGGAACGCCTGGCGGGTTTTACGCTGTCACTGCTCTGGCCGGTGGCAGGGCTGTCGTTTCTTGCCGGTATGTATGTGCAGCTTCACGCTGCCAGTGGCCGTCAGGTTGCCTTTCCGTTGATGTTGGTGCTGCTGCTTCTCGTCTGGGCGTCAGATTCTGGTGCATATTATGCCGGCAGGGCCCTGGGGCGCCACAAACTTGCACCAGCTGTATCACCGGGAAAGACGTGGGAGGGGGCGGCTGGAGGGCTTGTTGCTGCCCTGGGTATAGCCTGGGCGGCGGTTTCGTATGGTCCGCTTGAGATTCCGATGTACCACGCCTTGGCTCTCGCGCTGATAGCCGCCACGGTAGGTCCGGTGGGTGACCTGCTCGAGAGCCTGTTCAAGCGCAGTGCCCGGATAAAGGATTCAGGGACCTGGCTTCCCGGGCATGGCGGATTCCTGGACAGATTCGATGCGCTCATTCTCGTTGCGCCGGCATATTGGATCTACTGGAACGTGATGAATATCATGCCGTAGACATGGCTTGAACAGTTTTCAGGTCTGCCATGGGCTTGTTTGGTCCCTCAAAAAGGAGTCGATACCGCCGATTCTCCTATGAACCCCGGTATTATGATCCGGAACGGGAAGAACGTCTCTCCCGCCGGATGAACGTCATGTCACGTACGCGTCGTCGTCGCAGCCCGGCGGGAATCATCTATTTCGGCCTGTTGCTTGCATTTGCCATCTGGATCTATCAGAGTATCAGCGTGTGAGCCATCGGGAGAAGGACGGCATCATTGCCGTGATGCCCCCCACGCTTTCCAACAAGATTGCGGCGGGTGAGGTGGTACAGCGACCGGCCTCGGTCGTCAAGGAGCTCGTTGAAAACGCGCTCGATGCGGGTGCGGAGCGGGTCGATGTCCACCTGCAGGGGGCCGGAAGTACGTTGATCCAGGTCGTGGATACCGGATCGGGAATGAGTCCATCCGATGCCATCATGGCTTTTAAGCGGCATGCGACGAGCAAAGTTCGTGAAGTTGGCGACCTGGAGCGTATCCACACGTTGGGTTTCCGGGGAGAAGCGCTCGCCTCCATCGCATCTGTTTCGCAGGTGGAGCTGCGTACGTGCCGGAAAGAAGATGAAGTCGGGACACGTGTGCGGCTCGACGGAGGGGAAGATGCCCGACAGGAGCCGGGACCGGCTGCCGTGGGGACGTCCATTGCCGTCCGGAATCTGTTTTTCAATGTACCCGCCCGTCGCAACTTCCTGAAGCGCCCGCAGACGGAGCTCAAGCATTGTATGGATGTCGTGACCGTTCTGGCACTTTCTCATCCGGGTGTGCATTTCCACCTCGAGCACGACGGGAATGAGCTGCTCGACGTGAAGGCCGAGTCCACGGGCACGTTTTTCGATAAGGTGACGCGCCGGGCCGCTGATCTGGCGAGCGTACCGGATGCCAGCGAGTTGATTGACGTGGAGGAGTCGACCAGTTATCTGAGGGTAAGGGGTGTTCTCGGTCCCCCGGATGTGTACCGCAAGAGTCGCGGACAACAGTACCTGTTCGTCAATGGTCGCTATGTTCGGCACCGTTCCCTGGAACACGCGGTGCTGTCGGCCTATGAGTATCTCCTTCCGGAGGACTCATACCCTTTCTTTGTGCTGTTCCTGGATATTGACCCGCGCCATGTGGATGTGAATGTGCACCCGGCCAAGGCGGAGGTCAAGTTTGACGATGAGCGCGGGGTGTACAGCATGTTGCGGACGGTGGTCAAGCGGGTAGTCAGCGTGCACAGCCTGACACCAGAGCTGGGGGGAGGACGCGACGAGCCGCGATCCAGACGACAAGGGGTTTCCGGATACGCGGGGCTGCAGATTGATTTGTCGGAGCACGGTCCCGACCGGCGTACGGATTCAAAAAGGGACGGTTCAAAAAGGGACGGTTCAAAACGCGACGTTGCACCGGATTGGGTCCGGCAGGAGCACCCGGGCCGGGTAGCCGGTACGCGTGCGGAGGCGGGACAGCTTTCGACGCAATTGCTCGGTCCTGCGCTTGCACGGACCGACGACGATGCCCCGGAGACACACCCACCGGACCAACTTCTCTGGCAGGTTCATGGCGCATACATCCTGACGCAGATCCGATCCGGCCTGGTGATCCTGGACCAGCAGCGGGCTCATGAACGTATTCTCTACGAACAGATCCTGGCTACGCTCGACGGCGGGGTCGGAATGAGTCAACAACTGCTCTTCCCCCAGACCGTGTCACTCTCGCCCAGTGACTTTGCGCTCTACTCCAGCCTCGAGAAGGAACTTCAGCAGCTCGGGTTCGATGCCGAGCCGTTCGGAGGCAACACAGTCATTGTTCGCGGCGTTCCTGCGGACATCCGGAATGGCGACGAGCGCTCTGTCCTGGTAGATGTAATCCAGTCTTTCCAGGAAGAAGAAGCCACTTCAGGGCAATCCGCCCGTACGGATCGACTGGCCAGGGCCGTGGCACGCCGGAGTGCCATTCGGGCTGGGACCCGTCTGTCAGGAAAGGAAATGCGTGCCCTGATAGATCAACTCTTTCAGTGCAGCGAGCCCTACCATGCACCCGACGGTCGCTCTACGCTGGTAAAACTGTCCGTGGATGAGATCCGCTCCAGATTTGATCGTTGAATCGGTCCAGGCCAGCCTTTGCGGGTTGTCGGACCAGACCCTGCTTCTCGGATGCAGTGGGGGGGTGGACTCAATGGTCCTGGCGCGTACAATGCTCGAACTTGGCCAATCGTTCGAGGTGGCGCACGTGGATTACGGTCTGCGGCCGGAATCGGCGGCCGATGCAGAGCTCGTTGCCCGCTGGTGCGGTGACCACGACGTTCCCGTTCATGTGCTCCGGGCCGGGACAGCACCGAAGACGGGTTCGCTGCAGGCATGGGCCCGCAACGTGCGTTACCATTTCTTCGCGGAAACGGTGGCCTGGCGAGAGCTCGCTGCCGTCCTGGTTGCCCATCATGCTGATGACCAGGCAGAAACAGTTGCGCTCGCCCAGGAGCGGGGCGGTGGTGTGGACGGCCTCTCGGGTATGTCCCCTGTGGCATACCTGCCGGTAGCATCCGTGACGGGGCGACGGTACCGGTTGTTGCGCCCGCTGCTGGAAACGGCGCGATCGACCATCGAGTCGGCTGCCGAAGCGTGGAATGTGCCGTACAGGAGCGACAAATCGAACGAGGACATGCGATTCAGACGTGCTGTTGTTCGTCGGGACATGACAGCACTTCGACGTGAGGTGCTGCTGCGTACGGCCCGGTCGTCACAGAAGCAGGCTGAAGAGTGGCTGGATGAATTGCCGGTGCAACTCGTTGGGACGCTTACGTCCAATGCGCCCGACTATCGGAGAATTCCACTGGAAGCGCTGCAAGAATTGTCTGACGACCATCGGGCCTGGTATCTGCTTCGCCTGGCTGCGGCACTGCACCCGGCAGCCCCGCGCCGTCGAAGTTGGGTCGACGCGGTGAACAATCTGGTTCAGAGCCCGCCGGGATCTAGGCTCTCGGTCGGTGTCATTGAGGGTGTCCGGGATCGGGAGTCGATTTTTGTATACTCGAAGCCTTTCAGGCGGCGCGTCGGGGAAGAGACACAGGAGCGCACGGTAGACCTGCCCCTGGCACGCGGAGAGCGGCTGTCGGAGCATTTTGGTGTGGGGACGCTGCGGATTTCCCGGCTTTCCGGCCGGCGCATGGACGAGAGCGTCCATTCCACTGCAGATACGGACCACGCCGGGATGCAGCCGATCTGGCTGGACCCTGCGTCGGTGGTGGGTCGCGTCCGCGTGCGACGCTGGGCAGCGGGAGATCGATTCACTCCACTTGGCGCACAGGGCAGTACGAAGATCAAAGCGCTCCTGACCGGGAGCGCGGTTCCGCCGTCGCTCAAGCCGTACGTACCGGTGCTTGTCGACGACGCTGGCATAATGTGCGTTCCTGGGTACAGGGCGGCCGAACGGTTTCGCGCGAGGGACGCGACGCAAGAAATGCTTTGCGTGGAGTGGGAACCGGGCAGTGCGTATTTTCAGCGCGCCCCGGATTGCACTCATCCATAACAACGCCTGCCATGCCTCCTCCCGCTCTGGAACATCACTCGGACCGCCACATCTCCGTTCGGGGCGAGCCCTTCCGCGTCTACATTGATCGGAACCGCATTGCCCGGCGCGTCGAGGAGCTTGGCGAGCAGATTTCAAGGGATTACGAAGGGAAGCGTCCGATCCTGATTGGTGTGCTGAACGGGGCCTATATCTTTCTGGCCGATCTCATGCGTGCCATCCGCATTGATTGCGAGGTCGACTTCATGAAGCTCTCCTCCTATGGCGCAGACAAGATTTCGAGTGGTACCGTCAGGTCACTGAAACGGATTGACGCGGATATCAAGGGACGCCACGTCATTATTGTGGAGGACATTGTGGATACGGGTCTGTCCATGGAGTACATCCTGGACAGGCTTGCCCGCGAACGTCCGGCCTCCATGCAGGTGGCCACCATGTTGCACAAGGCGGCGGCCACAAAAGTGGATCTGGAACTGCGCTACGTCGGATTTGAAATTGACAACCTTTTCGTCGTCGGATACGGTCTGGACTATGGCCAGGTGGGACGCAATCTGAAGGATATTTTTATTCTTGACTCGGGCCTGTAAACACAACGCCAGAACCCGCTGTAGCAGACGAACGCGCCGGTACTCGGCGCGGGCGCTTATCAAGGCGTGAGGAGCGAAGTATGGCAGCTCCACTTGGCGAAGTATTTCGCAAGAGTGATGAACAACACAGAGAAACGCCATTTTCGACGCTACCCTGCGGGACGGGGCCAATTTCTTGTCCGCCATCGTTGTTCTCACCTCGAGTAACGCTGCTACACTTCGGTTCGTCTGCCTTGGCGGACAGGAATTTTGCTACCGTCAGCGGGCTCTGACGTAGTGTTAACAGGCCCTCATAGAACGGCCTCCTCCATGTGGGAAACAAGGCGAGCCACATCTTCGAACGAGTTGTAGAGGGGGACGGGTGCGGCCCGGATGATATCGGGTTCACGCCAGTCGCAGCGCACGTCCGCCTGTACAAGCTGGTCGTAGACGCTACGGCCGTCAGCACGCACGACGCGCAGGGACAGTTGCGCTCCGCGCTGTCTGGGATCGGAAGGTGTGATTATTTCGATGTCATCGGGTAACCGTTCTGACAGAGCCTCCTCCAGGAATCGGGTGAGGAGCAGGCTTTTTTCCCGGAGGGCGGCCATGCCAACAGCATCGAAGGCATCGAGAGCCGCGTCCAGACCCGCGAGCATCAGGATGGAGGGATTGGAGAGTTGCCAGCCCTCGGCGCCCTCGGCGGCCCGGAATGTGGAATCCATGCGGAAACGATCGGCCAGATCCACGCCCCACCAGCCCGCAACGTGGGGCCGGGCGGTGTGGCGGTCGTGCACGAATATGGCGCTCGGCCCGCCCGGCCCGGAATTCAGGTATTTATAGGTGCACCAGGCTGCAAAATCGACACCCCAGTCATGGAGCTTCAGCGGTACGTTGCCGGCGGCGTGCGCCAGGTCCCAGCCGGCCAGGGCCCCCACATCGTGCAGCCGGGCCGTGATGTTGCCGATGTCCATGAACTGCCCGGTCCAGTAATTCACGCCGCCGACCAGTCCGAGTGCGACGCCTTCTCCATGTTCACCAAGTGCCGCGGCGAGTGCGCTGTCTGTAAGCATGTCGCTGTCACCGGGCACAAGGATTGCCGTTTCCGGGTCCATACCGTGGAGCGCCAGGTGTGATGAGACGACATGCGTGTCGGACGGAAACGCGTGCGGCTCCATGAGGATGCGGAATCGGCCCTGTTCGGGCCGATAGAAAGCGGTCAGGAGCAGGTGAAGGTTCACCGTGAGGCTGTTCATGACCGTTACTTCACGGGATTCCGCTCCGACGATGGGCGCCAGCCGCTCGGCAAGCGGCCGGTGATATGTCGTGAACGGTCGCTCGCCGGAAAAATGACCGTCAACCCCGCGCGTAGCCCAGGCCTCAAGTACGTCCTGCACGCGCTGGGCCGTGACACGCGGCTGCAGTCCCAGTGAGTTGCCGGTGAAATACAGCACGCGGTCTCCCGCGGGAGTTCTGGGCCAGTAAAACGCCTCACGCCAGGCCGACAGCGGGTCGTCGCGGTCCAAGGCACGGGCCCGGCGCAGCCACGCCGCAGCTGTGCTCCGCTCATTGCCGGGCGAGAGGTCGGTTTTACGATGTGTCATGGATTCGTGTGCCGGCTGCGTTGGCTGACGTCGGGATAGAAAAGGGGCCGGCTGGGCGCGGCATCGGAATCGAACGGGGGAATCTGGATATCCAGCCATCCGTGGCCATCCTGCACATTCCCGGGAATGGCAATGAGTTCCGTGATGGTCATTGTGCGTGGATCGGGGCCTGGAGTAACGGGGTCCGGTTCGACCGAGCCGGGTGCCATTCCCCAGAACGCCCGATGGGCAGCCAGGCGGCCGCCGTCATCCATAGGATCGACCGACGGCGCATCGATCAGCAGGTGCTCGAATCCGGCGGTCCGGATCCAGGTGGCGGCTTCCACGGAAAGGTGGCGGCCACGCGCCGCCGCCTCTCCTTGACTGTCACCGTCGATCCGCGTCTGCGTTCGGAGAATGATGGCCCGCGGCACGAGGGTGTCAGCATGGCCAGTTCCAGGCGTGATGCGTTCGACGGACGATTCAAGCTCCCGAGCCGACACGCCGAACCGGTGCGCCTCAGAGCCGCGTCCTTCCGGCAACGTGACAGAGACGAGTATGGCCCTGATCGGACCTGGTCGCCACGTGTCCATGAGCGACATACGCCTTTGCGTTATGTGGCCTACGCACTCGGTGTGCGTTCCGTGGACATGAGGCGTAATGGTCAGTGTCTCCACGTTGCAGGACGCGCCACCAGCGACCTGCCCACAGAATCCGTCTGTGCGGGCCCACTGTCGCGAAGCACTCGGCAGGTTGAACAGAGCGGTCTGCGAGCCGTCGAATCGGATGGGGACGGACAGGTCGATGGGGCTGGCGTCGAACGGACTGGGGGAGGAATTCGGAGCCATCAGCTTCGGACGAGGACTTCTTTTGGATAACAGATCCAGGTACGCTCCTTCCGGGCCCAGGTCTCCGGCC
>Ga0066641_10000342_pt1 | contig 21382 bp, 20 predicted proteins | sample CryGeyCG2114_065_FD_59509 | JGI IMG/M metagenome (GOLD analysis project Ga0066641, IMG submission 59509) | Groundwater microbial communities from aquifer - Crystal Geyser CG12_big_fil_rev_8/21/14_0.65 | ecosystem: Environmental > Aquatic > Deep subsurface > Groundwater | place: USA: Utah: Grand... | reverse complement strand
ACTTCACTCACCGGATAGGCGATTTCGCCATTTTCAATCCATAACCCGCTTGCGCCTTGCGAATAATCACCGGTGGTATAATTAATTCCCATACCGAATGTGTCAGTGACAAAAAAGCCTGATTTTATATTTCTGATTAATTCCTGCGGGCTAATATTCCCCGCTTCCATATACATATTCGTGCCCGATGGCGAAGGCGGCGCACCTGCAGAACGGCTTGCATGTCCTGTGGTTTTTAAGCCCAGCTTATTCGCCGAGCGCATATCGAGCAGCCAAGTTTTAAGCACACCATTTTCGATGATTAGGCGCTGCTGGTTGGCAACCCCTTCTCCGTCATAAGGTTTGGAGGCAAGCCCACGCGGCATATGCGGGTTATCTATAATATTAACTCCGGCGGGGAAGATTTGCTCATCCATTTTGTTTTTCAAAAAGCTAGTTCCGCGAGCGATAGATGCGCCGTTAATTCCTGCGGCTAAATCACCGATTAGGCCTTTGGCGATTCTGGGTTCAAAAATAATCGGGTATTTGCCGGTATTAGCTTTGCGCGGATTCATTTTTTGCAAGGCGCGTGTGGCTGCCTCATTGCCGATTTTTTCCGGTGATATTAAATCGGCAAAATGGCGGGCGGCGCTATAGCCATAATCGGTTTGCATTTCCTGATCTTTTCCGGCAATAACGGAAACTGAGCTACCGCAATAGCTAGAGCGATTAGTGCGTAAAAACCCGTTACTCGTAGCAAGAAGGGTGGAATAGGTGGCAAAGCTGGCGCTTGCTCCTTCCGAATTGGTGATGCCTTTATGCGCGGCGGCGATGCTTTCGGCAGTTTTTGCGGTATCAATCAGAATCTCGGCAGATGGTTCATTTTCATCGAGCAAATCCAAATCGGCAAACTTGGTTGCTAAAAACTCGTTTGGTGCGAGGGCGGAGAATTCATCTGCCGGAGTTTCCTTCGCCATGCTGATAGCGCGTTCGGTAAGTTCTTCTACATCTTCAAATTTGGAGGAGGAGATTATTGCCGATTGATTACCGATAAAAATCCGCAAACCAAAGCCGGAATTTTCGGAGCGTTCAATTTCTTCAAGCTTGCCGTTACGAATGGAAACGGAGATATCATCGCTATTGCCAATGAGGATATCTGCGGCATCTGCCCCTTTCTTTTTGGATTTCTCCAATAATTCTGCTGCAAAATTCTCAATATCCATAATCTTATGTCCTAATTATCCAGTATCCTATCCCAGAAAGTCTCGCGCTTCCAAGGGTTTCCTTCAATTTCGGGATAGGGGTTTGTATCAATGCCGGTAGCTGGCATATCTGCCATAGCGGCTGACATGAAATCACGCCAGATGCGGGCAGGAATTCCACCACCGGTTACTTTATTCATAGATGTATTATCATCATTACCAACCCATACTCCGGCGGTGATTTGCGGGGTAAATCCAACAAACCATGCATCCCTAAAATCTTGGCTGGTTCCGGTTTTTCCGGCGACATCGCGTCCGATTCTGGCAGCGCGTGCAGTTCCGTTATTAACCACATTCACCAGCATCTCATTCATCATTTTAGTGGCATTTATACCGAGGATCTGGAAATCATATTCGCCCTGACGTTGGTATAATATATCACCTTCCGTTGTCCGTATTTCCTGAATTGTGTATGGAATTACGGCGCGTCCCTGATTGGCTAAATGCGCAAATGCTGTGACCATCTCAAGCAGACTAACCTCGCTTGCGCCGAGGGCAATACTCGGCGTGTTGCTGAGTGCTGATTTTATTCCCATACGTTCTGCAATTCTCAGCACCTTACCTCTGCCGATTTTTTCTGACAGGGCAACTGTGGCGGCATTTAGCGAGCTGGTTAGTGCGTCTTTTAAGGTCACAGTTCCGCGATATTTGCCGTCATAATTTTTCGGACTCCATTTGCCGATGCGAATTGGTGCATCTTCGATGAGTGAATTGGGTGTATAGCCATCTTCAAGCGCTGCCATATAGACGAATAATTTGAATAGCGAGCCGGGTTGGCGTTTTGCCTGATAGCTGCGATTGAACTGGCTTTCAGCATAATCCGTGCCACCTATCATGGCAAGAATCGCGCCGTTTGGCTTCATCGCAACCAGCGCGGCTTGTGTGAAATTATACTTCTCAGCATGTTCGATAAAATTCTTCGTCACCGCATCTTCTGCCAGTTTTTGCACGCCCTGATTTAGTGTGGTTGTAACCACAAGACTTTGCGGGACTTTGCCGATAAATTCAGGAATCTGGTCAACCACAAAATCGGTGAAATAGCGGCTATTATTGCGGAAGGTTGATTTATGAACGAGCGTGCCTTTATTTAGGATAATCTGCCTTTCATCTTCGGTAATCACTTCGGCATTAACCATATTCACCAGAACTTGCTTAGTCCTTTGCTCGGCTGCATGGGCGTTATTCTGCGGGGAATAGGTGGAAGGCGCTTTGAGTAGGCCTGCGAGCATGGCTGATTCATAAGTATTGATTTTCCGAACCGGTTTATTGAAATATTTGCGCGAGGCAGCATCCACGCCATAAACCCCTGCGCCGAGATAAACCCGATTGAGATACATCGTCATAATCTGGTCTTTGGTGAATTTGCGCTCCAGCCATATTGCGAGCAAGGCTTCCTGAATTTTGCGTTTGAGATTCTTCTCAGGTTTAAGAAATATAATCTTTGCCAATTGCTGGGTTATCGTACTGCCGCCCTGCACAAATTTTCCCGCTCTTAAATTTACATACATAGCGCGCGCAATCCCGCGAACATCAACACCAAAATGGCTGTAAAATCTTCTATCCTCGGTGGCAATCACCGCATCAATCAGGCTTTTCGGCATATCTCTTGCCGCAACATATTCTGTAAACACATCGCCATAAGTCGTAACAACATCGCCTCTGGAATCCAGAATCGTTATGCTTGGGCGTAATTTATCTTCATAAAGCTGGTTGATATCGGGCAAATCATAGGCGAAATAGCTCAAAACGAAAAATCCGATTATGAAGCCGATGGCAAATAGGGTGAGGAATATTTTCAAACACCATCTAAAAATCCGCCAACCCAAAGATGGTTTTTTAGCTTGTGGTTTTACCGATGGAGTGCGGCTTCTGGATTTTGCACTGGCTTTTGGTTTTTTTGTAGAGCTAGCCCCCCCGCTTTTTGCAGTTTTTTTGCGTTTATACGGGATGTCTCTTTTTTTTGCCATTTGCAGTTATTATATATTATGTATAGTTATTATGTATAGTTTTAGGGAAAGTAAGGTAGTTTTCCTGCAAATACAAAACAATAAAAATATTTATGGAAGAAACTCAATATCACAAATATGCCGATGCTGCTTTGGAAGAATTGCTGGAGTATCTGGAGGGTTTGGAGGATGAATATGATATTTATCCGGAGTTGGAATCCGGCGTATTGTCGCTAACAATGGCGGATGATAGGCAATATGTTATAAATAAACACACGCCGAGCAAGCAAATTTGGGTTTCTTCGCCATATTCAGGGGCGGGATATTATGAGTATGCAGAAGGTGTTTGGCAGCCCAAACGTGTTGCAAATAGCGCATTAGGAAAGAATTTGCGTGAATTTATAATGGCTGAGGTTATGGAGAATCTTGACGACTAAACTTATGCATAATAAAAGCCGTCACTCAAATTGATTGAAACTTGCTATTAAATTTTGTATATTACCGACAACATTAAAAAATACTGGGGAAAAATGATGAGATATTTACTTGTTTTAGCTATTACCATCACTGCAATTATTTTTGCCGCTTCTCCCTTTTCCTCGGCTGAGTCCGGGAAATTTATCACGATTGGAACAGGTGGCGTTACCGGTGTTTATTATCCGGCTGGTGGAGCAATTTGCCGCTTAGTAAATCGTGGGCGCAAAACTCATGGGATTCGTTGCTCGGTGGAATCTACAGGCGGTTCGATTGATAACCTAAGAATGCTCAAAGATGGTGAAATTGATGTCGCCGTGGCGCAGTCTGATTGGCAATATCATGCTTATAATGGCACTGATTATTTCGCCGATAAAGCTCAAATGAAAAATCTGCGTTCCCTGTTCTCTCTGCATAGCGAGCCATTTACCGTGGTTGTACGCAAAGATTCAGGAATTAAAACTTTCGATGATATTAAAGGTAAGCGCGTGAATATCGGTAATCCGGGTTCGGGTATGCGTGCTACGATGGATTTCATTATGAACTATAAAGGCTGGAAAGTGGCGGATTTTGCCGAAGCAACTGAGTTGCAGGCTTCTGAGCAGGCGCAGGCACTTTGTAGCGATAATATTGATGTGATGATATATGCTGCCGGTCATCCAAACGGTGCAGTTCAGGAAGTTACGACAACTTGTGAAGCGGTAATTGTTCCCGTTTCCGGTGAAGATATTGATGAGTTAATCGAGAAAAACCCATATTATGCTTATACAGTAATTCCCGGCGGAATGTATAACGGCACTGATGTTGATATAAAAACTATCGGGGTGAAGGCAACTTTTGTGGCGCTTGATGATACACCGGAAGAAGTTGTATATCAGCTTGTGAAGGCGGTTTTTGATAATTTTGATAATTTCAAAACCCTGCATCCGGTTTTCGGTATTCTTGACCCGCAACGCCTTGTGCACGAAGGGAACACCGCGCCATTGCACCCCGGTGCTGCACGTTATTTCCGTGAAAAAGGCATGCTATAGTTAGCTAACGCCTATCAGCAACGCTTAGGCGCATATATATTGCATTTAATTTTTACTAAGGTTAAGATTCTCCTATGATAGGGAAGCTTAAGGGAATTGTTGATGCTATTGCCGATGATTACATGATTGTTGATTGCAATGGTGTTGGCTATATCGCTTTTTGCTCGTCCCGAACCATTTCCAAAAGCGCAGTCGGCGAGGCAATCGCTCTTTACATCGAAACCCATGTGCGTGAAGACCATATCCATCTATATGGCTTTGCCAGCGAGGCGGAAAAGCAATGGTTCAAAATCTTGCTCAACGTGCAAGGAGTTGGCGCAAAGGTTGGGCTGGCGATTCTTTCTTTTGCCACTCCGACAGAAATCATGCAGGCAGTGGCCGCGCAGGATAAATCATTTTTTGCCAAAGTGCCGGGAATCGGGCCCAAATTAGCACAAAGAATCGTTACGGAATTAAAAGACAAGGTTGCCAAGCTTCCAATTGCCTTCACGGTAAATTCTCCGCAAGCTGTTTCTGCGAATAATTCTCCTGCTGCAAATTCATCTCAAGAGGGTGGCGTTGTTTCCGATGCCGTATCCGCATTGGCAAATCTGGGTATCGCGCGCATGGATGCATTTGTTGCGGTTAATAAGGTTGCAAATGACGATATGCGGCTTGAGGATGTTATAAACGCAGCCTTAAAAGAGGTTAGCCGATGAATGTTGTAAGCCCGATAAAAGAGCAGGCAGATGAGGCAGAAGTAAAATTGCGCCCACAAATGCTGAGTGATTTTACCGGTCAGAAGGATACATGTGAGAATTTGCAGGTTTTCATCAACGCGGCAAAAAAACGTGAAGAACCGCTTGACCACACACTTTTATATGGCCCTCCGGGTTTGGGCAAAACTACGATTTCCCACATAATCGCCAATGAGATGGGAGTCGGATTCCGCGCAACTAGCGGGCCGATACTAACCCGTGCGGCAGATTTAGCGGCGATTCTCACAAATTTGCAGGAAAATGAGGTGTTGTTTATTGACGAAATTCATCGCCTGAATTCAACGGTGGAAGAGGTTCTGTATCCGGCAATGGAGGATTTCAAGCTGGATTTGATTATCGGTGAAGGCCCTGCCGCCAGAACCGTGCGTATAGATTTGCCGAAATTCACTCTGGTTGGGGCGACAACGCGGCTTGGATTATTAACCAACCCGTTGCGCGACAGATTCGGGATTCCGCTGAAACTGGATTTTTATAGCTATGAAGAGCTGGAAAAAATGATTATTCGCGGGGCGGGGATTATGAATGCTGAAATCAGCAAAGACGGTGCGGCAGAAATTGCGCGGCGTGCCCGTGGAACTCCGAGAATTGCGCTGCGTTTATTGCGCAGAATCAGGGATTTTGCCGAGGCGGATAATGCTGCGATAGATAAAAAACTTGCCGATTCTGCGCTAGCAAGGCTGGATGTAGACAAAATCGGGCTAGATGGTCAGGATAGGAAATATTTGCGTTATATTGCCAGCCATTATGACGGTGGGCCGGTTGGAATTGAGACAATCGCCGCCGGACTTTCCGAAGAGCGCGATACGCTGGAAGAGACGATTGAGCCATATTTATTGCAGCAGGGATTCATCCAAAGAACCCCACGCGGGCGCATGCTGACGCAATCTGCTTTTGCGCATCTCGGACTGAAAATGCCCGAAAACCTGACGAAAGAAAATCCGGATTTATTCTAGCCATCTTCGAGATGGAGCAAGAACCATAAGCCGATAAGGATGGAAATAATTGCCGGTGTCCAAGCGGCAAGTATAATCGGCATATTTCCGGCGATGCCGAATGAGGCGGTGATTCTGGTGGAGAAAAAGAATAGAAATCCGGTAAACATTGCTCCGCTAATCAGCAATCCTGTGCGTCCTTTGCGCGAATATCGAATGGAGAATATTGCGGCAATCATAACCATTGCAACCAGCAAAATCGGTGTTGCGAGAATGGTGTGGAAATGCAGCTTGTGGCGCAAAGCAGAAAACCCCGAGCGCTCCAGAGTCTTGATGAATGACGGCAATTCCCAGAAGGAAATCGTATCGGGAGAATTGAAGCTATCCTGAATTTGCGCCAGAGAGAGATTGGTTCTGATGGAATAATTATCGAATTTTTCAGGTGGGGAAGCCGGCATATTAGTAATAACATCCGAGAACACCCAATAACCCTCTTTTAAAACGCCTGTACGTGCGTCAATGCGGCGTTTGAAATGGTTGGCATTATCAAACTCAAAAATCGTTACATCTTTAAATATCATATTATCAGTGGAAATGCTGGCGGCGGTGATGATGGTATCTTCATCGGCTTTTTCGTCATATTGCTTGAGCCAAAGTCCGGATTCTGAAACTGTGATTTGGCTAATTTTATTTTCAAAATAGCGGTCAATCGTGCGGCTGGCTTTTGAATTCATAGCGGCGGCAACGGGGTTGAAAACCGTCACTATCAATATGCCGATTATGAAGCTCGCAAAAAGCGAAGGGAACAGAAATTGCCAAACGGAAATTCCGGAAGCGCGCGCAATTACCAGCTCTTGAGTCTTGGTAAGGCGGATATAACATAAGATTGCGCCAAAGAGAAAGGCGAATGGCGCGATAAGTTGAACGAGACTTGGCAAGCGCAGGAAGGCGAGTTTTAAGATGAGGAAAAAGCTGACATCTATATTGGCTGCTTTTCTGAGCAATTCTACTAAATCAATAAGAAGTACCAGCAAAGAGCAGGTGACAAATCCTATCAGCAGCCAAAGCATGAAATGGCGTGCGAAATAGAATGATAATATTGTTGGAGTTTTCATGTGGCCATTTCCTTTTTCCCCTTCTCAAACAGAGAGAATCTGGTGTTTGTGGCTAATATATACAGGCTGGTTATGATTACTGAAAGCGGCATTGCGTACATCATAATTATGCCGAACTGGCTGCCTCCCGCCGCAATGTTTTTTATACCGATATTGATAATCACCAATAAAATAGAGATTGTAATGGCTGCGACAATTTGCCGTGCTTGCCCGCGCCGATTGAAATCTCCGGTGAGTAGAAAAGACAGGACAAGCAATGGTAGCGCAAAATTATATAGTGGCCAGCTCAGCCTCTCATGCGCTTCCGCCAGAAGTTTTTTGCGCTCTTTATCTGAGATGTCACTTCTCGGATATAGTAGCTCATGCAGAAAAAGCTCATCTTTCTTTTTGAGTCTGGTTAGATTTTTATCTGTATAAAAGCTGATATCCATCGGGTAGGAATCAAAATATAGAATATTCACCTCGCCGCTTTGCCTATCAATTTGCTGGCGGCTGGCATTATTCATCACAAATCTCACACCTTCCGGCCCATCGGTAATCAGCCCTTTTTCGGCCATTACGGTTTGTGGTTTTTCGGGGTTGCGATTATCATGCACCAAAATCCCAATCAGCGTGCCGTCACTCTGCCGCTCTTTGATATAAACCGCCAAACCCTTTGCCGGAGTGTTGAAAACCCCCTCCTGAAGCAATAGGCTGGCATAGTTATCTTGTAGGTAGAATTGCAAATCCTTGAATTCACGATATGAAACCGGAAGGAAATAAAGCGAGATGGAATAGCTTATTATTGTGACCAGAAAAGCCAGAATTATGAGTGGTTTGGCGATGCCGAGGCGGCTGATTCCGGAGGCCTTCAGCACAAGAAGCTCACTCTCATAGAGCAGTTTATTATAGATATAAATGGTGGTGCAAAACAGGGCGACAGGCAAAACCATCCATAACAGGGAGGGTAAGAGCAAAGTGATGAAATATAGGAAGGTTGTAAGCGGCAAGCCCTGATTGATAATAAAATCGACAAAACGCAAGCTCTGGCTCAACCACACCACGCAGGTGAGCGACACGGTGATGAAGAATGTCGGCGCGAATAAATTCTTGAATATATATTTCGTATATATTTTCATAGGAGAAAATTTGATTTTCACCAGAATATATTATAATCACCGAGCATACAAGCTTATGCACGGTTTTGCTGTCGCAGGCTCAGTTATGGGTTTGATATCCTCTAACGCACCATAATAAAACATACAAAATCATATTGTTTTAAATCGCAGGCTGGTTATCATAGGTTGCATGAGTAGACGCGAACTTGAGATTGAAATTGTTGATTTACGCTTGCAGAATCGTTATGCGGCGCTGCGGCTGAGCAATATTCAGGAAGATATTGATGATTTTATGGCTAAATATTATGAGGCTGTGGGTGATTTATGCTTGGAGATTTCCACCCTTGAGAGCAAATATGAGGGATATTCAAAGAAATTGCGCGGGGAAGCGCCGCAAATTAGTAAGATAAAAACATCTGAAACTAATTTCCATATTTTACCACGTTCAGAAGAGGTATATTCCTTCGAGAAAGAGGTGAAGGAGTTATACCGCAAGCTAGTCAAGATAACCCATCCTGATGTTTCTACCGAAAAGATGATGGCGGCGGAATATACACGGATGGTGAATGAGGCTTATAACGAAAAGAATTATCGTGAATTGTTGCGCCTCGACCAGCTTATCAATAGCGGTGAAGCTACCATCAAGGATTTGCAGCAGCAGAAAAATCAACTTGTGGATTCTACGCATGATTTGAAAGCGCAATATGAGCAGCTCAAGGATAGCCCGATGTATGTTTTGCGGCAGAAATTCGCGCAGGAAGATGATAAAGGCAAATCTATGATTGTTTCAATTCGCCAAGGTCTCAAAAAGCGGATTGCGGAAGAGAAAAGAAAGCTCAAAGCCTTGCGTATTGAATATATTGAGAGCATGGGTGAGCGGATTGTTAAGGCTGGAGCCAAAGTAAATTCCTAGGCTCTGTTAGCTAATTATAGTGATTCCCAGTTTTATAGCGGGGATGTCATTCCAGCGAAAGCTGGAATCCAGGGTCAAGTGCTCGTAGCCCTAGATTCCACATAGATTAATCGCTTACCAAATCTGTCGATTTGGATCGATTATATCTTCTGGAATGACAGTTATTGTTCGTTGTAAATTCTAAATTACTAATAATGCCTAGCCAACATCTTTCAATTGCACAGATTCTTTTAATGCAGCTAATCCGGCGAGGCGCGAGATAATGCCGATGGGAGAAGTTCCGCAGAATTCGTGCAATGCTTCGCAATCAATTTCCTGAAAGCTCATTCCGGCGGAATTCAAATTCCCCAGCCTATCGCGCTTTTCGTTGATGCGGTAATTTGCTCCAACCGGATTATTCCCGATGCTATAAACAAACGGTTCGGCGGGTTTGCCGTCGACCATATCAATTGTCGGCAAGCCTTCTTGGATAATCACCTCGGTGTTGGCTTTTTGGTCTTTGATGAAGGCCATTTTATTGCGTAATTTCTTGTTTATTTCTAATATTTCTTCACCTGAGCGCAGTGTGGTAATCCCCATGCCAAACGTGCCGGAATTGGGTTTTACAAAAACATAAGCTTCTTCTTTGATGCCATATTCATCATATTTGCGGCGGATTTTATGCAGGAGTTTTTCGGTTCTGACTGCAATGCATTCCAGCCCTTCTTTCTGTTTAAAATCCACTTTTCCGCAATTGACTGAGAAGGTGGAAATCAGCCATGGGTCAAGCTTGAAATCTGCAGCGAATTGGCGGGAGATTTCTTCATAAGCCTGAAAATGCTTGGATTTTTTGCGGCGATACCAGCCCATTTTGACCGGCGGGATAACGGGTTGTTTTATATCCACCAATTCATCCGGTGCGCCTGAGGTGAAATCGCGATTAGCAATAACTACGCAAGGTGCGGTTTCGCCAAAATAAACCAGCCCGTCTTTTTTATATGTGCTATGCACGGCAAAAGGCAGCTCTTTTTCGGATGAGAATTCTCCGGTTATGCCGACACTCACCTGCTTTCCGGCTTTCTCGATGCTGTGTTTGAGTGCGGTGATATTATCCCAATAATGCTCATTTCGGCTGAAATTTTCGCTAATCAAGCCCACGATTTTGCAGTTCGGGAAATATTCATCGAAATATTTTTTAATTTCCGCGCTGGCTCGTTCTTTTGCTTTCTGCCCAAGCAGATTAAATCCGGCGGGGAATATATTTGTGTCAACATGGGCGATTTTGAAGCCGGAATTACGGATATCAACTGAGCTATAAAAGAACGGGCGGATATCACCTGCATTGGCGGCAAACCAGCTCTCGACCTTTTCTTTATCCAGATTTGCTAAAATCTCATACATTCAATTCTTCTTCTATTTTGTCCCATAATTCAATTTCAGGCTTTTTACCATATAGCTTATCAACATAATTGAAACCACCGGGTGAGGTGATGTTAATTTCGGTAACATAATCGCCGATAACATCAATTCCGCAAATATATATATCATGTTTTTGCAGAAAAGGCTCAAGGGTTTTGCAGATTTCTAGCTCTCTTGCGGTTAGTTCGGTTTTTAGGGTTTCTCCGCCATGCACTGTACCTGCCAGAAAGCTTCCGTCTGGAGGCTTGCGTGTGAATGCTTCGGTATATTTGAAATTCACAAAAAGAATGCGCTTGTCGCCCTCGGTAATTTCGGGCAGGAATTTCTGTACCACGATTGGCATTTCGCTATTTGCCAGAATTTGCGCTAGCTCGGTTTGGGCAGTTTCTTCGTTCAGCTTTTTCACGCCATAGCCGCTATATTCATATAAGGGCTTAGTAACCACTTGTTTATGCGTGGCGATAAATTCCAATATTTTTGCCTCATTGTGGGAAATCAGAGTTGGTGGAGAAAAATCCGCGAAGAAATGCGGGGTGATTTTCTCAGCAAATTTGATGATGCTGGACGGGCGATTGATTATAAGGATTTTATCCTCAATCAGGCTTAATTGGTAGAGCAAGGTCAGATATGCCATATCCACAGGTGGGTTGGGGCGGAAATGGATAATATCAAAATCCTCATCCAGAATCAGCGATTCTTCATTATGGTTTTTTTTCGGCTCAAAGCGGCTGGCTTCTGCGTATAATTTTCCGTTCAGAAAGCTGATTGCTTGCGGCAGGCACTCAAACACATCATGCCCGCGTGCAATGGCTTCCAGCGCAATCACCGTGCTGGTTTCTTCGCCATTTTCACCAAGCTTTTCACTAATGATGAGGGTTCTGAGTTTTTTTGATTTATTCACTTCGTATGCTCTTAATCAATTTGGCTGTTATGATATTATCGCCAAATTCGAATTGATGCATTTCGTTTTTTTGGTTTTTTTCGGTTTCGCCGATATAGGATTTTTCATTTTCGGCAGCCATTATTTTTGGCCTTTTTGTTTCTGAGATGCGCGAGAAAATCAGCTCGCAATTTTCCGGATATTTCTTATATTTGCCGCCTTCTACCACTAATCCGAAGAAATCATTATCCGCAGATTTGTTTGTGGTAGAGGGTTTGAAGCTGATTTCATAAATCTCATCCTTGGCGAATTTGCGGATATGGTTGGAGAAGTTAGTTTCAATCGCGCCGATGATTTTGGCTTTTGCGGTGATATTCTTTTGTTTTTTCTCAGTTTTTGCGGTGAAGTTCACAACCTCTCCCGGCTCGCAGCTCAAAATCTCACAAAATTTATTTATCCATTCGGCGGAAAGCTTTCTTTCACCTTTTTCCAATCTTGCAATTTGTTGCTGGGAAGTTTTGGCGAGTTTGGCCAGCTCTGATTGAGTTATGCCCAAATTCTCACGAAGATATTTAATATTATTTTCCATATTACTGATAGATTTTCTCACTTAAAGATTATTATTGCGAGTAAAATCTACTTTCAGTTGTTTTTCAACCAAGTTTAATGGCAATTTCATAAATTCACAATAAATTATGCTGATGTATCAACGCTTGGCTTGCCGGAATTACCCTTGCTTACCACAACCATGGCCGGACGCAGCAAGCGTTCATGCAGGATATAGCCCGATTGCATGGATTGGATGATGCAGCCCGGTTCAACCTTCGGGTCTTCCACCTGTGCCATTGCCTGATGCAGATTATGGTCGAATTTATCACCGATATTCGGTTCAACGCGTTGTATTCCGCGCTTTTCAAAAACTCCGAGCAATTCTTTTCTGGTTAAATCCACACCTTCAAACAGATTTTTCAACACCCCATCCAGATTTTCTTTTTCGGGTACGGAATCGGTGGCACGTTGCAAATTTTCCAATACGCTGATTAAATCTTTTGCGAAAGAGGCAACGCCATATTTATTAGCTTCTTCAACCTCTTTTGCGGCGCGTTTTCTGGTATTTTCAGCATCGGCAGCGGCGCGTAGCATAGCTTCACGCAATTCCTCAAGCTGGGTTTTTAATGCTTCGACTTCATCATTAACGCCAGTTGCCGCGCGCGCTTGCTCAATGATATTCTCATCAAGCTGTGCTTCAATATTATCTTCTTCATTTGCTTTTTGTGCGGGGTTTTTGGCCATAATTTCCTCTTATGCAGAATATGTAGTGAATAATGTAATTATTTCAACCATTCAGGCAAAATTTCTCGTTCAAACATCTCATCATAGCTTTGCCTTTGCGCGGTGATAGCAAATTCAGAGCCGTTTACCATAACTTCCGCAATGAGCAGGCGGCTGTTATAGGTTGATGCCATAACGGCACCATATGCGCCGGCGGTGCGGAATGCAATCAAATCATCAGCCTGCAATTCAGGCATTTCACGCAGACGGGCGAATGTATCTCCGGTTTCACAAACCGGGCCTACAATATCATATTTTGGAGCAACTGCAATATCCCCCGGCTTTTGGTGTGGGGCAGTGCAAACCGGAATAATATCATGATGTGCGTCATAATAGGATGGGCGGATTAAATCATTCATCGCGGCATCAATAATCAGGAAATCGCGCTCTTCCGTATGTTTGGTATAAATCACCTTGCTGACCATAATTCCTGCATTTCCGGTGATAACGCGTCCGGGTTCAAAAATTAATTTGCAATCAAAACCGCCAAAAATTTCTTTTATCATCGCGGCATAATCTTTTGGATGTGGTGGGTTTTTACCCATCTCATAGGGAATGCCTAAACCGCCGCCCAGATCCAGCGTTTCGATTTTTAAGCCTTTTAAGCGTAATTCATTGACGAATTTCTTAACACGGGTGAAGGCAGCCTCAAATGGGGAGAGGTCAGTTATTTGTGAGCCGATATGGATGGAAACACCTTGCGGGTTGATGCTCTGCATGGCGGCAGCTTTTTCAAAAACCTCCATAGCGATGTTGATATCAATACCGAATTTGCTGGTTTTGAGTCCGGTAGTGATTTTTCCATGTGTGGCAGCATCAACATCGGGGTTTACGCGGATTGCGACATTGGCGGTTTTATTGAGATTCCCTGCAACTTTATTGAGCAATTCCAATTCCGGCACAGATTCCACATTAAATTGGAAAATATTATTCTCCAGCGCAAAAGCCATTTCATCGGCAGTTTTTCCCACGCCGGAAAAGATGATTTTATCGGGGGATATCCCGCATTTCAGCACGCGCCGTATTTCACCCTCGGAAACCACATCTGCGCCCGCTCCCAAATCACCCAGCGTTTTGATAACGGCGAAGTTGGAATTTGATTTTACGGCAAAGCAAATCAGCTTATTTAAGTCGGCAAGATTTTCATCCATCACCTGATAATGATGGGTCAATGTCGCGGAGGAATAGCAATAAAACGGTGTGCCGATTTCACGCGCAATTTCGGTGATTGCTACATCTTCTGCAAAAAGCTTGCCGTCTTTATAATGAAAATGATCCATAAGCCGAGATTTTTAGCATTTTTGCACAATCTATGCCAGATTAAAGTTAATAATTAGTTTTATGATATTTTGTCGGGTCAAAGCTAATCGGAAAATCATAAGTTAGCACTTGCGCACCTGCATCAAAATCTTGCGGAACGGGTGGAAAAGGCGAATGGGTTAATTTCCGAGCAACTTCAATGGCAGCTCTATCTAAGATATTATATCCGGTTTTCTGGATGAGGCTATATTTCATAACATAGCCGCGCCGATTGAAAGAGAGCCGCAAAATAGCATTTCCTGCCAGATTCTGTTCGCGCGCCTGTTTCGGGATACGGCTGGTTTCCTGAACGGTTAATTGCAGTAGGTCAATATAGGTGGCGGCGGCTTTGGCATCTTGGGCGAGGCTGTTGCCATAAATACTGCCGGATTTCTTGGTGCTGGTGAATTTTGTCGGGGTTGTTTGCTTTGCCCCAACCTTGAGATTATCCAATGTTGTTTTTTTCTTTTCCGGCTGCGGGGTTGGTTGCGCAATTTCAGGTTCATTCGCAATTTTCTCTGGATTATTTTCTTCAGCCTTTTGGATGTTGAGCAGCTCATCCTCTTTTTCCTCCTCTTCAGTGCCGAGAGAAATTCCTGCCGAGCCAAGGCGGATTTTCAGAATCTCAGGTTTTGCGATGATTTCAGGCTGATTATTCAGATAAATCACAAAAATAATCGCCGCGATTACATGCAACGAAATCGCGGTTATAAATGAATATGCTTGTAGTTTTTCCTGCTGCATTTTTGTTTTCTTGTATTTTATATTGGTGCTGAGGTTATGAGATAAAGATTTTTTACACCTGCCTCGCGGACGAGCTGCAAAATCTCAATCAATCTGACAGCATTTAAATTAGCATCGGCTTTTAGCATAATTTCGGCTTCAGGGTCAGTTTTTAGTATATTTATCAGCCTTTTCTCGAGCAATTTATCGCTTACTAATTCCAAATCCAGAATCACCTCATCTTCTCCAATGAGAATTTCCAGAGGCTCGGTCACAACGGCTGAGCCACTGAGGGAAACCGGCGCGTCAATCGGCAGAACATCGGTGCTGCGCAATGTTCCCTGCACGATGAAGAAAATCAGCAGCAGGAACACGATATTGATAATCGGGATTGTGCTGATTTCGATAGAGCGTTTTTTATGAGTTCCAAAATCCATGAGATGCCATCATATTTATAATAGTGAAAAAATCAATTCCTGAGCTGTGCAGGTTCGACCCAATAAGCGGGATATTTAGCGCGAAGCTGCTGCAAGGCTTGCTGTTGTGTGGTTTTATCGGGGAAAATGCCGAAACAGGTTGCGCCGCTGCCTGTCATTCTGGCGAGTTTGCAACCCGCAAAATTCCGCAAATCCTCAATTATGGTGGTGATTTCCGGCATAATTTCAATCGCAGCAGATTCTAGATGGTTTTCTCTTTCGTAGAAATTCCGGCTGGTTTTGGGCGTGCGCTCTCCCAGTATAAATTGCTCAAAAACTGATTTTGTTGCCAGCTCTTTTTTGGGGTTGATTAGCACAAAAAGCAATTCCTCTTCAATTTCTGCTGGGGTTAATATTTCACCGATTCCGGCAAAATAAACCGAATTTTTGTGATTTAATTGTGAATATAAACAGGCAGGAACATCCGCGCCCAGCGTTAGCGCGATTTCGTATAATTCTGTATCGGGAATATCAAGCTCCCAGATTTTGCGGGTGAGAATCAACGCGGCGGCGGCATCGGCAGAGCCACCTCCCAGACCTGCGCCGAGGGGGATGTTTTTGGTTAATGTGAATTCGATGCCTGCATTTATGCCATAGCGGGTTTTGATGGCATGCGCGGCGCGCAGGATTATATTATCTTCTATGTCAGAGCCGGTGAGGGATATTTCAGATGCGGGGCGGGCAGAGATTTCGTCAGCAATATCGAGGAAAACCGCGAGGCTTTGCAGTTCGTGATAGCCGTCAGCGCGTTTTCCGGTGATTTCTAGGAATAAATTTAATTTTGCATGCGCCTGCAATTTCAATTCTCGCTGGTAACATTATCCGCAGCGGGAGTTGAATTTTGGTTTGCAACTTCTAACAAGCCTTGCTCCAGCTTCAGTTCCAGCTTTTGCTTTTGTTCTGCATCAGGGTCGCTATCCAGTGCGCGCTGCCATTGGAATTTTGCCTCATTTTTGCGGCCAAGCTTCCAGTAAACATCGCCGAGATGGTCATTCACGGTGGCATCATAGGGCATTTGTGTGGCGGCCTCTTCGAGATATTCCACGGCTTTTGCGTATTCACCGAGGCGATACCACGCCCAGCCAACACTGTCGGTAATGTGGGAATCATCGGGGCGTTGCTGGTGCGCTTCGATAATCATTTCTTTTGCATCCTCAAGATTTATCCCCATATCCAGCCATGTATAGGCGAGATAGTTCAATATATCAGGCTGATTTGGCTGTAGGCTCAGCGCTTTCTTGAGGTCTTTCTCCGCCGCTTCCCAGTTTTGTAAGCGCTCATAACTAACGCCTCTGGCAAAATATATCGGCCAATATTTGCTGGTATTTTCTGAGCTTTTTCTGGAATCCAGCTCTTGCAGCCCTTGCGTATAATAATCAATTGCCTGACTGTAGCTTTCTTCCTTGCGGGCAAGGTCACCAAGGCTAATCATGGCTTCCAGCTTGGTTTCTTCACTAGAAATCAGATTCTCAAAATATTGACGGGCTTTTGCGTTTTCATCCATTGCTTCAAAATTGCGCGCAATAGTGAGTTTGGCATAATCACCGAGGGTAGATTTTGTGCTTATCTGGCGCAGGATATTATTCGCTGATTTATAATCTCCTTCATTTATGAGGATGCTTCCGAGTAGCATTTTCGCTTCATCCAATCCGGGATGGAGATATATGGCAAGGCGGAAAAAGGCGGCGGCGCGGTCAGAGTGATATTCCGTCATGATAATTCCACCAATGCCTAAGAATGCTTCTGCCGCACCTTGTTTGACATTTTTGATTTCATGATAATTCTCAATTCGGCTGAAGCCTTCCAGCTTGCGTTCAATCAATTTCATCTTGGTTTCATCATTTCTGGCTTTGAAAAAGCGATGCGCATTTGCGGCTATGGAAGTTGGCAGTTTATCACCTTTTATCAGTTCATTATAAAGCTGCTCGGCCTTTTTATCATTGCCTGCAATCTCAGCAATCAGCGCATAGTGATAATCCACAAACGGGCGGATAGCTTGCTCTTTTTCCAGAGTTTCCATCATTGCCTGCGCAGAGAGTTCATTACCCATGCCGAGCTTGACCCATGCATGCAAGATTTTATGGATAATTGTATATTGGTCTTTGCTTTTGAGTTTAGTGAGGATTTCATCCGCCTGTTTGAAATTCCCCTTCTCAATCGCAGCAGTTACCAAGGTCAGCCCAGCGATTGTAGATTCGTCATTTTCCTGCATCATGTCGGCGATTTGGAAGGCTTCGGAGAATTTGCCGGAAACCAGCAATAAGGTCATCGCTTTTGACTGCAAATATTCATTCGCATTATTACCGCTCAGAGTACCGGAGAAATAATCCGAGGCTTTTTCATAATCGCGGTTTTTTGCGGCGTGAAATCCGGCGAGATATTGCCCAACCCATGATTTTTCAGGTGAAAGATTCACGTTTTGCGCTATTTCGAGGCGGAATCTCTGGCTCACCTGCATGGCAGCAACCGCCATTAGTAAGATTGCCAGTAGGAGTAGTATTATTTTTTTTGTCAGAATCATAGTAATTTACTTGAAAATAAGGGATTTTTCCTATATTAACACGACCAATTATTATTGATATAAGAAATTTTCAGGAAGTTTAAAGGAGAATATCATGGGAAGTAAGAATAATCCGGCAGCACGTGGAACAGCGGGTGGAGTTAAGAAAATTGGCGGAAAACCTATTAAGCCGGTCAAGTATATTGGTAAATATGTTGGTCACGGAAACTATATTGCCGGACAAACAGAAGCCGGACAATTGATTGAATCAGACGGTGTGCCGACACCTTATTCGGATATTATTCCTGATTCTGCTGAGGCATAAAAATGGCTGATATTCCTGCTCTGAAATGGTTGAGAGAGGCAGGAGTGGATGAAATCGCGGGCGATACGCCCAGAGATTTCTTCGCCGAAAGTGCAATTGCCAAACAGGCTGCTATTGATGCGAAGTCTAAAGGTTCAGTAAATGCGCCTAAGAAAGATGTGGCGCAGCGGAAGCCTATCTTGCAATCTGCTTCAACATCAATTCAATCAAATACAACGCAGGCAAATAGCGGGTTTATGGATAATTCTTCAAATTATGCCGGATTGTCGGAAACGATTGAATCGGCGCGCAAGCTTGCCGAGGCAGCGAATAATCTTGATGAATTGAGAAAAGCGGTTGAAGGCTTTGATGGCTGTTCGCTCAAGAAAACTGCAAATAAAACCGTGTTTTGTGATGGTAATCCCGAAACTAAGGTTATGCTGATTGGCGAAGCTCCGGGTGCGGATGAGGACAGGCAGGGAATTCCATTTTGCGGGATGAGCGGGCAATTGCTCGATAAGGTGCTCAAATCAATCGGGCTTGACCGTGAGAGCGGATTTTATATCACAAACACAATTTTTTGGCGGCCTCCGGGCAATCGCAAACCAACGCCGGAAGAATTGGCGATTTGCAAACCTTTCCTTGAAAAGCATATAGCGCTGGTCGCCCCTAAAATTTTGCTGCTGGTCGGAGCAACGGCGGTGCAGGCGATTTTACAGGATAACTCTTCGATGAGCAAATTGCGTAGCAAGCAGTTCAAATATAAAAATGATTATATGGATGCTGATACCGAGGTGATGGTGACATATCATCCTTCATATCTGATGCGCTCGCCGCTCAATAAGCGTTTGGCGTGGGAAGATATGTTGCTGTTTGAGGAAAGAATCAAAAATTTGGGGTGATTGTTATGAGAAAAATCTGGTTTTTAGCGGTTATAGTTTTTACGTTTTCGGCAAATGCAGAAGAGAGTGCGCAGGGAAATGCATTGACGATTTATAGCAAAGCTGCACCCGGCTCAATTGACCCGAATATATATCGTCCGGTTGCGGGTGGCCAGAATTATGGCAATTATTCCGTGCCCGGCTATGCGGTGGTGCGCCATGTGCGCGAGGTGAATCTGGGTGGCAAGCATACCGTGCTGAAATTTCAGGATGTCGCTGCCAAGCTTGACCCAACAACCGTGCAATTTAAATCTCTGACTGATGAGAAGGGCACAAAAGTTACTGAGCAGAATTATCAATTTGATTTGGTGAGCCAGCAAAAATTATTGCAGAAATATATTGATAAGGAAATTACCGTTGAGCGCAATGTCGGCGATAATATAGAAACGATTTCCGGCACGCTGATGAGTACAGATGGTGGGTTGACGCTGAAAAACCCTGCCGGAAAAATCATGATAATTAATGATTATTCCTCAATCCAATTTCCCGAACTTCCCGGCGGGCTTATCACTAAGCCGACTCTGGTTTGGGATATATACACTGCAAAAACCGGTAAGCATCAGGCGGAAGTAGCATATCAAACCGAGGGGATAACTTGGTGGGCGGATTATAATCTGACTTATCGTGAAGGCAAAAATGCAAATAGCGGTTTGGTGGATTTCGGCTCTTGGGTTTCAATCATCAATCAAAGCGGGGCTTCATATAATAATGCGAAATTGAAGCTGATGGCAGGGGATGTGCAGCGTGCAGCGCCTCCGCAGAATGTTTACAGGAAAGAGATGCGCATGCTTGCGATGGAGGCTGATTCTGCTGCTCCGAGTTTTGAGGAAAAAGCATTTTTTGAGTATCATTTATATACGCTAAATCGTCCGGCAGATTTACCCGATAATTCGACCAAACAATTGGAGCTTATCCCGCAGGCGCAAAATGTTCCGGTGGAGAAGATTTATCTTTATAACGGAAATTCGCAAGCCCATTATGGCGGGGTGAATACGAATCGTGATATCGGCACGCAATCTAACAAAAAAGTGGATATTTATCTCAAGCTCAAAAATGATGAGAAATCCGGTTTGGGTGTGCCTTTGCCTTCAGGGCGTTTGCGGGTGAATCAGCGTGATGATGATGGCAGCTTGGAATTTATCGGCGAGGATATCATTGACCATACAGCGCGCAATGAGGATGTGCTGGTGCGCCTCGGCAGTGCATTTGATGTGGTGGGTGAGCGCAAGCAAATTGATTTCTCATATGATAGCAATCGCAAAATTATCGAAGAGGAATTTGAAATTAAGCTGCGTAACCAGAAGAAAAAAGGCGATGTGAAGGTGATTGTGAAGGAAAATCTATATCGTGCGGCAAATTGGAAAATTATCAGCTCCAGCGATAAATATGATAAGGAGAACTCCAATACTATCCATTTCCCGATTGAAATTGATGCGGGTGAGGAAAAAACAATCCGCTATCGCGTGCGCTATAGTTGGTAAGGTTTAGTCAGCAGTCAATGTTCAATGTTCAATAATAGATTGGCATTTGAGTGACGGATATTCACTTTGGCTGCATAAAAACTCTAGCATATCCTCCACGCCTTTGCTTTGCACAATCAGGCTCAGCTCACGGCGATAGTTAATCGCGAGGCTGAAATCCTCAAAAACTATGTCATTGATATACCAACCATAATTTTCCTGAGCTTTCATGAGATAACGCAGCGTGATTTGCTTAGTGCCGATGGCAAGCGGCATAGTCACCACCAGATTGGCGAAATCTTTGTCGGTACTATTCTTGGTTTTTTTCACTTGGCAATTGCCGTGAAACGGGTGCTGATTCGGCATAAATTCAAACTTCTCTGCCAGCAGAAGCAATATTATCGAGTTTAGTTTGATATATTGTTCGCGGGTCATAACATTCTGATATTTCGGCAGAATGAGCCTAAAATCCGGAATATCCGGTCTGCCCCAGAGATAGTTCAGGATTTGCTGTTTAGCCGCAAAATCGCGCTCATTAACCAAATCATCATTGGTAAAATGG
>Ga0066641_10000340_pt1 | contig 21424 bp, 22 predicted proteins | sample CryGeyCG2114_065_FD_59509 | JGI IMG/M metagenome (GOLD analysis project Ga0066641, IMG submission 59509) | Groundwater microbial communities from aquifer - Crystal Geyser CG12_big_fil_rev_8/21/14_0.65 | ecosystem: Environmental > Aquatic > Deep subsurface > Groundwater | place: USA: Utah: Grand... | reverse complement strand
AAGCGGAGATATGAAAAAGATCTGGTATCGGTGATCAAGACAAGACTTTCTACAGAGCCTGCCTGTCCCCAATATTTAAATACAAAAGCGCAAACTAAAATTCTATGCTGACATTAATCAAAGCGATCATCCTTGGCATCATCCAAGGCATAACAGAATGGCTGCCAGTGTCCAGTTCAGGGCATCTGGTGATATTCCAGAGGATGTTAGGCCTTTCAGTGCCTGTATTCTTCGATATACTGCTGCACATAGGGACTCTGATAGCAGTTGTCGCTGTCTTTCATAAAGACATAATGGACATGATCAAAGCTGTGTTCACATTTAGATTCCAGACAGTGCCAGGAAAGCTCGCGATCTTCATAATCATCGGATCCATCCCGACAGCCATCATCGGCTTCGCGTTCCATGATCTTTTCAGCTCTTTTTTTAATAGTCTGCTCGTAGTCGGGATCGCGTTGATCGTGACAGGGATTTTCCTTTCGGTATGCGAACGAAAAGAAGGAAAGAGAAGTCTCGACACAAAGAACGCATTCCTTATTGGGATAGCACAAGGCGTTGCGATAATACCGGGCATATCAAGGTCCGGGTCGACTATCGGCACTGCGCTTCTGCTAGGGATAAAAAAAGAGACAGCAGCACGGTATTCATTTTTACTAGCGATACCTGCGATAATCGGCGCAGGGATATTTGAAGGAAAAGAGATCATATTCTCAAGTATGGATTGGCTGCCTGTGATAGCTGGAGTGTTGACATCTGCGATCATCGGATACTTATGCATCAAACTATTGCTGAGATTGATCGCGAAAAGAAAATTTCACCTATTTTCAATCTATTGCATCCTCGTCGGAGTGATATCTATCATTTTGCACTACGCAGGTTTCTGATCGTCCTGATGATCCCTTCGACCATCTCACCGAACAGCTTCTTTCCGTTCTCCGCTGTCGCCTTTGACGCGAAACCGAAAATGCCAGTCTTCGATCTCTTCTTTGGCCGGATTGAATAATCTTTATCATCCGGCACTTCATCGATGGCTTTAGTCATGTCGACTTTTTCTGGATGCAGGTGAAGCATAAGAGATGTCTCGTCGCGTCCAGCGTGTCCGTCACCATCAGAGAATATTCCTTCTAGAAAACTGTATGGGTCGATGATGAACACATCTGCGTCTTCGTGGTCTTTTAAGAATTCTTTCGCTGCGACTTTGAATCCAGCCAGATGATCGCTTCCAAGATGGCCGGGTATCATGTATATCTTCCGAAAGCCATGATGATGGATGCGTTCAAGTATCTCTTCAATCATTGCTTTGTATACATCAAAATCAGCTGTGAATGTTCCGGAATAGAATGCTGTCGCGGTGCAAAGCCCGTATTCATATAGGGGATGCACCATGATGCCAAGTTTCTCGCTCACTTTTCTCGAAAGTGCCATTGCGACATCGCTGTCTACGCATAATGGCATATGGGGTCCATGCTCTTCGATTGCCCCGATTGGAAGTATAATTTCATCATCATCAGAATCCTTTAGATATGTCTCGATCTCTGGCCATCTCATCTCTTTCATGAATTGTGCATCTGCCATCAAAACCACCAGATTCTGTGATGCGAGGCTGTTTAATATGCTTTCGCATTTTATGTTATAACTGGGTGGTGGTGTTTTCCGTAAGGTTTTTAAAGGGGTCTATATTCCCTGCCTCGATAATGGCAGAAGATCTAAAGACATTAAATATTGCTATGGTTGCATGGAATCCAGAAGATGCAGGCAGATATCATGATATCGTGGTACCAGAATACCTAAGGGCACATAAAGGCCGAGTAAAGACAGTGCAGACAGTCGAAGCATCTTATTTCATGGAGTCAGATCTTTGTACTATCGTCGGGTTATGCGATCAGGATTCTGTGGCAGAGACCAGATTCCTGGTTCCAACTGATTGTCGGAAACAGATTGAATACTTGAGGAAGGATGGTGGTAAAGGGCCATTTTTCACCGCTTATTATGATCCTTTTCTTGCTGGTATTGACTGGGAAGACAAGAATCTATGGACTTATGCATTCGCATTCAAATTGTATAGCGATGACGGAGAGACTGTGCTATTGAGCCAGGATCGTTCCAGGCATCTTATGAAGAAGATGGCACGGCGGAACATTGAGTCGATATCTCCGGATCTTGTGGCGCATCATGGTATTGTCCTTGATTCAGGCACGATAAAGCTTGATTTCTGCAATCCTTCTGAAGAGAGCACATTAGTGACTTTGATTGAGACCAAAAAGCGTGGCACAGATACGATGCATTTTATAATTCCAAAAGACTATGGTCGTTGTTTTGAGCAAAGCCTCTCCACGAACGCGACTTTTTATCGTGCGAAGAATGTGACGATGGCAGAGCTCGCAGAAGGCGCGACTGATGTGGGAGATAGACATTTCCACATGGCTTTCGCGTTCGAGATAACTGATCGAAAGAGACGTATCGTCCGCTGGCGGGAAGAGTTCAGCTGGCTCTATGATGTACTTGAAAATAGGTGATGATAATATGGTTAAACGTGATTCATATGAAGCGCTGCAAGTGCTTGAGACATTTCTTGCTGCTGTCGATATAGAAGAGGCAGGTAGGTATCAGATGGTCAAAGTGCCATCTCATCTTAAGCAATACAAAGGGGTTGTGGATGTTGTGCATACAGAATATCTTGATCACATCAATCCATTTGAATTGAGCACAATTGTATGTGTGAATGAAAAACCCGTCACTGGAATCGATTACAAACGATTTTTTCTAATACCAGATAACTTCGAGACAGCCATCAATTTCCATGGCACAAAAGGTGGACTGATGCCGATGATGTCGATGTACTATGATCCTTTCATATCGGCGTTCCCGACCGGCCAAAGATATGATTATGCTTTTGCGTTCGAGCTCCACGATTTTTCAGGTGATCGGACATTATATAGCCGAAATCATGGTTGGTTATACAGTCGGCTAAATAAGATGGATGATATAGATCTGCCGATACATCTGGTGTCGCACAAAGGCGTTGTCAGAGAAGTAGAGAGTGTTTCATTTCCCGAATACAATAACTCTGGCCTATGCACACTTGTGACTTTGCTTGAGAAGTGCAAGTCTGATGCGGGCAGCAGGAAAGTGAAATTCCTTTTGCCAGAGGACTATGTGGATAATTTCAAAGCAAGTCCATTGACACCAGTCACTCTGTTCAAAGATCCAAATGTGACGCAGCTATTGTATCATCCAGCCAGTCGACCATCTGAGCACATAGAATGCGATCTTGCGTTCGGCATGGAAGTAAGCGATGGGAAAGTCGTACGCTGGCGTGACAATTTCACATGGCTCTATGATATCCTGCCAAAAGTTGATCTTGAGAATCTGTTCTATGAAGATTGATCTTTGTTTACCTATATCATGATTAAAAGTAAGGATCCTCGTTTCACTCAGATCAAAGTTTGAATTCCGCTTTCTTCCATCTGCCAATCTTAAACATCACGATATTAGCAAGACCTGAGAATATAATCGCGGCAAGCATGCCCCACCAGACTCCAGTGATCCCTAACGCGCGCGTGATCGACAAGTGATGCGCAAGTGGCGCTGCGATCCCAAACCATGCGATACCAGTGATCACAAGTGGTGTGACAGCATCTCCTGCTCCTTGCTGGGCTCCACCGAGTATCAGCATCATGCCTCTGAACAGATAGCTTACTGCGATGATGCGGAAATACCAGTGCCCGATCTCTACGACACGGATGTCGCTTGTGAAGATCATGACCCAGAATCTTGGGAAGAAGAAAAACAGCAGCGCCATTATGGACATGAACAGTGTGACAAAAGAGAGCGCTGTCCAAGTGGTCTTCTCAGCGCGATGGAGATTCTTGGCTCCGACATTCTGTCCGACGATGGCCATCACAGCGCTCATCATCCCGACAGCAGGAAGCACGACAACACCATTCATCCGGATCCCGATGCCGTATGCCGCAAGCGCGAAAGTGCCGAAATAAGCGACGTTTCTCATGAGAAGCATCATCCCGCCTGATACCATGATCTGGCTGATAGTAGCAGGCAATCCGACCCCGATGATTTTTCTGATCAAAGGAAAGTCTGGTCTCAATTTTTTAAGCTCAAGCTTGAAGAACCCTTTACCGCTCAAGAGATATCGGAAGAGCAGCACACAATTCAGCAGACCTGATATCGCAGTCGCCACGGCAGCACCAAAGACTTCCATGCGTGGGAATGGACCGATCCCGAATATAAGGAATGGATCAAGTATGATGTTGAATATCGTGGTCGCTGCCATTATCTTCATCGGCGTGATAGTGTCTCCTTCGCCACGCAATATCCCTGTCGCGACGAATGTCAGAAAAAGGAAACTAGATGTTATGAATATCACTCTCCCATAATCTAGTACATAGGGTAGGATATCGTCAGTGGCGCCAAGCCCGGTGAATATGCTCTTTGCGAAGATGGTGCAGAAGATAGTGACGATGACAGATACAAAGAGGATTATCAATATGGACTGATGCGCGACTTTCCGTGCGTCGCCGGGTCTTTTCGCTCCTATGTATCTCGCGATGAAAGACGTCGCGCCGATTCCGACACCGTTTCCGATAGCTATGAAGATGAAGAACACCGGGAAGACGACAGACACTGCCGCGACAGCATAGGCGTTCAGACGACCAAGCCAGATAGTATCCACTAGATTGTACAAAGTCCCCATGAACATCCCAAGGATGACAGGCCATGCAAGTTTCAGGAGCTGTTTATGGACTGATCCATTCAGCAAATCAACTTTTTCCCTCATAATCAACTATAGCACGCGAGTCTGTTTTAAACCTTTTGGTGTGTGAAGTTTGGGGTTTGGGCATTATGTCGTGGGTGATTTATTGTTGTCAAATACTCACACCCCACACCCCTTACCCTATGGCCCACATACTTCTCATGCCCCACACCCCAAAACTATAAAAACCCAGTACTCTAAAATTCTTTGATGGACAATATAACACATATCCTGATGGCATATCTTCTTGCTGTGCTATTCATCGATTTCTTCAAGCTCCATTCCATCAGAAAATATGTCATCTGGACTTCAGTTATCGCAGCTATCGTGCCTGACACTGATATTTATCTCAGACTATTCGGTCACGGCACTTATATGGTCTATCATCGGTTCATGAACTCGATATTCATAATTCCGTTGGCATCATACCTTATCTATCGAGTCATGGCATCAAGACTGAAAGGCGGAGATAGAAAATACGCAAAACGGCTGTTCGATATCGCTTTCCTGTCATACTGCGTGCATGTATTTCTGGATGTCAGCGGATCCTGGGGCGATCTTCTGCTGTTTCCGTTCTCGCTTCGAAAATTTCATCTTGACATGAATCCGATTGTCGATATATTTGTCCTTCTGCCACTTGTCATGTTCTTCATCATATCGATGATGACAAAGAAAAGGCAGAACCAAGTGGCTCAGGTCGTGATGACCATTCTGCTCGTGCACTTCGGTTTCAAGGCATTCATCCATTCATCCGCAGTCAATGTCGCGACACAGAATGGATTCCATGATCCTGTGGCGATACCGGATTTCATAAACCCTTTCAATTGGTACATCATCGGGCAGAATGAGACTCAATATGTGACGGCGGATCTTGACATGCAGTTCAGACGATTCGATGATATAAGATATTATGACAAAGCAGTTCTGTCAGATGCAGAAGAAGTCGCAAAAACAAACAAGGACATGGATATGTTCCTGAGATTCGCGCGTTTTCCATACGCGATGAAAGATGGCGATAAGATCTTTGTGGATGATCTGAGATTCGGAGACGATGGTAAGGGCCATTTCAGCATGGAAGCATATCTGACTTAGAATAAACTAAAATTCTAAAAAAAGAATAAAGAAATCAAGCACTGTATTTCTTGTCAAGCGCCATGAAGGTCTCTGCGAGCAATTGTTCACCGGGCTTGACATTGATCTTGTCAAGGATAGCGATCTTCGTGTTCGTGTATGTGTTTTGCATCTGTTCTGCTACAGAGCTGCCGTTAAGATCTGATCCCATCTTGCTTCTGTCATCAGGGAGATTCAGTAATTCAAGGAATTTCATCTTTGAGTCGACATCTGTCTTTAAGCAGAACATCTCAAGGCTAATCCTATATTTGTATGCGCTCGCGATCAATCTGTCATCACCGGATTCCATGTGTGCGAGATACGCGATAAGGTTGGCTTCATGCCGCCATGAATATCCTCTAGATTGCGCCATCTTCTGGGTCAAAGGAAATATTTCTGGACTGGCTATCGTGATCTCGTGTGTCGCAGGAGAATATGCGCTTGGTATCCGCATCATGTTCATAGTCATGGTCCGGATCGGCCGTCCCATCCTTATGCGTGTAGGTCCCTTCACTGCTTTTCCTTCGATCTTCTCGATGACTTTATTGAGATTTTCATCAAGGCATTTGATTGTCTCAGTCACACGCAGTGTCGGTGCATTCATTTCATTCATCCGTGTGAATGCTTCTTTGTACCAACTAGCGACTTTTTGGATGTCTTGAGCGAGCGCAGCATTGTCATAGCCTTCGAGCTCAAGCTCAAGTTTCTTATGCAGTGGTTCTCGTAGTTTATTCGCATGGAAGAGCCCTCCGCCGATATATCTTTGGACTTTGTATCCTTGCATGATCGCTTTTATCACTTTGTTTCCCATGAATCGTGGATGATTGCCAAGCATGCCTACAGCCCAGATCATACCTTCGATGCTTCGTGGTGATGCATCAGATACTGTGGATGCGCCCTTTGAATATGCCGGGTACACTTTCCGAGAATAATTATTTTCGACAAAGCTGTTGATTTTATCTTTTAGTTTCTTCAATTTTTCTTTCATTTTTCCCCTCCCTGTCAAATCATATAGAATAGTTGCTTTCCGGAGTAGTTATTAGTCATGCATTTAAAAATATTGCTCTTCATATCCCTAATCAATCTGTGATCGCATGTTTTTCATTAGATTTATATATCTACTAAGCAAAGACAGTCTTTAGGGGGTATATATGCCACATCAATGCGTCAGATGCAATGAGATGTATCCAAACGGAGCACAAGAGATTCTTAAAGGATGCAGATGCGGTTCTAGATTATTCTTCTTCATAAAACAGGAACGTATCGAAGAAGCGAAGGTCATGACGACCAATCTGACGCAGGAAGAGAAGAAGCAGATCGAAGATGATGTCCTGGACATAATCGGTGATAAAGCGAAGAAAGATCAGCCAGTCGTCCTTGATATCGAGGCGATAAGAGTCACCGGTCCAGGGAAATTCGAACTCGACCTTGTGCATCTCTTCAAAGAGGATGATCCTGTGATCTATAAGCTTGATGAAGGCAAATATGTCATTGATATCGTCTCTACATTTGCTAAGAAGAATAAACTCCGAAAGAAGTGACTGTTTTGCTTTTTATCACTTTATTCTAAATTATTTTGTCGTTCTGAGCAATCTATACAAGGGAATTAAATTAAATTTAGATTCTAATTGATTTTTCTTTGAATGAGACCAAGGGTGATTTCAATGAGATTAGATGATACAATGGATCAATATAAGCATAGGCCAAAAGATATTTTTGCGATGAATAAAGTATACCAAAGATTATGGGATGAAGAAAGATATAACGATATTGTCAGTTTGCGTCGTCTTTCGAAAATCGATTTTGATACAGATGTGTTGGAAGATGATCTTCATTCTAAAGTGCAGATGCAATATTCCAAACTTGCTATGGTCGGATTATATAGTCAGATGGGGGCCCTTAAGGATCTCACTGGCTATGGTCCAGAATTAAGCCATAAAAAGGTGCGGATGATCTATGCCGACCTGGCTACCCGCGGGAGATTTCTAGATATACAGATCTATTCAAATTCATTATTTCCAGTATTACCTGTTCTAGATAAAGAAGATGTCAGGTCTGGGCAGATGCATTGCATCGCAATGGATGATCTTGATAATCTGCTTGTCTCAGCCGAGATCACTGGAATTGCGCTTGATCGATATGTGGCCGAGATGGCAGTCTCTGAATGGACTGCGGATCGGCGGACAGATCAACTTGCTTTTTTAGTTGAACATAATCCGGAAATACTTGTTTTAGCCACAGGATTCATCGAGAAGAGAATGATTGAACTTGCGAAAGGCGGGTGGTTTCACGAGATAGAACGCCTCTCAAAAGCGACAAATGTCCCGCTTAATTTTGACGTGAAAGAGCAGATGGCAAGATACATATATTCCCAAGAAAGATCTTCATTCGATCTTTCCCCTGACATCTCCTCTGTGATATTTGAGCATGCCCTCGCCAGTCGTGTAAACGACCTCTAATTTCCCTGAGACCTGCTCGCCGACTGTACCAAAGACACACGAGTTGAGCGTGAATCTGGCGCTGTCTCCATTCAGGAGTGTTGTACCAAAAGTCTCGTTGCATTTTCCAAGGGTTATCATGTCTACAGTTATGTCCTTGCCAAGGCTGTTTGTAAGATATAAGCTTGCTGAATCTGGTTTCAAGATGAAATCCTGGCACGCCATCCCATATGAGAACATGCAGATCTGTTGGCTTTGTCCATCAGTTTTTATGACACCAAAATACGCAAGGCCTCCGATGACGACCAATCCTGCGAGGACTGCCCATCCATAGGACATCAAGAATTCCATCGCCGCCTGTCCTTTCTTCAAAATCACATCACCCCGGAAAGCAAACCACTTAAGAGGTATTTTGCACAATAGAAGATCAAGATTGATATACCCACAAAGAATGGGATAGATCTGATGCTCTCTCTAGCTGTCCCTTTTCTGATGATGCTTATTATTATGGCTGAGAATGTGCTTGTGACAGTCAGTGAAAGGATAGCGAATGTCCTGTAATCATTCATGTCAATGCTATTTGGAGAGATCGAGAAAAAAGATGGTCCAGAACTGCTTCCAGCTGCGCCAGCCCCGATCTTCAAGGCAAGTCCCTGCACCACACCAAGAAGATTATATGATAACGCCATAAGCGCAGGTGCTGCGGCGATCGTGGCGAAACCGATGAATATGACATAAGTCATGACTGATGCTGCCATCTCTTTTTTCAGTATCTCAGTCTCTTGTATGTCTGTCGCTATCTTATTTAAGAGGTCGCCTAGCTCGCCACCCGCATCGATGCCAGCCACAAGAAGACTGATCGCCCGTTGAAGCACAGCCGAATCAAATAGTTGAGTGAGATCTGTCAGTGCTGTCTTGAGTTCCACTCCAGTGAGTGTTCTTTTCGCGACGATCTCCATTTCTGTCGCAAGCACACCGAACTTAGGTCTGACAGAGAACCACAATGCCCTGTCGATCGGCATGCCGGCTTTTATGTTCAACGCACAGAGCTGCAGATAATCCGGAAGATATCTCTCCACTTCTTTAGTACGCATATATTTCATATAATCCAGCGTGACATATGAACCAATACGCACAAGTATCAAAGAGAGCGGTATTCCGATGATGATCGACAAGAATACGTAGAATGCGATCCCACCAGCGCCGACACCATACTTTATTGTGTAGAAAATGACGGCGAAGATAATCAGTGCGCTGACGACAACAGTTATCTTCAGCAGGGCCTTGTTGAAGCGTCTCACATCGATCTCAAGTCCTGCTTTGCTCAATTGGGCGCTCTTCAAGAGTTTCTTTTCCTGCTTTATCTGCTGCTTCTTTTTTTGTCTTATGATCTTTTCATCTGCTTTATCAGCTATATCGCTCTTTCTTTTCTCTTCTGTCTTCTTCTCTTCTATCTTAGTCTTCCTAAGTTTCTGTTCGACTTCCTTTAATTGTCTCTCAACGTTCATTTCACATCTCCACTGGAGGTCTCGCATTCTTCACCATCGCGATGAACATAAATTGCATGACGGCGAAGAAACCGACAAATATGATCAATACGAATAAGGACACATGAAGATTAAGGAATGTGGCGAGCACAGTCAGCATAGTTGTCCCAAGGCTGGGTATTATGACTGCGATCATCATGTAGAACATAGCGAGGGGATTTAGTTTCCTGCCATATTCTTTCACTAATATCTGTTGCTCTCTGACAATCTGATCAAGGACTGACGAGAGCGACCACCTGATATCTGATCCTGTCTTGAGCGTATTCAATATCTGCCAAAGGATCTTGTTGAGATCATTTGATGGCGAGTGCTGGATTGTCTCGACGATCGCTTCATCCATGCTGCTGCCAAGATCGACTTTATGTATTATCTCATCGATATATTTTCCTATGGCAGGATAGTTTACCGCGACGTTCTTCATCGCGTGATAGATCGGCACTCCGGATTCAAGTTCTATTAAAAGGAACCTTCCTGCGAAGATGATCTCTTTTGATATGAGTTTCCCCTTCTTCATGATAGCCAGGTCAGGAATCCTCAAAAAATAATTGAATAGCAGGCCGATCATAACAAAGAATGCGCCGATCAAGAACAGCACAAACGATACTTTCTTCTCACCGACGCTTGATTTTCCAAGGATGAGGAACAAAAAGAATGTGAGCCCAAGTGATCCCATAAAGCTAAGTGTGATGATCTTCTTGAGAAATTGGGCCTTCGTGTCGTATATCCCTGCGGATTTCAGTTTCGGTCCAAGACTTACAATCTTTTTTCCAAGGATATTGTATAAGCGGTTCATGACGATTTTTAGCCTCACCCAGAAAGTTTGTTGCCTTTCAACTGTTTTAGCAGTTCATCATGCTCAGTATAATATCTTCCCATGATAAGTCCGATAGAATCGATATCTTCGATATTCTTCTTGACAAGATATTTCAAGATGGCCTCCTTTTCAGCAAGGCTCCTCCTGATATCATTCAATGAGTTTCCAGTATATAACTGCAATGTGTCCATGATCGCACGTGATTTGTTCAGATTATGAAGCACATCTCTTTTCATATCATATTGCATCAGGACATTTGGTTTTGAATCCGGCATGATCTCACCGATCTGGAATGTGCGTCTCATCCCTGTCCTTCTGTTTCGCATCTGTACAATGACCATACTTATGCCTGGCAACATGCTTTTTGGCACTTCGATCGGTGGACTTGTCAGACGTGTGACCACTTCCTGTACATTGTTCGCGTGGAATGTGGCATATACACTATGGCCTGTATGGATGGCTTCAAATAAGACCTCTGCCTCTTTCGCTCTCCTGACTTCTCCGACCAGGATCCTGTCTGGTCGCATCCTTAATGAATTGACTAACAGATCAAGCATTGATACTTCTCCTTTGCTTTCAGCATTCGCTGTCCTTGTGTTCATCGGTAGCCAATGCAGGAACTTTGGAAGTCTTATCTCTCTTGTATCTTCTATGGATACGATCCTTTGATTCGGCGGAAAGAAATTTGCGACAATGTTGAGCATGCTTGTCTTACCAGACGCGGTGCCACCGGCGATTATCGCAGATAGTTCATATTGTATCCCTTCCCAGATCATCGCAGCTGCCGCAGGTGAGATTGTGCCAAATTTGATGAAACTAGTTATCGTCCATGGATCTCTTGAGAATTTTCTCAATGTGATCGTGTTGCCATGACTTGATATCGGCATCAATGTGGCGTTGACTCGGTCGCCTTCTCCTATATGTGCGTCAAGGAGCGGTTCAAGGATGGACATCTGCCTTCCGACTTTCCTACCGATCATCGTGGCATAATGAAGAATCTGCTCTTCTTCTCTGATCCAGATGTTTGTCTTTAACCATCCATGCTTCTTGTGATAGATCCAGACCGGTTCTTCAGACCCATTGATCGCGATCTCTTCTAGTTTCGCATCATCCATCAATATCTCGATGTTGCCCATGCCAAGGCTTTTTTGGATGAGGTATGTTGTGAGAAATCCCATGGTCTTCTCATCAGCGTCAGGGAAATATTTCTTTATCAATATTCCGATTGTCTCTTTGAATTTCTCTTCGACTATCGTGGATTTTTTCAAATCAGTGATCTCGACCATCCCGAGACTGACTTGTTTTACTAGCTCTTTTCTTATTTTCTCAAGAATTATTTCTGTGGATTTGCTTAAAGATGAGATCGCGACTGTGTATATCGGGACAAATTCCCCTTTCTGCTTGTTGATCGTGACTTTGATTGGGATGTCTTTAGAATTGAATTCGTATTGGTCGATTATCTTGCCCACTATCTCTTTTTCTTCAGAAAAATTTGGTTTTGCTTGAGCCACCTCTTTTTCATCTGCCATTGTTCAATCCCCATCTATAATATATTTATAACTATATAAGAATATTCATCTTGAGATTCCTATATAAACCTTGTGCTAACGAAAAAATCAGGAGGTGATTATCTTTTTCAGGTGCTCTATCTCTTTTTTGAAGATGCCTCGCTTCTTGTCAAGATCTGAGAATTTTTTCTCTATTTCAGATATCTGTCCCTTGACATTATTTGATTTTGCCGAAAGCTCAAATGCGATCGCGCTCTTGATTATGCCATTCAATTCATGTTTCAGATTGTCTCTGTCTATCGTGATCTTATCTAGCAAAGCGTTTATCTCATTTTTCTTCTTGAAGAAGTTCTCGAAATGCTTAGTGACATCGTCGGTGTGGACCATGTCTTTCTTGATGAACTCTTCTTTTTTCTTTATCTCATCTAAGACCTCTCCTTGAAGTTTCAAGATCATCTGCTCTTTCTCTTTGCTCTCATCGATGAGATACTTCAATTTATCACGTTTTTTCCCGATGTTTTCAGTGGTCTCGGTCGCGATCCTCTGGAGCTTGATGATGTGTGATTCAGAATCGCCGACCATGCTGTTTTCATCTTTGATCTGGCTTTTCAGTTTCTTGATGATCTCTTCGATAAGTCCGATCTTCTCAAGCAGTTTGTCTTCCTGTCCTTTCAAGGATTCAGCTTTGATCTTCTCTTCTTCAAGCTTTGTGTTCTCAGATCTGATGTCATTTATGATGTCCTGATATGATTTCTGCGCAGTGAATATCTCTTTATCAAGCTTTGATATCTTATCTTTGAATTCCCTGTGCTGGTCGAATATCTGCCGATCAAGGTTCTTTTTTAAACCCTCATATTTTTGCAGCTGGCTTAATTTGTCTTTTATCTTATCGATCTCAGAACTGACCATGATCTGTAATTCGCTAAATTCTTTCTTGACTTTGTCAAGCCCAGCAGTGTCGTTCTCTATTGCCTGTATGCTACCTTCTACTTTCCTTATGAAGCCATCTTTCTTGCCTTTGAAGTCCTTGGCCTTTGTCTCGATCTCTTTTCTTGTCATCTTCTTCTCGACAAGATAAGTATGTGTCAAAGTATATTCGATGCTGACAATACCTTCTTCTTCTAAGAAATCAGCCCATTCCTGTATGACATTTGTGGATACGCCAAGTGTTTTCGCAGCTTCTTCAATTGTGAGTTTAGTCTTACGTTCTATGAGTTTTAGGAGCTTATCTACTCCTGTCTCTATAACACTATCCTCTGCCATGTGTCTTTAACGGGTTGGATGGTTTAAAAATATTTCGATATTCTTATTTTTACCAGAAGTTCTCTTCATTCCTGTATCGCGTCATAGATCGCTTTGTAACCTTTGAGTGCGAGTATCTGGTCGTCTTTTAGCACTTCTAAGTAGATTGTCTTATTGTTCGCGTAGTCTGAGGCAAGTGATTTGACATCTGGCGCATCTACAAGCTTTGCCAATGCTTTGCTTGTCATGGTGATCCTTAAATCTGGGTCATCAGCGGGTCTCTTTTCAGTCGTCACATCATTATCGACCACTTTTGCAGAATATCGGCTGGATGTGTCTGATAAGAATACTTCGATCTCAGGCATGGCTTTGTCCAGTGGACTTTCATGCAATTTGTATCCATCAAGTTTGTTCAATACATATGAGATGTGTTCTGGGTATGGGTTGAAGGTCTGCTTCTTTTCAGTCGTGACAGTGAGATTTTCAATTATCTCATATTCCATATTAGGTTTCTGGATATCGGGCTCTTTGACAAATGTTGGCGAGACGACAAAGAAATAGAAATATCCAGCGACCGCACCAGTTAGGACGATCAGGATGAATGTTGTGAACAATACTATCGGGATTATGTGGGATCTCTTTTTTTTAGTCGGTCCTTCTTTTTTGAATAATGTTTCTAGTTGCTGGTCTTGCCATCCGCTATTCTTCAGTGAAGCCTTGATTGATTCATCAGAATATCCTTTTGCCTGGCATTGCCTGACATATTCTTTCGCGACGATCCAAGGGTCAGAAGTCTCCATGATATTGATATTGAAATAGAGTGTATAAATAATTTACTAGAACTTCACTTCGACGATATCCCGATCAAGCGCACCTATGCATTCAGTAAGTTTCTCACCCATCTGCTGGTCTGTCGTCGCTTTCCTTATCTGTTTTAGTATGTCGATCGCATGACGGAACAGTCGGATTATGTTGCCTTCATCTATGCTGCATAGGTCAAGAAGCTCCTCGAATTCGCATCCCTTGCTCCATCTGTCGAACAGGTGATACACCCGCTTGATGTTCATGATGCTGACGCCTTTTCTGATGATCATGTTCTTGTTTATCTTGTTCATGATCTGGCCGACCTGGTGGTTTATCCGGAATCTGTCTGCGCCACGTGGTTCATATGCGATCGATCCGACAAGTATGTTTATCTCTCTGATAGATAGTTCTTTGAAGACACCTGTGAACATGAGCTCTGAGATCAAAAGTTCATTTGTATAGATGTATGTCGCAAACTCGCCTTTCTCAGTCAGGAATCCATCCTTGAGATAGCCTTCCTGTTTTAGTTTCCTAACCATGTTCTGGTAAGTCGCCATGATCCTGACCTGTTTCTTGCTGGTCTTCATGACAAAATAACCAAAATTGCTTTTCAGGAGCTTCTCGATAGTCTTCTCAGGGTAATGTTTCTTGAGATTGAGGACAGTGTTATAACTCACCCTGAATTGACTGATGATTGGTTCTATGTCTTTTCCGCATAGATTGATGACTTTGTTCAGATCCATATGAGACTTGTCGATGAGGATGATCACATTGCCTTCCTTGTCGATACCACGTCGTCCGGCACGTCCAGCCATCTGGAAATATTCTTTTGAATGGAGATAACGAAAGCTGATCCCATCATATTTCTCGAGTGAATTGAAACACACTGTCTTTGCTGGCATGTTTATCCCGACTGCGAATGTCTCGGTCGCATAGAGAATCTTTATCAGACCATCATTGAAGAGGACCTCAACGATCTCTTTCAGGTTAGGGAGCACACCTGCGTTATGCACGCCGATGCCCTTTGTGAGGTATCTCTTTATCGCTCTCGCGCTGTCCATGGACCTGACTTCAGGAGGCACGATCTTGTTGAATCGGCTGATTATCTCTTCTTTTTCCTGTTTTGTCGTGAAATCGAATCTTTGGGACGCTTCCTGCGCTTTCTGATAGCATGCTTTCCTTGAGAAGACAAAAAATATGCATGGCATCTTGCCGTCCCGTATCTCATCGATGATATCCAGATGGCTTGCTGCGGTAGGATTCTCTTTGAATCTCTTGTTTCTTCTGTGTGGCATTGCCCTATCATAGCTAGGATAACTAAGAAGCTCTTTTATCTCTGGAAGCCTCTCGATTTCAAAAAGACCAATATCGTGTTCATAACCATAATGCTTCAGTGGCACTGCTCTCTTATCATAGATGACAACATCGACTGTATGCCCTTGGATGGATTGAATCCATTGCGCGAACTGTTTCGCATTTGGTATTGTCGCGCTGAGACATAGGAAACGCACATATGGCGGGCTGAATATTATCGATTCTTCCCATACTGTCCCACGTTCGATATCATTTATGAAATGGATCTCGTCAAACACGACATAGCTTAGCTCTTCAAGCGTCGCGTCTCTTGACATGAGCATGTTTCTATAGATCTCAGTTGTCATGACAAGTATAGGGGCCCTCTCATTGATTGATATATCTCCTGTCAGCAGGCCGACCCTGTCGCCGTATTCTTTACGGAAATCCCTGAATTTCTGGTTGGATAGGGCCTTTATCGGAGCAGTGTATATCACGCGCTTGCCTGCTTTGATGGCTTTATCTATTATATAATCTGCCACAAGTGTCTTGCCTGTGCCAGTAGCAGCGCTGACAACCACAGAATGATTCTTTTCGATGCATTCTACTGACTCTACCTGGAATGGGTCAAGAATGAAACCCTTATATTTTGTCTCCATCAAGCCAAAAGAGAAAAGCTTAATTAATAAATGCTTCTATCTGCTCTTTTAGGATGGCTATCCATGAAATCTTCAAGCAGAGGTTGAATCTTCATCGCGAGAAGTTCCAGATAATGGTGGATATAGAACAATTCCTTTCTGAAGATGACAGGAAGACAGCTCTTTCTCTGATGAGGTCATTGTCTTCGATTGTCAAGACAGAACATAAGCTGAATAGGCAGCTATCAAAAGATATCAAGGTCTTCTCGAAGATAGATCCGGATTTTCGGCAGGTGTCAGGCCACATAATCGGGATGGATTCAAGCTTCCGCAGACAATTGCGTCTCATTGGCTATACACGTCTTCATAGTGTCATGCGTTATAAAATAAAAGAGAGTTTCCAGAAGCTGAAGCTTGAATGCATCGAAGAGGCGAAGCTCAGCGGGGAATTTTTAGGTTTCATCTCAAAAAGGATCACTCAGATAAAGCATGGCAAGAAAGACTTAGAATCGCTAGAGAAAGAGAGAGATCTTTTCCTGAAATTGAATGTGGGCATAAGGGATATGATCAAGGTCGCGTCAGATGTCAAAGCAGTCAATGAGAAAGCGCTTGAACTCCTTGGCATCGCTGAGGCGCTGAAGAAGATGCGTGTCTATACCTATGTGAAGAAAGATATAGATCGTGTATATCATCATCTGAACCAGATCCTTGAACATCCAAAGAAATCGAAGCTCGCCTATCTGCTGACCAGTTTCTATATCGTGAGCCCTGGCACTTATGAGCTGACGTTTATCTATCTGCTTCTTCGTTACGCTGGGAAATATATTGTGGATGATCAAAATATCGTCAGGAAAGGGATCCATAAGATGGTCCAGGGGCTGAAGAGATGAATCTGTTGGCCATGGCCATGATCTTCGGCTCGACATTCACCCATGCTCTTTGGAACATGATCGCGAAGCAGGCGAAGGATAAACACATATTCTTCTGGCTGACAAAAGTCGCAGAGGTCGGATTGTTTATCGTGCCATTCCTTGTGATGCTGCGCTATTATCCTGTGCCAGTAAGAAGTCTTATCTTCGTATTTGGTTCGGGCACTGTTGGTTTCCTATATTATATATTCTTGGCGAAAGCCTATGACGGCGGGGATCTCTCTGTGGCTTATCCGATCGCAAGATGCGCTCTCCTGTTCGTTCCGCTGCTTTCATTCTTCTTCATCGGCGAACGTCTGAGCGGCATAGGCATCATCGGCATCTTCGTGATCCTTGCCGGTGTGTTCCTTCTGCATCTTGAAGGCACGTCTCTTAGGACAATAAAGAGAAATTTCCTCAAGTGGTCGACCTTCTTCGCATTGCTGACCGCGTTCTGTTCTGCAGTGTATTCACTTATCGACAAAGTCGCTGTCGACTATATCAACCCGTTCATGTATTTCTTTCTATTCAACATGCTGATCGGTGTATATTATTCTTTTTTTGTCATGATAAAGAGCGACCGCGCGTCACTTGTATCTGAATGGGCAGGGAACAAGAGAAACATAATCTCTGTCGCGATATTGAACATCCTCACCTATACTGTGGTGCTGTTCGCTTTTCAGATGAGCAAGGTGAGCTATGCCGTCGCGGTTCGTCAGTTCAGCATAGTGGTCGGCGTGTTCATGGGTATCAGGTTGCTAAAAGAGAAGCATTTCATGAATCGGCTTGTCGCGTCGCTTGTGATATTCATAGGCATCGTGCTTGTTGGTATCGCGAAGTGATGTATCAGATGATTCGTTGGAGCTTGTCGAACATACTGTTCCAACCATCGATCATGTCTTTTGTCATAGTTTCGTCATTGTGGTTGTCCATCGTGATATTCAGTAGTGTCTTGTTTCCTTTCTGTGACAGGTTGATCTCGACTAGCGCTTCGATTATCTCGTCTCCCGGCATACCGAAATAAGATGGTGGAACTGGTTCTCCGTCGACGTCAGAGAATGTGTCAAGATACGAGAGCTTTGTCGGTCTAGAGATGTCTATGTATGTGCCGCGGCCGCAGAACAGCTTTTGATCCTGGCTTTTGAAGCAGAACCTAAACATCCCACCTTCCTTCAGATCGACAGAGATATTGGTCGGTTCCATACCTTCCGGTGACCACCATCTCTTCAACACTTTCGGGACAGTGAATGCCTGCCATACCTTCTCGATCGGTGCATAGAATGTGCGTTCAATTGTTGTTTTTTTCATCGTACTCACCCAATGAAATTCTTTTTGTGTTGTTTAATAATCCTTTGGGTGAACTGCTTCTATCATATAGATTTAATCAAGTCGTCTTTCCATGGATTTAGGAAGTTCTTCATGTCTTGCTATATCAGCGGCTTAGCTGATGGCTTTTTGGTTTTGTTAATCTGTTTCTGGATAATATCTTTTTCAGTTTTAGAAGAGTCCAGTCCTTTTTGGACCGGACGATTCTCTGCCTCACATCCGATCAAGGCTAAGTCGTACAAATTCCAAAAAAAGATTGGCAAGTGTTTTTGCAGGAATGCGCACGCTGATCCTTTGAAGGATTAGGGTGCTCTGCTCAAAATAAAGGACAATAGTTCTCTGGAGACATTATGACTTTGAACCTATGTAGCGACATATATTTATATGGTCTCTCTTTACTTCTGGCAATGGCAGAATTACTTGAACTTGATGGATCGCATGGCGAAGGCGGCGGGCAGATACTTCGGTCCGCGCTCGCATTGTCTGCGTTCACAGGAAAGCCATTTAGGATCACGAACATCAGGAAAGGCCGATGCACGTCGGGCCTTAAGAACCAACATCTGCATTGCATAAAAGCGCTTGAGATGATGTGCGATGCGAAAGTGGAAGGCGCTGAGCCAGGATCATCAGAAGTGACGTTCTATCCTGGAAAGATGAAGGGCGGAAGATACGATATCGATGTCGGCACAGCTGGATCGGTAACATTGCTCCTCCAGTCGCTCCTTGTGCCATCGATCAATGCCTCATCGAAGGTGAGGCTGAACATCACCGGAGGGACAGATGTGAAGTGGTCTATGCCTTTCGATTATCTGAAGGAGATCGTCGTCCCGCATCTGCGCAGGTTCATGGATATAAGTCTAAAGCTGAAGAAGAGGGGATATTATCCTGAAGGCGGCGGCGGGATCGAGATCATCATGAAAGCTAAGCCCGTGCATCAGAAGATACATCTTCTTGACAGGGGAAAACTTGTGAAGATCGTCGGCGTATCGCATGCCTCATGCATATTGATGCCTGCAGAAGTCGCCGAACGTCAGGCGAAGTCGGCAGGTTTTCATCTTGGCAGGCTTGGCTGTCCTGTCGAGATCAGGAATGAATATTCTGAGACCGATGGTCCCGGGAGCGGCGTCATGCTATGGGCAGTGTTCTCTGATGGCGATTCTGTCAGTCCGTATCGTATCGGCGCAGATTCTCTTGGCGCAAAAGGCAAGCGCGCAGAGGATGTTGGGGAAGAGGCGGCTTTTCGGCTTATCAAGCAGCTTGAATCCGACGCGCCGATCGATGAGAATCTCGCAGACAATCTCGTCCCTTTCCTTGGTCTTTTCGGCGGCGAGATCAAGGCCACATGCATAACTCCGCACACGACGACAAACATCGCTGTGGTCGAGAAGTTCCTTGGCGTGAGGTTCCATGTCGATGAGAGGCTTTGCAGGATCTCGGTCGCAAGGGGGTACATGGGATGATTGGTCTTGATCAATCAGTGTCCGATGCGGTCTCAGAAAAAGGTGTCACTGATATGGTCTTCTTTGACAAAGGGCATAGGGGTGTTGTGTATCGCGGGAAGCTTGGTTCTGTCGATGTGATCATCAAGGCGAGGAAAGAAGACAGTTCCGCGATGAACCGCATGGAGAATGAGGCGAACTGGCTTAAGCGCCTGAATGGATTCGGCATCGGGCCGGAACTTCTGTTCCATGGCGAGGGCTATCTTGTGTATAAGTTCATCGACGGTGTGCGGATACTTGATTTCCTGTCCGGCTGCAGTGGTCCGCTTGCGTTGTCTGTGGTCTGCTCTGTCCTTGACCAGATGCTTGTGCTTGACATGATCGGTGTCAACAAAGAAGAGATGCATCATCCAGTGAAACATATCCTTGTCGAGAAAGATGGCACGGCGCGATTGATAGATTTCGAGCGTTGCAGATACACACAGTCACCAAAGAACATGAGCCAGTTCTGCCAGTTCATCACCAGGTCAAGGATGATGGATGCGCTTTCGTCCTGCGGGGTGTCTGTTGATTGGGAAAGCATGTTGTCAGAGATCAAGACTTATAAGGGCCTTCTATCTGATAAGGGAGATGAAAATGGGCTTAGAAGATCGCTTGGACAGATCAAGGGTTCGCTGTCCGTTGTCCCATGAGCTTGTATTCTTTCAATTCATACATGCCGAAGAGTTCATTCGCGATCAGTTTGGTGTCGACTGGAAGCTCTTCGAGATTAGGCTCTGCTTCGATGCCAAGTTTTCCGATCTCTTTCTTGATGAGTTTCTTCACAGGATTATAGACGCGTCTTCCGGTCCATGTCTTAGGGATATCTTTTCCGATCTTTGATATCTCGTGGAAATAGTCGAGGAATGATTTCATGCTTGCCAGGTAGCCGTCCAGATAGCTCTCATAACCTTCTCTTGTCCTGAATGGATTCACTTTGTTGAACCTGTCTTCCACAAGTTCAGATGCTTTTGTGTGGCCGTTTGATCCATCAAGAAGGGCTTTTGTCTCCATGTGCACCCTGTATTCAAGCGCCCCCAGTATGTCGCATACATCATCTATCGCTTTCTCTACCTGCTCTTTCCTTGTTGTGCCAAGCTCATTGTCTCCGCCACCGATGACTGACTTTAGCTTTGGTATGCCGAAATATTTGATGACTGCGTCCTTGACATCGATTTTCATCTGTTCAGTCCTGTCAAATAATGTGTCGAGTCCGCTTTTCTCATTGTCGCTGATCTCTGACGGGTTCACTCGTGTCATGTAATGCGTCAGCAGGTCAAGCGCCCATGGATTCGCCATCTGCTCTTTATATTGTGTCTCGAATGTCTCTTTGACTTCAGAAAGCTCTTTGACTATGTGGTTCAATACGTGATACGCGACGTTTTTTCGTATTATTGTCTCTCTCTCTATTGCTTCATCAGACATGTTACCCCTCCAGATTAAAAGATTCCCAGATGTAGATTATCACAGGCTATTTATATAATTTTTCCTGTATAGTCCCGAAACTGGGTAACATCGACCAATATTCTGAAGAATAGAAATTTTCT
>Ga0066641_10000329_pt1 | contig 21796 bp, 26 predicted proteins | sample CryGeyCG2114_065_FD_59509 | JGI IMG/M metagenome (GOLD analysis project Ga0066641, IMG submission 59509) | Groundwater microbial communities from aquifer - Crystal Geyser CG12_big_fil_rev_8/21/14_0.65 | ecosystem: Environmental > Aquatic > Deep subsurface > Groundwater | place: USA: Utah: Grand... | reverse complement strand
AAATAAATATGATGTGATTGTGGATGTGGTTGGCGCGGATTATTTCAATCGCAATATTGATGCGCTGAATAAAGGCGGCAGGTTGGCGCTAATCGGATTTATAAGCGGGGCAAAAGCGCAAGCGAATCTGGGCCCGATATTGGTCAAGCATTTGAGCGTTTTCGGTTCAACAACAAGTGGTTTGGATGAAAAAAAGAAAGCAAAATTGATGAAAGATATTGAGCCTTATTTTGAGAAAATAAAGCCGTTTAAAGATAAAGTTTTTGGGTTTGACGGCGTTCCCGAAGCACTGCAATATATGAAAGAGTATAAAAATGCGGGGAAGGTGGTTGTTAGGGTTTAGGATTTAGGAACATTGAGCATTGAATCTCCCCCTATAAGGGGGGATGAATTCTAGGGGAATCTACTCTTGCGCCTGCATTTTAGATTGCCCTAGAATTCTTGCAGAATTCAGGCAATGACGATTACTAGAAGCTAGAAGCTAGAAGCCAAACTCCCCTGGGGGAGGTGTATGTAGTGGCTAGCTTTAAACCTTGAACCTTATCAACCCTGTCATTCTGGCGAATGCCAGAATCCAGTGCGGCATTCCACAAACCCTAGATTCCAGCCTACGCTGGAATGACATCACGCCTGTGCCAACCATTGCTATTAACTGCTGACTATTCACTTTCGATGTGGGACTTAGGATGGCTACTAAGCTAACATCAAAAATCATACATCAAAAATCATATATTAAAATGGTTTTGCGGCGAGGGAGGTTAGGCTGGTATCGTCAAGAATTTGTGCAGTTTTTTCGCGTACTTCCTGCATCAAATGGCGCAGCGAGCAGGTTGTTTCATCAGCGCAATCTTTGCATTTTTTGTAGTTAGTAAGGCTGGCGCAAGGGAGCAGAGCGATTGGCCCTTCAAATGCGCGGATGACCGAACCGATTTTGATATCATCAGGCTGCATGGTCAAAAAATAGCCGCCGCCTTTGCCGCGTTTGGAATCTATCACGCCGGTTTTTTTGAGGTCGAGCATGATTAATTCAAGAAATTTCTGCGGGATATTTTCATTTTTTGCAATGTCATAAATATGGACAGGTTTGTCACTATCATCCCTGTGAATGGCGAGCAGAGCCTTGATTGCGTATTTGGTGCGGTTACTAATCATATTAGTCTAGTAGAGTATTAAGGCGGTGTAGTAAAGTAAATTTTACATTCTCAAATTGAAAAATATCGGGAGGGAGGGTTTTGAATCACTCAAACGGGCGCATCAACAATGTGGTGAAGCTTTTGGCGCTGATTGGCTCAAGGCTGCGGGCGACATTGGGATTGCCGCTAAAATTCGTGAATGAAAGCCCCATAATGCGGGCGGCGGTGATGATTGAGCCGAAGCGGCGGGCGGAATCGGCTTTGGTGATGATGAGTTTTTTAGGAAGAACGGGACGAAAAGCGCGTGCCATATCAACCGCTTCCTCAACATCGCCGCCGGATGACATAACCATCACGGGGTCAATATCTGCAACGCTGATGAGTTCTATCAGTGATTGAATTTCCTTACTGTTGAGTGGGTTAACTCCGGCAGTGTCGATAAGCGTGATTTTGCCTTGAGATTCATCTATATATTTTTTGAGTTGTTCCGGATTGCGGGCAATTTTCAAATCAATTTTCAATATTCTGGTGAAGGCAGAAAGTTGCTCAACCCCGCCTGCGCGTTTTATATCGGTAGTGATGACGCTAACCGGTTTATCGTGGAAAGTGGCTTCGGTCATCATCTTGCTGATTGCTAAAGTTTTGCCGATTCCCGGCATTCCAAACAGCATCAAAGGGCGCGATTGCTTGAAATTAAGCGGTGCGAAAGTGAAATTTTTGGCCAGAGAATGCTCAATTGCGGATTTTTCACTATCAAATTTACCGTTTGCAATCGGCTGCATAATTTCATCAATAATGCGTCCGGGGAGTTTGTGGAATTTGAGGATTTGCGTGGAATATTCCTCAAGTTTTTTCTGCTTGGCATCTTTTGCGGGCTTTATATCTGTCTGATTATCAGGGGCGCGATCAACTGCGGCGGTGACTTTGATGAGATTATTCCCTTCTTTTGAGGAAGAGACAATAATCGCATCTTCACCTAAACGTGCTCGGACAGTCTCCATTGCCGTTGCTATATCCGATGCGGTGATTGTGTATAATTTCATTTTTTCTCAATCTTCCTGAAAAACCTAAAATAATAAATTACTAATAGTGCAATGCTCAGCGAAAACCAAGTTATCGCATATTGCAAATGTTCGTTATAAAGCTGGATCTTTTTCGGCAATGCAAGCGGATAGGTGGCAGAATCCGTGTCTAGCTTGCGGTCAATATAATATTCAAGCGGTTCGGCGTTGGCTTCTGAGTATATTGTCGGTAAATCTATCCAAAACCAATGACCTTTTTGCGGGTTATTTTCCAGCGTCAGCCAGTTTGGTGCTTGCCCTCTCCTGATGACACCGGTAACAGTTTGTACGCCTGCGGGTTGCTCATATTCCTTTTCCACCGGAATCCAACCGCGATTGATGATGACGCGCTCACCATTAAAAAGCTCAAGCGGGGTCATAACGTGAAAACCCGGTTTGCCGTTATAGGTTTTGTTCATCAATTTGATTTCTTTGTCGAATAAATATATGCCCTCAAGCTGCATCTGGCGATATTCATCATTTTCCAGATTTGTGTATTCGCTATAGCTAATCGGCGGATGCTCCAGCCTTGCATCAATTTTTGCTAAAACATCATTTTTCCACTCCAAGCGCTGAACCTGCCAAACACCAAGAGCAAAAGTTGTGCAAAAAGCAAAGAATACAAAGATATGCGGTATATATTTTTTTGAAATCATAGAATCAAACTAAACCCCATGAATTTTTCTCGCAAGTTAATTTAACATATGGGGGTGGGTTGTTGTAAAATGCTAATATGGAAGTATTAGATAAAGAGCTGAAAAAAGCCGTGGCAATTACCAGAACACTTCTGGAAAAGCTGATAAATAAAGGGGTTTGGGCAGATGATGATGACCACAAACTTGAAAAATTAACCAAGATTGTAAGCCTGATGAATAAAATGGCAGTAGCGGACACACCCGAAAAACGACCGAAAAAAATTAGCCGCAGTGAAGATAAAAGAATTATCAAAGAATATTTGGATAAGAATAAGTGAGAATTATAGAACCGATTCTGCGATGTGATTTATATAGTTTCATCCATAAAAGCTTTTATGCCCTGAATCCGGGCGTGAAATATTTGCCGAATTATCATATATGGGAAATCGCCAAAGCTCTGGAAGGGGTGACTCAAGGGAAAATCAGCAGATTGATAATAAATGTGCCGCCGCGCTATTTGAAATCGCATTGCGTGAATGTGGCGTGGCCGGCATGGCTGCTGGGGAATAATCCGGCGCGGAAGATAATCTCAGCCTCGTATAACGGCTTGCTGGCTGTGAAACATTCGGTAGATTGCAGATTCATAATGCAATCGGAATGGTATGAAGAAATTTTTCCCGATTTGCAATTTGCCAAAGACCAAAATGAAAAAAATAAGTTCATGACCACAGAACGCGGATTTCGCATGGCGACTTCGGTGAATGGCGGAATCACGGGTGAGGGCGGCGATTTCCTGATTATTGATGACCCGATAAATCCGGCAATGGCAGCAAGCAAAACCGCGCGTGATGATGTTGTGGAATGGTTTGACCAGACATTTTCCACAAGGCTGAATAATAAAAAGAAAGGCGCAATCGTGCTGGTGATGCAGCGTTTGCATGAGGATGATTTGAGCGGAATTTTGCTGCGGAGAAATGGTTGGAAGCATTTATGCTTGCCGGCAATTTCAGCAAAAGGCGAGCTGCTACATGAGGCGCGAGAGGGTTTGAAGGAAATCGAAATGATAAAATCCGACCTTGGCGAATATGGCTTTGCCGCGCAATATATGCAAAACCCGTATAAGCTGGAAAACGGCCTGATTGATAAGGATTGGCTGCAATTTTATGATAAATTGCCGGAGGAAAATAAAGGGGTTTATCAATCATGGGATACGGCAATCAAAACCGGAAATAATGCCGATTATTCCGCCGGAATTTGCTTCATCGAATGTGAAAATAAGTTTTATGTCGCAGATGTGGTGCGTGGGAAATTTGAATATCCCGAACTAAAAAGGCGGATTGTCGATTTTGCCGAAAAATGGAAAGCCGATGCCGTGCTGATTGAGGATAAGGCAAGCGGGCAGTCAATCATACAGGATTTGAAAGCCGAAACCAAATTGCCCATCCTCGCGCAAATGCCGAAAGCTGATAAGATAACCAGACTGGCAGCAATTACGCCAATGATAGAAGCAGGGAAGCTTTGTGTGCCGAAATATGCCGAGTGGTATCAGCAATTTGAAGCTGAGATTTTGTCATTCCCCGAAAGTGTGAATGATGACCAAGTTGATGCGCTCAGCCAGTTTTTGACTTGGGTGAAGTGGCGGGGGCAGCAGTTTGTGAGCTTGCGCAGAGTGTGAGGGGGAATAGTCAACAGTTAATGCTGCTCTGGATTCTGGCATTCGCCAGAATGACAGGGGATATTTAATTGCGCTCAAGCGGCGCGCAGCCTTAGCGGCCTCAATGGCCTTGCCTTTGCTGCGCTCGGAAGTTTTAATTGCGCTCAAGCGGCGCGCAGCCTTAGCGGCCTCAATGGCCTTGCCTTCGCTGCGCTCGGAGGTTTTAATTGCGCTCAAGCGGCGTGCAGGAGGCTGTCATTGCCTGAATGCGTAAGCATTCTAGGGCAATCTAAATGCAGCGCAAGAGTAGCTTCACACCCCCCTCTTTCCCCCCCTTATAGGGGGGAGGGTAAATTCAGGGAATGACAGGTGTGTGTTTTATCTGCCGCGCGAAATATTGTATGCGCTGTAATGTGCAAGATGTTGACGGTTCTTTTGATTGACGATGCTTTGGAAATAAGATTTGGCAATTTCATCCTCCGTGTCAAGCAAGAGGATTTTCTCATCCAAATGCGAATTTTTGACATATTTGAGCGCAGCAAGGAAGGCTGCCTCTTTGGGGTTGGAAATGGCATCAACGTGCAAATCGTCAGAATGCTTGCCTTTTTTCAGCTTCTCAAACTTATCTTTGCAAAGATAAGGCATGGCTTAATATAATGTGCCGGAGAGGATAATTCCGAAGCTTATATATATTGCTGCATCTAATATGGCAGAAGTGGTTTTGCCTTTGGTGATATCACCGGAAATATCAGTTCCGAAATATATTAGTTTTGATGAACCCCAAGCAAAGGCGTTTAGCAATATGACCATGATGATTGATACTGCTGTCCACTCAATTAGCACCTGATATAAGTCGTAATCACCGCTATAAGAAAGCAGGTTGGTGGCAGAGGTGATGGCAAAGGCAGTGGCAATGCGTCTTCCGGCAAAATCTATGGCGGCGGCTTTATTGTTGTTTTTTATCTGCTCATGGAACAGCACCGATTTTTTTTCATTATTAAACAAGGCGGTGCGTATGAGCGTTGCGACAGTTAGGATAAGTTGCGAAACAATATACAGGCTGAGAATGGCAATTATTGAATCAATGCTTTTGAATTCCTCCCATGTCAAAACCGCAGAAATAATCAGTGCCGATGCAAAGAAATTGCCGCCATCAACAATCGCCGCAGATTCGTTACCTTCAGAAATTGCTTTGCTGAGATTAATTTGATTGAGTGCGATTTTATCAAATATGAAACCTGATGCAACAAGCATAGCAATTCCAACTCCGGCATAAGTGAGGATTTTGGCAATAGCTTGTGAGGTGCTGGTGGTCACATCGCCATATACGACAGATGTAAGAATGAGTGCGAGCGATATGAAAAGAGAAAACGCCGAAATTGAATAGGCAATATTAGTAGCTTCCGGCTTAATTGATTTTTTGCCTGAAAGTATAAAACCACGAAAAACGAATTTTGCCGCAATGAAAACCAACACCAAAACCAGTAATTGCAACAAGCCCTCCGGCTCATATTGCAAGCTGGTGAATTTATCCCACAGGCTATATTCGCCCTCGGCATAATCAATAAAATCTATTGGTTGTTCTATATCCATTAATGCTCCGCTTTTTTATAAGTATATATAATTGATGCTATAGTGAAATGATTATTGTCAAAAAAACATATAATTCAAAGAAAATTCATAACGCATTGAAATATAAGTAAAAAAACTGCATGTTTTAATTTAACTTATCCCCCCTCCATGCGTTATGATGTAATTATAGGATGAGAAAGCTGTGAGAGACTTAATCTCCTATAAATTCACTAATTACTGCGCCAAGCTGCGGACTCGGCTTCAATCATGTATGTCTATATACACTCATTCAGCCTCGCCTTGTTTGGCTTGTTCTTAGCAAATTTATAGGAGATTAAGTGGTCTTGCAAAATTCACTAATTACTGCGCCAAACTGCGGATTCGGCTTCAATCATATAGCTACTAGCTACTAGCTTCTGGCTTCTAGCTTCAGGGAATGACGAGGTTTAGGAAGCATTTAAAATTCAAACAAATCAAAAAAATCGAAAATTATTATGAAAAACCTGTTCAATAAAATTGGCAAGCTGCGCCCGCGTGCCCAACAATCAGAAAAATCTTCAGGGAAATCAATTTTCCCTGAATATATGTATCGCTCATATATGCAAGGCCCCGGCAAGGCAATGTGGAGCGGTAGGGATTATCAAAGATTCTCCGATGAGGCATATATCAAAAATGTGATTGCCCATCAGTCGATTAAGAAAATCGCAATTGCAGCAGCAAGTGTGAAAATTAAATTGAGCAAAGACGGGGAAGCGCTGGATGTTGATAAGCACCCGCTGGGAAAACTTATTGTCAAACCGAACCCATGTTGTGGCGGCACGGAATTTTTTGAATCATTATATTCATATAAGTTGATAGCCGGAAATTGTTATATTCTGGCACTCGGCGCAGATGATGAAGCACCGTTTGAACTGCATAGTTTGCGCCCCGACAGAGTTTCTATAATCACCGGACGCGATGGCATGCCGAGCGTTTATCGCTATCAGATTCAGGGAAATAAATATAAGGATTATGCGGCAAGAAAGATTCTGCACCTGAAAAATTTCCATCCCCTCGATGATTGGTATGGGCTATCTCCGGTGGAAGCGGCAGCATATAGTATTGACCAGCATAATCAGTCGGGCGAGTGGAATCAGGCTTTGCTGCAAAACGGGGCACGACCAAGCGGGGCGCTGATTGTGAAGCAGGCAAATGGTGATGCAGGCGGATATTTGAGTGAAGACCAGTATAACCGAATCAAAAACCAAGTGGATGAGCAGTTTAGCGGTTATGAAAATGCCGGAAGACCTCTGTTGCTGGAAGGCGGGCTGGATTGGCGCGAAATGAGCCTGAAGCCGAAAGATATGGATTTCATAAATATGAAGCATTCGGCAGCACGCGATATTGCGCTGGCATTTGGAGTTCCACCGCAATTGCTGGGGATTCCAGGGGATAATACATATAGCAATCTGGCAGAAGCGAGATTGGCATTATGGGAACAAACCGTGATCCCATTAGTGGAAAAATTGGTGGAAGCAATGAATAGCTGGCTCGCCCCGATGTTTGACGGTGAAATAAAAATCAGTGCGGATTTGAATAATATTCCGGCGCTGATGCCAAGGCGGGAAGCGCTGTGGGATAAGGTGAAGGATGCGGATTTCCTCAGTGATGAGGAACGGCGGAAGTTGCTGGGGCTTTAGTTTATATTTGCGTTCAAGCGCCACTAAGGCTTAGCGCCCTCAATGGGCTTGCCTTCGCTGCGCTCGGAAGTTTTATTTGCGTTCACTAGCTGCTAGTTTCCTCCTGTGAGGAGGGGAGCTATTTCGTGTGCCTCCCCCAGCCCCTCCTGTGAGGAGGGGAGCTATGGGGCGAGGGGTTGAGAATTAAAAGGATAAAAAAATGATTGAATTGAAAGATAAATTTTCGGTGGATTTTCCCATTGATATCAAATCGGTGGATGCTAGCGGCAGATTCTCCGGATATGCCAGCGTGTTTGGTTATATCGACAACCAGAATGATATAATTTTGCACGGGGCATTTGCGCGCACGCTCGCGGAAAATAAATCCGGACGTGAAATAAAATTATTGTGGCAACATGATGTGAAAGAGCCAATCGGCTATTTTGAAGCCATCCGCGAAGATGAATTCGGGCTTTTTGTTCAGGGCAAGCTTTTGCTCGATGTGCAAAAGGCAAAAGAAGCATATGCGCTGTTGAAACAGGGGGTTATCAACGGGCTGAGCATTGGCTATGCGGTGAAACACTCGGAAATAGATGCCGAAAGCGGGGCGCGAATCATCAATGATGTGGATTTGTTTGAAATCTCGCTGGTGACTTTCCCCGCAAATGATATGGCGCAAATTGCCTCGGTAAAATCCGATGTGTTTTTTGAAGATTCCGAATGTGAAGAAAAGCATTTGCCACATCAACTAATTAATTTGAGTGACGCGCTTGATAAGGCGTTCTATTCACTCAATTTGATAAAATAACTTATAAAATCAATAACATAATAAAAGGAAGAAAATGTCTATAAGAGAAATTTCAGACAAAGTAAATTCTCTGGGTAATGCCTGGGAGAGTTTTAAACATGTCAATGACGCAAGACTAAGCGAAATTGAAAAGAAAGGTAGCGCTGACCCGCTTTATATGGAGCAGCTCACGAAAATTAATAATGCGCTGGATAACCAAAAAAGCCGTCTGGAGCAGATGGAAATTGTGGCAAACCGCCCGATAAAAGAAATCAAATCTTTTGGCGGGATTCAATCAGGAATTGTAAGCGAATATAAAAAAGCTTTCGATTCATATTTGAGAAAAGGCAATACAAATGCGCTGGATAATATTGAGCTAAAAGCATTGAGTGTTGGCTCTGACCCTGATGGCGGCTATTTAGTAACGCCGACATTAAGCCAAAGAATCGAGAAAATCGTGTTTGAGGCTTCACCAATGCGCCAATTGGCAAGCATTGAGGAAATCAGCACAGATTCGCTGGATATTATTGTGGATAATGACTCCGCCGCAGCAGGCTGGACAACTGAAACCGGAAGTGTTTCTGATTCAAATACACCGCAGATTCATAAAGAATCTATCGCAGTGCATGAAATGTATGCTCAGCCGAAAGCAACGCAAAAACTGATTGATGATTCTGCAATTGATATTGAAGCATGGATTGCCGAAAAAGTTGCAGAGATTTTCAGTACAACTGAAAATGCTGCGTTTATTAATGGTAATGGCTCTGGCAAACCGCTAGGGATTTTGCAATATACCGCAGGTACGAGTTGGGGTGAAATTGAGCAAATAAATTCCGAATCTGATGGGGCAGTAACCGCAGATAGCTTGGTGAATTTATATTATAGCCTGAAAGATGAATATGCGAAAAATGCGACATTCCTGATGAATCGCTCAGTTATGCAGGCAGTGCGCTTGCTGAAAGAATCAACAACTGACCAATATATTTGGCAGCCCGGCCTAGCAGCAGGCGCACCTGATACATTGTTGGGTGTTCCGGTGGCGCAAGCAACGGATATGCCGGTTGCAGCAAGTGATAGCCTTTCTGTCGCCCTTGGTGACTTCAAAAGAGGTTATAAGATTGTTGACAGAATCGGGATGCGTGTATTGCGTGACCCATTCACCGATAAACCGTTTGTGAAGTTCTATACAACAAAACGTGTTGGCGGTGAAGTGGTGAATTTTGAAGCAATCAAATTGCTCAAATTAGCCGTTACTGCTTAGTAAAAACTGTGGCAGGGGCGTTTTTTGCGCTCCTGCCGGTTCAGTAAAGGTTAACAGCATGCAACCTAAGATAGAAAAATAACCCATAATATACAATAATTTATAAAGAAAGTTGTATAAATTAACGAATAATTAACTACTAGAACACTAAAACATTAGCATTAATGAAGGTTAATATCCTAAGAAATTGCTGGCATACAATTGATTGTTTTGTCCTAAAATATTTTGAAAAGGGTCAAATTTATGATGTTAGGGAGTTCACCGCTACGAGTCTAATCCAAAAAGGATTGGCAATATCGGTTAAGGAGAAAATATATGAATATGATGAATCAAATTCCGTATCTTGATTTAATAACTGCTCCGGCAGAAGAGCCTGTCTCGCTGGCAGAAGCGAAAGTCGCGCTGAAAATTGATAATAGCGAGGATGATGCTTTTATAGGTAATTTAATAAAAGCAGCAAGGGTTATGGCTGAAGAATTTCTGAAGCGAAAACTGATAACCCAAACTTGGCAGCTTCAATATGATAATTATGCGCCGTCAATTGTGGTTCTGCCAAAAGGTCCAATACAGGAAATTGTCCATGTGAAAGTGATTGCAAGAGATTGGAGCGAAGAAGTTATTGCCTCAGAAAATTATTATCTGAATGCGGGCAATGAAAATTTGCATTTTGAGGCAGCTTTGCTCGGGCAAATCGTGCAAATTCAGTATATAACAGGCTATGGCGCGGCAGCAGATGTGCCAGAACCGATTAGGCAGGGGATAATTGCGCATGTTATTAATATGTATGATAACCGTATGGAAAATAAGGGCATGCCGCCTGCAAGCCAGAGTTTGTATGAAAAATTCCGTGTCGTGAAATTGTAAGAGCCATCCTATGACATTTGATAATGAAGATCTTAATGCAGGCTTTAATGCGGCAGGCAAAGGTGATTTCGCTGAAAGGCTAACAGATTTTGCAAGCGCAAGCAGCGAAGGTGCAAATGCTTTTGAAGAAAGGATATTGAAGGTTTTTGGCAATTTGCTGCAAACCGAATATTCAAATTTCCGCAGAGATGTGGATGGCTATGTTAGCAAATCAAAAGCAAGTTTGCGCAGAGAATTGCGCCGCGAAATTGAAGGGGTTGTTGGCGAATTAACCGCGAGTTTGGGGAATGGTGCAATCGGCAATGCAACAAGTGCAGCGCTAAATGAGGTTGCATATTCATTGCTCACCGGAAGGAAATTGGATGCACGCAATGTTGCCGAAAAAGCAGCAGGTGAAGTTGCGCCGTATGTGGAGGATTTTTTCCGCCAATCATCCGGACAATTTGCCGACCAGCTAATGAGCCTGCTCGGAACGGCAAATAGGAATTATTAAAATGAAAATAAAAGATTTAAGCTCGCGGATGCGGCACCGCATTACGATTGAGCAATCCGTAAATACGGAAAATGAAAGTGGCGGATTCACGACTAGCTGGGACGAGGTGGATATTGTATGGGCGGAGATTTTGCCGATTCGTGCAGATGAGAAATTGAGATTTGGGAAAGTGAATGCAGAAATTTCTCATAAGATAACAATAAGATATCTGGCGAATTTAACTGAGGATATGAGAATAGATTTCGGCGGCAGATATTTTAATATCCGCTCGATTATAAACCCGCAGGAAAGAAATGAATATCTGGAGATAATCGCAGAAGAAGGGGTGGAGCAATGAATATCTTACTTGAAACGCAAGAGGCAGTATTCGCCGCTTTGGATGGTGATGCAACCTTAAGCGGGATGATAAACGGGATTTTTGATTTCGTACCGCAGCAGACAAATTTTCCATATATCATGTTTGGCGAAAGCTCGGCACGCGAATTTTCAGCAAAAGGAACAGAGGGTTATTCGGTGAACTTAAAGCTAAATATATTTAGCGATAAAAAAGGCCGCGAAGAGGTTCTGCAGATTATGGAAAGGCTGAAATCATTGCTTCATGAGCAATCTCTGACGATTGCAGGTTTTGAGCATGTCTCAACCTATTTTACTTCGGCAAATAGTGAACGTGACAGAAGCGGGAAGGTATATTCCGGTGAGATTATCTTCGCCATCAAGGCAATCACTGAAGAATAATCTTTGCTATGGCTTGAAAAGGTTGTGGGTAGGTTCACCCCCCTTAATCCCCCCTATTAGGAGGGAGATGTTCCCGTGTAAACTCACCTCCCTCGCTAACATTCCGAGATTCGGAGTGATTTCTGAGAAAACCATAAATATTAAATAAAAGAGTAATTATGCAAACATATCAAGGTTCATTATTTCTTCTGGAAATAGAAGATGAAAATACGCCCGAAACATATCTGACGATAGCCGGCATGCGGGAAAACCGTTTCGAGATTAACAATTCGCGAATTGATGCAAGCGATATGGAATCCGGCAAATGGCGGGAATTGGTCGATAATGGTGGGGTTTCGCACGTGACAATGACAGGAAGCGGGATTTTTGTAGATTCGGAGAGCGAAAAGCAAATGCGCCAACATGCGCTCAATAATGAGATTAAATCATATAAAATGCGCTTTGAGAATGGGGATTATTTAAGCGGAAATTTCCAGATTACTTCATATGCAAGGCAGGGAAATCATCGCGGTGATGAAGTCTATGCAGTGACTTTGGAAAGTTCCGGCGCAATAATATATGGAGTTTCGGCATAATAGCAGAATTAGGCGAAGGGATTTATGACAGGTGAACAGCTAAAATTATTATTACGGGTGATTGATATTCTGGCGATTTCTATCAGATTGATTCCGGAATTGCGCCAAGCATATGAGGATTCAACCGATACATTGCGTGCAGTTATCGGTGAAAAAAGAAACCCGACAGAAGAAGAGTGGAGGGAGCTTAATGAAAAGATTGAAGAATTACATAGCAAATTTTCTGCATCCTAAACCAGCAAACCCCATAAAGAATTATGGCTTGCCCGTGAAAGGTGATTTCATAGTTTCCAGCCCTTATGGCATGAGGATTGACCCAATCAGCAAGCGCGAATCATTCCATACGGGTATTGATTTTGCCGTGGCAGAAGGGCATAGCGTAGCAGCAATTGAGAGTGGCGTTGTGTTGCGGGCTAATAGCCATAAAGATTATGGCTTATTGGTGATAATTGTGCATGCAGACGGCATAGCTAGCTTATATGCGCATTTGAGCGAATTGCTGGTGAATAGCGGGGAGAAGGTGAAAAAGGGGCAGGTTATCGCCCTTTCCGGCAATAGTGGGCGTTCAACTGGCGCGCATTTACACTTTGAGATAATAAAAAAGGAATTTGTAGGGCTTCTCAATGGAGGTAATGGCGGATTAGGAATATATGCGACCAAGCAAATAAACGGGGTGCATGTGGAAACCAGAATTAATCCTGCTAAGATATTGAAAAATCTGGTTTAAAACGCAGGCGAGGTTATTCGATGTTAATAACATCAAGATTAGAGCCTTTTTCGGCGCGAATAAGCTCATCTGCCTCAAAATACAGGATAATCGGGCGGGTTCTATCACCTAGTTGGTATATCCATCTATCGAGGGATTCTTCCGTTTGGCTGACTTTTACCGGTTCGCCAATAGCAAGCATCACCATGGTTTTATTAGCTCCGATGAAGATTGTATTATCGGAAAGAGCCTGTCTTTGTTCAATCGGGATGTCAAGCCTGCGGATCACCTGAAGGCGTTGCTGTTCAGCGCGTCCAACGGTGGTTATGCCCCAAGTATCGAATTTTATGAGGAACAGATTGAGGTCTGTGCGATGGTAAGTGATTATATACATGCCAACAACGCTGAGTAAGACGAGAATAAGCACCAATTCTATGGTGAAAATCGCAGTTTTGCTTAGTTGCTTTCTGCGCGTCTCTTCTTCAACGGCATCGGGTTCGTGATAATCGTACATACTGTTAGAGTATTACTAAATGGTTAGAAAACAATTAAAATGTGCCTCTTAAGATTTCTCTGGTTGAGATTATGTATTTTTGGTAATTTCTGATGATTTCATTGTGCTTACCGTGAATCTCCGAGCAATCGAGGCCGATATATTTGCCGGTAAAGATTTGCTTGGCATCTTTGAGGATTTCGGTTCTCAGGCTGAAGCTGATGTTATTGAGTGAAATTTCACGCATCATTGCCGAATTTATGATGAAAATATCATCTTCCTTAGCAATGTCGCATTTTTTCATCACGTAATAATTGCTCATAATTTCAGTGTAATATTCGTGAATACTGTCTTTATATTCTTCGCTATTGGTTACTTCCGACATCAGACGCTTTTGGTTCTCTGAAAGATTCTCATAGATTTTAGAAGCTTGCTCAAGTTTGAGAGTAAGCTGCAAATTGCGCTTATTGATTTCCTCAACCACGAAATCATAGGAAAGCATCCAAGTTATAAAGCTGGTGAATATTAGCAGCAAAAGACCCATTTTTAAGCGGGCGCGTTTGCGAAGTATCGAAACTAATTTGGGATTTTTTGTCTCATGCGAAATTGTGCTTATTTGGCTATTCTCGGATGTATAGAAATAATAGCTAAGCCAGAGGGCAAAGAATATAAACAGCCATTTGATGAGATTGATTATAAGCATATTTCATCAAATCTTTTACAGGAAAGTCCAGTATTTGTAAACCTATTAGTCATTAACCATTATTAAACAGAAAAAATATTATGTCATTTCACGAAATCAGGTTTCCAACCGATATATCCTTTGGGTCATCGGGCGGCCCGCTATATTCAACCGATGTTATCACTATGCATAGCGGTGCAGAGCAGCGTAATGCGAATTGGGCGAATGCCAGAACGAAATATAATGTGGCACATGCCGTCAAAACTAATGCGCAGGTGAGTAGTCTGATTGATTTTTTCCGTAATCGTCAGGGCAGGGCATATGGTTTTCGCTTCAAAGATTGGAGTGATTATAGCGCAAATGCGGTGCAAATCGCGGTGGGGGATGATTCTGAAACGGATTTCCAACTCGTAAAAATATATATGAGTGGTAGCGAATCAGTTAGCCGAGTTATCAAAAAACCGGTTGCGGGCAGTGTGAAGATATATTTTGACGATGTCGAGCAGGTGAGTGGATGGACGCTGGATGCTACAAGCGGAATAGTGAGTTTTGCAGCAGCTCCGGCAAGTGCGGTGGTAATCACCGCCGATTTTGAATTTGATGTGCCGGTGCGTTTTGACACGGATTATCTGCCAAGCAATTTTGAAAGCTACGGGGTCAATTCCATCGGCAATATCCCATTAATTGAGATTAGAATATGAAAGTGATTTCGACAGAGTTAAGAAGCCATCTTGAAGGCGAAGCAACCACATTAGCAACTTGCTGGAAGCTCACTTGCCGTGATGGGGATGTGCTGGGCTTCACCGACCATGATGAGGAATTACTCATAGATTCGGTGAATTATATAGCAAGTAGCGGGTTTAATCCAACCGCAGTGCAAAGTACATCAAGCTTGGCGGTGGATAATCTGGATGTGGACGGGGTTCTGGATGATGCCAGCATCACTGAAGAAAATATTTTTTCCGGCAAATATGATTTTGCTGAAATAGAAATTTTTATGGTGAATTATGCCGATTTGAGCCAAGGGGCTTTGAACATAAAGCGCGGCTGGATTGGTGAAGTTTCCTATAGCAAACAGCATTTTATTGCAGAAGTGCGCGGATTGACAGAAAAGTTAAACCAGAAAATCGGCGATATATTTTCGCCAACATGCAGGGCGAATCTCGGTGATGCCAAATGTGGCGCGGATTTGGAAGAATATACGGTGAGCGGAGAAATCACCGATGTCAGTAGCAGGCAAGTTTTTGCCGATAGCGCGTTGGTAGCCGCAAGCGGTTATTATAATTTCGGAAGGATTATTTTTACCTCCGGAGAAAATCAGGGTCTTTCAATGGAAATCAAAGATTATCGCGAAGGCGGCGCAATAACATTAGTGCTACCAATGGCGTTCACCGTAGATGTGGGTGATGCATTTGATATAATAGCAGGCTGTGATAAATATTTCTCAACCTGCGTATATAAGTTTGACAATGCCGTGAATTTTCGTGGAGAGCCTCATGTGCTGGGGTTGGATAAGATTATGCAAACCGCCAGCACGAGAAATTAGTCGTCCAAATTTTCATTGATAGCTGCGTTTTGCTGCGGATTCGCAAATGCTCATGTATGTCTATATACACTGCGCTTTACTCACCTTGCAAAACTTGCTCTAAATAAAAATTTGGACGACTAATTATTCCGCAGGTTTGATTTATGCTGCCTCGTATAAATCTAATTTATGAAACATTTCTATTTAGGGATATGATGGAAAATTTTGAAGATAAAATTGTGGAAGCAGCGCGAGGCTGGCTTGGCACAAAATTTCATCATCAGGGGCGGATGAAAAATGTCGGAGTGGATTGTATCGGGCTGATTGTCGGTGTGGCAAAAGAGTTAGGAATTGCGGTAGAAGATAGAAATGATTATGCGCGCGAACCAAGAAACGGCGAGCTTGAAAAGGCGTTGGGCGCTAATTTGTCAGAATGTGAAATAGCTCACGGCGCAGTGGCATTGTTCAGAATTGAAAAAGAGCCGCAGCATGTGGGGATTATCAGCAAATATAAAAATGGGCTGGGGCTGATTCATGCCTATGCACAAACCAGAAAAGTGGTGGAGCATAGTTTTGATGAGTGCTGGCAGAAAAGATTGGTAAAAACTTTTTCACTTGCGGGTGCGGGGAAATAATTTTTTGGGCTTGGTGTAGCTGAAAGTGAATTTCTCTCCGGTGAGATTCTCATAAGTTTTGATGACGGAAGGGATGACTTCCTCGTAATAGATTTTGTATAGGTTGGGATAAAGTGCCTGAGTGGTTTTATGTCCCCATTTGACAACTTGCTGCGGAACTCTGGCAAGGGCTTCTACGCAGATTATGGCTTCCTCAATTTTGGGGTTTTCATTCTGATAAGCAGGGGCAACGGGATGCAGGTTGAATTGCATGTCGGAAAGCATAATCGCAAGGCGGCGGGCAGAATGCAGGGTGGCAAAGCGCATTTTATGTGCAATGGCGCGCTGGCGAAATGCACGGGTGGCGAGATATGATTTGAGCTGTGTGAGGCGGTGCTTCAGGGAGTTTTTGCGATGTTGGGTGAAAAAGTTTGTGCTTTTTTCCAGTTTTGCGGCTTCTTTCAAGCCTATATTGACTAGGTTGCGTCCAATTTGTTTTACGTTAGCTAGGTCTTTTTTTCGCCCCTCGGCGATTCTGGGTTTGGCAAACATTGCTGACAAATTGGCAGAATGGCGTGAAATTGGCTGCCCTGAAGGATTTCTCATAATATCGGCATAATGTCCGAGTTCCTGCGCGGCGATGACCAGAAAGCGCGCGGTGGCGTTGCGGGCATATTCCTGTTCTTCGGGAATGCGCGAAAATGGCGAAAAACCGCAAGAGACGAATATGCGGGATTCCTCAATCCCAAGGCTTTGCATGCCGCCGGTTGAGCCAAATTCTTTGTAGGATTGCAAATCGAGCAAGTCGGAAATATTGTGGGAAAATGAAACGAATAATTCCACGCCCTCAAGCAGGATAAGTTTGATTATCGCGGGGTGAGTGGCTTGCACTAACAGGCGGGCGATTTTTTGCTCTAATTCTGAAGGGACGGGCTGATTAGTTTTGATGTTCTTTCTTAAAGCTTCAAGATTTTCTTCGCCGATTATTTCAATAGTTTTTGGAATTAATTTGGGGTCGTGCAGCTCTCTGTGGCTGAAAAACAGGACATTGCGTGCTGAAGGGAAGCGTACAAAGTTGATTTTTTCATCAGCATCAATGCGCAATTTTCCGGATTGCACAATCTCCTGCGCAAGAGCTTCAAGCTCAATATACATCTCATGCTTTTCCTTAGCGGGCTTGGAAAAGAGAATATTATAAACATTGCTCATATCAATATGACAGTTTGCGATTTTCAATTGATGATTGAAAATCATTTTTACGCTCGCTTCGCAGCGGAAAATCGGTCTTTCGGACTCGATTTTCATGGCATTTTCGAATTTTGCAAATTCGATAGTACCATAGATAAGCACAAAAATTAACTTAACAATAGAAATTATGGCATCAGTATTATTAGCATCGGCAGGTTCTTCACTCGGCGCAAGTGTGGGCGGCGGAATCGGCGGATTTATCGGTAAGCAAATCGGGGCGGGACTCGGCTCGGCAATTGATGATAAAATCTTTGGCCCGCGCAGGTTGAAGCCCTATGAAGGCCCAAGGCTGGAAGATCTGGCGGTGCAAACTTCTACGTATGGCAGAATGATACCGATTATTTTTGGTAATGTGAGAATTGCCGGAAATGTTATCTGGTCAAGGCCAATTAGCGAAACTGTGGTTAACAGCACTGCATCATCAGGTGGAAAAGGTGGCGGAAAAGTCAGCCAGCAATCAACGACCTATAACTATTCGGTGAGTTTGGCGATTGCTATTTGTGAAGGCGAAATTGATGATATTGTGCGGGTGTGGGCGGATTCAAAAATCATTGATGCTAGCTTGGGCAATTATCGGATTTATAAGGGCTCGGAAACGCAATTGCCCGATTCGTATATAGAAAGTTTTGAAGGGGTGGATAATACTCCCGCATATCGGGGGCTGGCATATGTGGTGATTGAAGATTTTCCGTTAGCCGATTTTGGCAACCGCATCCCGAATTTTACATTTGAAGTAAAGCGCAAAGTTTCCGGAAATGGTAGCGGCGCAACGTTAGAAGAAAGAATCACGAATGTGGTGGTTATTCCCGGAAGTGGCGAATTTGTGTATGACACGGTTTTGCAGAAAAAAGTTCCCGGCCAGTTAGTGGGTGGGGAATGGCTGCAAAAAGGGGCAAAAACTGCAATAAATCAGAATAATAATAGCGGCAAGACGGATGCGATGCTGGCACTCGACCAGCTTCAACAGGAATTGCCGAATCTGGAGTGGATTTCCGTTGTTGTTGGCTGGTTTGGGGATAGCTTGGATGCCGGTGATTGTGAAATCAAACCCGGTGTGGAATATGACGGGCTGGGCGCAAAAACCGAGCCTGATAGCTGGAGTGTTGGTGGATATAATCGTTCAACCGCGCATCAGATATCGGCAATAGATGGCCGTCCTTCCTATGGTGGAACTCCTGATGATGAATGCCTTATACGGTTTATTGATGAGGCAAAATCACGCGGGTTGAATGTGTTATTTTATCCGATAATATTCATGGATGTGGAAGATAAGCCTTGGCGCGGGAGAATCACCGGAGATGCCACTGAGGCGGCAAGTTTTTTTACAAAAACAAGCGGTTATAATGCGTTTATAAATCATTATGCAAGCTTGCTGGATGGTAAGGTGGATGCATTCTCGATTGGTTCGGAATTGGTGGGGCTGACAACTATCAAAAATGTTAGTGATGAATTTCCGGCAGTAGATGAATTGGTTGATTTGGCGGCCTCGGTGAAATCAACTCTCGGTGCATCAGTAACGGTGACATATGCGGCGGATTGGAGCGAGTATCATCATGCAGATGGCGGCTGGTATCATCTTGACCCGCTATGGGCTAGCGATGATATTGATGTTGTGGGGATTGACGCATATTTCCCGCTGACTGATGAGCCGCAAACTGATTATGACAAGCAGAAGATTATTGACGGTTGGACAAGCGGTGAGGGTTATGACTGGTATTATAGCGATGCGGAACGAAGCGTGCAAACCAGCCTAGCACCTGAATATGCATGGAAAAATATTGCCTATTGGTGGGGGAATACGCATACAAATCCCGATGCCTCAGCAACGGATTGGGTGGCGGAATCCAAGCCGATATGGTTTATGGAATTCGGATTTCCAAGTGTTGATGCGGCGGCGAATCAGCCAAATGTATTTTATAATCCGGAAAGTTCGGAGTCTGGTTTTCCTTATCATTCACGCTCACGGGTGGATTTTCGTGCGCAGAGAACGGCAATTGAAGGGACGCTGGATGTTTGGGAAGATTCAGCCATGGTGGAGAAAGCCTTCCTGTGGACATGGGATGCGCGGCCATATCCATATTATCCTGATTTGCGCAATGTGTGGAGCGATGGCGAGCTATGGCTTTATGGACATTGGGTAAATGGCAAACTGGGATTATCTCTGGTTTCTTCGATTATAGAGGAATTAGCGGGAAGGGTAGGGCTAGCGGCGGATGATATGGATGTGGATAATGTTCAGCATTTATTGGATGGCTATGTTATATCTTCCCGAATTTCCGTGCGGCAGGCATTGGAGCAATTGCAAAGTGCATATTTTTTTGATGTGGCGGAAAATGACGGCAAGTTGGAATTTATTACACGCGGCAAGGAAGCAATAGCTACGATTGATGAAAATGAGCTGATAGCGATAAATAATACTCCGCTGGAAGTGGTGAAAATCTCGCGCAAGCAGGAATTGGATTTGCCGGAATCTGTTGAAGTTACATATTTGGACAGGATTCTGGATTATCAAACCGGAACGCAAAGGGCGGGAAGGGAAATCACCGCAAGCCGTCAAAAAGACGGAGTGTCGCTCCCGATTGTAATGAGTGAATGGCAGGCGAAGAATATCGCAGAAATTTCTTTGTATAATTCGTGGGTTGCACGTAGTTCTTATGAATTTAGATTACCTATTAAATATATCTATTTGAATCCTAGCGATGTTATTGAAATTACTTCCGGCAATGCAACGCACCGAGTTCGTATCAGTGAAATGCTGCAAGGGCAAAATGGTGAGATTAGGATAAAAGGCGTTGCGGAGGATATTTCCGTATATGATTTTTATAATGTTCCGCAGAATTCCGGCAATAGTAAAGAGGCTGAATTAATTCCTGAAACTCAGATGGAGCTTCTGGATTTGCCGGCATTTCCCAGTGATGAGCCGGAAAAAGGCTATCTCGCGGTGGCGGCAAGCGGGCTTTCAAGCAGTTGGACAGGCGCGGGGATTTTTCGCTCAAATGATAATGGTGAGAGCTATGATAGTTATGCGAATATAAATAATGGAGCAGTTATCGGCTATGCAACAAATGTGCTGGCTGCTGCATCTGCGAATATATTTGATGAATTTAATATATTGAATGTTTCGCTCATCTCAGGCGCGCTGGAAAGCAGGAGCAAATTGGCTGTGCTAAACGGGGCAAATTTGGCGATTATCGGAAATGAGATTATACAGTTTAAGAATGCGACTCTCATTGATGAGAATGAGTATGAACTAAGCTGCCTATTGCGTGGGAGATTGGGGACGGAGCATAAAATTGCCGAGCATGTGCATGCTGAAAGATTCGTGCTACTGGATGGTAATATTCATCGGCAGGCAATCGCGCATTCGCTCATCGGGCTGGAAAGAAAATATAAAGGGGTGAGCTTTGGTAGTGCGCTGGCAGATGTGAGCGCGGTTGATTTTACGTATAGTGGCAATGGTTTGAAGCCATTTTCCCCTGTGCATATTGCGGTAAGTAGGAATGGTTCGGGTGATGTTGCGCTTAGCTGGGTAAGAAGAACGCGGATAGGCGGAGAATTGCGCGATGGCGTGGATGTGCCGCTAAATGAGCAGGAAGAATTGTATGAATTGGATATTCTGGATGGCAGCGATGTGGTCAGGACGATTCAGGCATCTTCTGCAAATGCAAGCTATAGCGCATCCGAGCAAACCGCAGATTTTGGCAGTCCGCAATCTTCTATTGCCATGAATATATATCAGATGTCGGCAATCGTTGGACGCGGATATGCGCTGACGGCGGTGATATAAAATTATAAAGGAAAGAAAATGACAAATAGTAATAATTTGGGGGTCACTCTGCTTGAGCAATCGCAAGCGCAGAAGGAAGTTACCATAAATGAAGCGATATATGTGCTGGAAGCATTGCAGAATCGGGGTGTGGTGGATAAGGATTTGGCAACGCCGCCAGTTAGCCCATCTGCGGGTGATGCGTATATTGTGGCGGCAAGTGCAACCGATGATTGGGCGGGGCATGAAGATGAAATCGCCTATTATAATCAGAGCTGGCAATTTATTGTGCCGAATGAGGGGCTTGCACTCTGGATGAATGATGAGGATAAAT
>Ga0066641_10000326_pt1 | contig 21897 bp, 28 predicted proteins | sample CryGeyCG2114_065_FD_59509 | JGI IMG/M metagenome (GOLD analysis project Ga0066641, IMG submission 59509) | Groundwater microbial communities from aquifer - Crystal Geyser CG12_big_fil_rev_8/21/14_0.65 | ecosystem: Environmental > Aquatic > Deep subsurface > Groundwater | place: USA: Utah: Grand... | reverse complement strand
TTTTTTTTGCTGACCCTGTCATGACCATTATTTTGTATTGCGATTTTACTTATCGGATATTATAATGTTCTAACATGTTGTACAAATAAAAGGTAATTATTTTTGATCAAAAATAATTAAACAACGATTTATTAGGGAGCATCTAATTGTATATAAGTAATTATGTTAAATTTATAATTACTATCTTATTTTTTAGTACTATATCATTTGCGAATAATAGCAATATAAATATTGATCCTCAAAATTGTATTGATACGAAAATTTGTCCTAAAATATTAGAAATTAAAAGATTAGATAATGTCAAACCAGTAAATAAAAATATTGTCAGTAATATTCAGGTTAGCATAACTAATAAATCTAAAAAAAATATTAATACAATATTAGCTGCAAGTTATGATGATAAGAAAGTAAATTGTGGCCAATTTTTTGTTAGTGCTAAATCAACTATTACAGTAAATTTAAGTTGTAATGTTTCTGATGTAGCTTATTTATTAGGAGATAAAGACGGAAGATCTAATTTTATTCTTATTTCTAAGTATACTATTGAAGGTACTTTATTAGGTCTTAGCAGTGGCGAAACAGTAGTAATTAAAGATACAAATGCAGGGCAATTGTCTTTAAATACAAACAGTTCATTTGTATTTCCAAGTTCAATACTAGATGGATCATCTTATAATATTACTATTGTATCAAGTCCTACAGAAAAAGTATGTGTAGTAGAGAATAATTCTGGAATTGTTTCAGGAGCTAATATTACAAATATAAATGTTAAGTGTATAGAAAGTCATGTGTATATAACCGATCAAAGTGCTAGTAAAGTAACAAAATGTAAGGTTGATAATAATGAGTTTTATAATTGTTCGCAAGCAGTTATCGGATTAACTTCCCCTACAGATGTTATAATTATTGAATCAGGAAGTTCTCATGCTTATATTTCAAATCTAGCTAACAACATTATTTCAAAATGTGAAATTCAACTTAATGGCGACATGGATTGTACGCCATTAAATGAATCTGGCACACCTCTTCAATCTCCCAGCGGTCTGGCATTGAATCCTGTTAATTCTAAATTATATATAACAAATTTTTTTCCTAGTTACTTATCTAAATGCACTTTTGAACAGAGAGGCTCCAAAATAAATTGTCTTAATACTGGAAATAGCTTTCAATACCCGACTGATATTATTTTTAATTCCAGTGGAAAATATGCCTATGTAACAAATTTTTTAGACAATACATTGTTGCTATGCCAAGTCAATAATAGCGATGGAAGCTTAACCTGTGCAAATGCACTTACAAATTCCTCTTCATATAATTTCAATAGACCATATTTTATGGCTTTTAATCATGATGAAACTGTACTTTATGTATCTAATTGGGCTGATGGGTCTGCTAATCAAAGTAAAGTTTCAAAGTGTATTATTGATAGTGATGGTAATTTAACTTGTTCTGATGCTGTTACAGGGCTTGATGGTGTTACTGGAATTGCTTTTAATCGAGGAGATGATTATATCTATTTAACTAGTTTTACCCAAAGTAAAATTTACAGATGCACTATTCTTGTCAATGACAACTTGAGTTGCTCTTTTATAACAGCAAATGGAGCTACTCTAAATAGTCCAGCTAATCTCGCTTTTAATTATGGTACTAGGTAAGTGAAAGAAAAGCCCTCCATGTTAAATTTTTTTATTTCTGATGTAAAAAGGATTAACATGAAGGGACTTGTATCATCAATTTTATCAAAGAGCTGATGCAAAACTATTGCCCGAAATCTTTTTTAAAAATATTGTAATTGGATTTCTTATTAATCCTAATGCTAGTATGGTTACTTAGGTGCAAATTCACCTATTCCTGTTAGATTCATTCTCAAAATAGCGCCAAGGGAAGTAGCAAAAAAAAGATTAATTGCTCTTATTTTATTTTTGTATATCGTAATCCCTGTAAAAAATTTATCAAATAAAAAAATAACAGATGACTGGATATATTTTGGGCTAAAAGAGGTATCAACAAAAAGAAGAAAAGCCATTCTTGATATAATCGACTTAGGGAAAATATCGGAGTGGCTTTATGATTAATTAGACCACTATTAACTAACTATAAACCTCAACCCCATTATCAGTAGCCACTAATAAAACATCGGCTAAATTCTTAGCAAACACTCCATTAGCAACAACCCCAGTAATATGATCAATCTCTTTTTCCATCTCTAACGGACTAGTTATATTTAAATCCTCAACATCTAAAATAATATTACCATGATCAGTAACAAATCCTTCTCTATAAACAGGATTACCGCCAAGTTTTACTAACTCACGACCAACTAAACTTCTTGCTACTGGTAAAACTTCAACTGGTACAGGAAATTTACCTAGTTTATAAACTAATTTTGATTCATCAATTATACAAACAAATTTTCTAGAGCAACTTGCTACTATCTTTTCTTGAGCTAAAGCCCCACCGCCACCTTTGATTAACTGACCATATTTTAAGGCTTCATCAGCACTATCAATGTATACTGAAATTTCACCAACTGTATTTAAATCATATACAGGAATACCACATGCTTTTAATTTTTCTGTTGTAGCATTAGAGCTAGATACTGTGCCTTTAATCAAATGCTTTACTTTCGCCAACTCTTGAATAAAGTAATTAACTGTAGTTCCAGTTCCAACTCCAATGATAGTATTCTCTTCTACATAATCAATTGCAGCCTTAGCAACATTTTGTTTTAATACTTCTATATCAGTTTGAATTGCTTTATTTCTCATAATACTCCCTTATTTAATTCTATATTCTTCTACTATATTATTCTTAATTAAATGTTCTTGTATGATAACCTCTAATACCTCTTCAGTACAACTATGATACCAAACTGCCTCAGGATAAATAACAACTATAGGCCCATCTAAACATAATCTTAAACAATCAACCTTACTTCTATTAATTTTTTTATCTAAATTTAATTCACGTAATCTATTTTTTAAATAATCAAAAGAGGCCAACCCTTGTGAATACTTTGTACATTTTTCTTTACTTTGACCTGTACAAATAAATACATGTTTATCAATGTTACTTAAATTTAGTTTTATAAATTTTTTTGATAAAAGCTCTTCTTTTTCTTTAGTTATCTTATTAATCATTTTTTATTAAATACCACTTTAAAATTAACTGGAACATTAAAACCTATTGAACGAAGATTAGCTAATTCTTTTAACTTTTCAAGACCTGCACCCATTTTAAAATCATCAATATTAAGTGTAACAGGACTTGCTGACATTACTTGAACATTTTTATTATCTAAATATTTTATGTCAACAGGAATTTTAAGTTCTATTCTATGACCTTTTAAATTTAAATAACCTTCTAATGTAGTCTTGTAAATTGAATTTTTGTATAATTCTTCTAAAATTTTCTTCATATCTATGTGAGTAGAAAAAATAGCATCTGGATATTTTTTAGTATCAAAAAGATAATCTTTTAACCTTTCATCTCTAATTTCTATCCCTGTGTCAACACTTTTTAAATTAATTTTTACATCCGCTATACCATCTTCATTTATTTTGCCTGATAATTTATCAAACTTATGAACTTCGATAATATTACTATTTTTCACTGAGGTGAAATTTAAATAAGATTTATGATTATCTAAAACCCAATTTGCAGCAATAATATTTGCTGTACTTATAAAAGTTAATAAGATGATGATTTTTTTATGTAATGTTTTCATATAAACTAAGATTAATAATATTTGTATATTCTTATCATTATAATATATTTATTAAATTAGAGTAAATTTTATGAACTATTGGTTAATGAAATCAGAACCTGATGTATTTGGTATAGATGATCTTAAAAACAAACCTAACTCAACAGAACATTGGGATGGAGTCAGAAATTATCAAGCTAGAAATATGATGCGTGATCAAATGAAAAAGGGTGACTTAGTCTTTTTTTATCATTCTAATTGCACGCCACCTGGAATTGTTGGAATAATGCAAGTTGTTAAAGAAGGTTATCCAGATTTTACTTCTTGGAATCCTGATAGTAATTATTTTGACCCTAAAAGTACAGAAGATAATCCTAGATGGTTTATGGTTGATGTTAAGTTCAAAAAGAAATTTAAAGAAATCATCCCCCTTGATATTTTAAAAAATAGACCTGAACTTGCTGACTTTAAGTTAGTTCAAAAAGGTAACAGACTATCTATTATGCCTGTGTCAAAAAATGAATGGGATTTTATTTTAAATTTAGCTTCATAAAAATGAAGCTAAATTTGCATAAAAAAATATCTAACCTGTAGAGACATTATTTTTAATTAGACTTTTATAAAATTTAACTAATTCATCAGCTACTTCTTCTTGAGTTTTATTTGAAATATCTAAAGTATAATTAGCTATACCTTCATAGAGCTTAACCCTTTCAGAGTAGATCGCATAAAAAGAAGAAAAAGGTTTTTCAGAATCAATAAACTCTGGGAAAATCTTATTTTTCTCCATTCGTGTGAACAAATCTTGAGGGCTTGCTTGCAAATAAATAACATAACCTAAGTCAGAAATTTTTTTCTGGTTAATTGAACTTAGTACAGAACCACCACCAGTTGCAATAACTGTATTCTTAAGACTATGAATATTGAAAATAACCTCTTCTTCAAGTTTTCTAAATTTATATTCGCCTAAATTTTTATATATATTTTGTATTGTAAAATCAAAAGTTAATTCTGTTTTATGACTAGACTTAAAATTTTCTAAAACTAAATTATCTATATCAACAAAGTTAAACTTTAATTTATCTGCTAACAACTTCCCGGCAGTGGTCTTACCACTGCCCTTAAATCCTATTAATACTATATTCATAATTACTACTATATTACTTATGCAAATTATCATATGGAGTTGAAAAAAGAGAAAAAAGATTGCTTGTATGAGGATACAATTTTTTTAAAACTTCCTTACTTTCCTCATGTAACTCAAGACAAGAATATCTATTTTTGAATTTATACTTCCATAATTTTAAAACTTGTTCTCTAGCTTTAGGAAAATTTTCATTCACTAATTTTACCTGTCCTAATTTATGGTTCTCCAATATTCGACCAAACTCTTCAAAAAATTTTACTTTTTCATTTTTCATTATTTACTCCTTTTTATTATTTATTTCTTAATTTCTAGTTTATTTCTAGATAGTGATAAGGGCTGACTTTCATCATCATCGTCTAAGCTTAGAGAACTTAAACTACAAATACTGAGTTTTGGCACAATAGGATCCATCTTTTCTAATTCTTTTTCAGTATATTTATCTCTAAAAGTTTTCAAACTATTAAAAAAAATACCACATGAGTTTGCTGGAACATGAAAAATTCTCAGCCCCCCTTGAACATTTGGCCAAATATCAAGTGTTCGTTTTAATATTTCTTTATCTATAGCAGCACACGAATTATCTTTTGCAAATTCTCTAATTTCTTCAATATGCGTACATATATCGTTAGAGAATATGTCTTTGTTACTACAAGATGAATGGCATTTATCTAATACTTCAAATAACTCTTTTAGAAATCCCTGCTTATTTGTAATCATGCTTTTTCCCTGTTTTTATTTTTCTTTTTTGCAACTATATAAATAATTAACATTAGCAACTATCGGCCTATGATCACTATAATATCCCCTGTAGCTACAGTATTGATCATATCTATATAAAACTTCAGAGTTTAATTGAAAATTTGCAGGATTATTTGCAGAAATAAAGAAAAAATCTAAAATAGATTTATGTTTACTGCATTGAGTTGGGTAAAGAATATTGGGCCTTATCCAATGAAATACTGCATCCTGAACTAAATTATCAAACCCCTTATCTCTTTTGTTTATATCTCTATAATACATATCAAAGTTATAATCGCCAAGAGCTATAATTGGAAGATTTTCTTTTACTCCCACATCTTTACCCCAAAGATTTAATAATTCTGCTTGTTTATGCCTATAAAAATTATTACTTCTGTATAGGTGATTAACCATCAAATAAAATTCAGCGCGGCTTTTAAGATCTAAAAATTTAACAACTAAGGGCGATCTTACTCTATTTTTATAATTTACATAATGTAACTCAGTTTGATAAATAGGCTCAAATCGTGAACTATCATAAAAAATTTGCATCTTTCCATTAGTGCCCCCGGTTGTTCCAGCTATTGCTTTAAAATCACTTATTTTTCTTAATGATTTTAGAATTTCATTTAAGGACTTATTATTACTTTCAACTATTCCCCATATTTTAATATTTGGATTTTCTAATATTTGCTTGGTTATAACTTTAATATCTGATTGATTAGATTCTATATTAAAACTGCCAACGCTAATATTATATTCGCAATTATTACCAGCAAATATAATTAAAATGTTAATAAAATATAAAATAATAAGTTTTATAAAAAATTTCATAGGATAAATTTATAATTTTTTTGAATATAAATGATATAATCTAATGAAATAAATTTAAAATCAAATTATTTTCCCAAATGTCTAATTTAGTTTATACAAGGCCTATAAAAAGAGGCACTCTACTTCAAGATAAAATATCCCAAACTGGACTTAATGTTATTAATATTCCATGCATTGAATTTGAATATGATTTTAAAAATATTTCTAAATTAAAAAATATAGAGCACTTTGATTATTATATTTTTCCAAGCATCACGTCAATTGAGTCAGTATTTCATTATCTGGAAAGAAATAAATTAAATAAAAACTTTCTAAATAACAAAGCTATTACAATAGGAAAAGGTTCTTATAGAAAATTAGTTCAATACAATATTAAAAACCCTATTTTTCCAAAAACAGGAACAGCAAGTGAAGATTTATTAAAATTACAAACTTTTCATAATTTAGATAATAAAAAAATTTTATTATTCCGTGGTGATATTTCACGAGAATATATTAATAAAATACTTAAAACTAGACACGCTGATTTCAAAGAGGTAATTGTATATAAAACAGTAAAGTCTCAAAATCTTAATGACGACATAAAAAAACTCAATAATATTAATCTTTCTGACACAAATATAATCTTATTTACAAGCAAATCTATAATAGATTTTTTTCTTAATACTTCTAATACCGAACTAGAAAAACACATATTAAACCAATTAAAAAATTTCATTATAATAGTCCCTAGTGATAGACTAGAAAAATATGCAAAATCAAAAGGGTTTTCTTTAGTTTATAATTCTAATCAAATGACTGATTCTGCTATACTAAATACACTAAGAAAGATAAATAATACACAATATTAATTAAGGAGCACTTGTGGCTGAAGCACAAGAAAATAAAACCAGTTTGGAAACTGATAAAAACACACAAAGAAATATTAAACTAAAAAATAAAAATTCTAATAACAATAATAATGGCTCAAAAAATTTTATAATTTTTCCATATTTATTTATTCTAACAATAGCTATCATCGGTATTGGTATTTACCTGATTAATTTTACTTCTTATAATCATGCAAAATCAGAACTTAATCAAAAAGCACTATCTGAACAAAAAGATTATATTGAAACTTTTCTCAAAAGCTTATCAAAAAATACTGAACAAAACTTTTCTAGCATTTTTGATAATCAACAAAAACAAATTAATTCTTTAAAACAACAAATAAAAGACTCTTTTAGCAACAATACAAAAGACTTTGAAAAAGCTGAAATTGCTTATTTAATTAAGTCTGCAAATTTGCAACTTAATATTTATGATAATCCTACTAAAGCATCTGCTCTTTTGCAATATGCAAAAAAATTAGCTGAAAATGATATTAATAGTTCAGAACTTTTAGAACTTATTAATAATGACATTACAAAAATCCAGAACATAAAAACTACTGATAAAAAAGCAATATTAGAATTAATACCTCTGATGCTAACTGAATTGTCCAATAATATGAAATCTAACTTGCTAGCAAAGTTAGAAGATCAAAATAAACTTAATAATGTTGAAGTTAATAATAATGATAATAAAAGCAGTGAGCAAAATAATAGCACAGTTAAAGATATATCATTTAAGAACAAGATACTTAATAAATTAGAAAACATAGTTGTAATTAGAAAGCATAATATGCCTACTAAACCAATTTTTGATGAATATGAAAGTAATTTTGTTATGCTTAATCTCAATATTTATTTTGAGGCATTAGCATTAAGCTTACTTGAAAATGATAAAGAAATTTATGAATTATATCTTAGTAAATTAGAAGCTCTGATTAATTCATATAATTTAAGCAATGCAAAATTGACAAAACAAATTAATACGCTTAAGGAAGTTAACTTTAACCAATATGCTAATATTAAGTTAGAGTCTTTACATCAATAGAACTATATTAAACTTAATTGGAATATATTTATGATAAGGTTTATCTTAATCCTACTTCTTGCACTAATTGCTGTATGGATAGGTATAGAAATTAAAAATACAGAATCTTATATTTCTATTTTTTATAATGAATATACAATATCTTTAAAACTAATTACTGCAATTATAATAACTGTTATCTGCTTTATTGTATTACATATAGTAATTAATATTTTAAATACTGTTTTTAATTTTCCTAAGAAATACTCTATTTATAGGAAAGAACGCAAATTAAGAAAAGCTTATGACAGTTTATTAAATGCAATTGGTGAATTACTATGCGGTCACCCTAAAACTTCAGAAAGATTATTTTTAAAATCTAGTAATAATAAGAAAAACGGTGCCATATGCTATTTACTTGCAGCAAAAGCAGCTAATTATCTCAATGCAAGAGATAGAATTAATGATTATTGTAAAATGGCTTTTGCAGCAAACCCAGATCTTGAGCTCGCTATAAATGTTACTCAAGCAAGATTATATTTTGAAAATGAGCAATATGAACTTGTCTTAGCTAACCTTAACCATATTAAAAGCATTGATCCTAACAATACAGCTGTTTTGAAGTTATATTTTAAAACTTATACAAAATTAAATGACTGGCTCAAAATTATTGCTTTAATTCCAGATCTTATTCGTGAAAACTTATATCCAGAAGAGTTTATCTCAAAGCTTAAATATGACTGCTATAAAAATCATTTACTAGAATTACAAAAAAATCAAACTTTTGAAAGCCTATTTTTATTTTGGGATCAACAAATTCCAAAAAAATATAAATTAGATTGCAACATATTAACCATTGTAATCAAAGCCTATAACTTGACAAATCATAATAATATTGATGCTCAACAATCTATTGAATATGCTGCTAAACAATCATTAAATCATAATTGGTCTGATGAACTACTTTTAGCTTTTACAGATATGCCTAGTGATAATTTAAGTAAAAAAATTAAATTATTAACTTCTTGGCAAAAAGATCAGCCATTTAATATTAATATACTAAACTGTATTGCTAAATTACATATCAAACTAAAAGAATATGAGCAAGCTAAAGAGTATCTCCTAAAATCATCTAAAATCAATGACTCTTATGGTGATATTAACTTGTTACTAGGCTTTGTATTTAATGAACTTAAAGATAATGAATCATCTTTAAAATACTATAATAAGCATTTTGAACTAAATAATAAAAATAGTAATTAATTAAGAATAGAACTATTTCTTTTTATATGTTATTTTTCTAATATTATAGTTTTCCAAGAGGTAAAGTGAGGTAATATTATGGCTAAAGTAACTAATTATGTATCAAAGAAACCTGACGCAAATGGTTTTGTTGAATATACTGCCGAAGAAAACCAGACTTGGGAAATCTTATATAAAAGACAAATTGAAATTATTAAAAATAGAGCCTGCGATGAATATCTATATGGCTTAGATTATCTTGAACTGACACAAGACAAAATTCCACAAATTCCTGATGTAAATGAAAAATTAAGAGCTAAAACAGGATGGGAAGTATATCCAGTTGCAGCATTAATTGGATTTAATAAATTTTTCTCTTTACTAGCAGATAGAAAGTTTCCTTGCGCTACATTTATTCGTACAAGAGAAGAATTAGAGTATTTACAAGAACCTGACATTTTTCATGAAATCTTTGGTCACTGCCCAATGTTAACAGATAAAGTATATGCTGATTTTATGCAAAAATATGGAGAATTAGGAGTTGAGGCTGAACCTAAAGTTCAAAAATTACTTGCTAGATTATATTGGTTTACTGTTGAATTTGGCCTTATTAATACAAAAGAAGGCTTAAGATGTTATGGTGGCGGGATATTATCATCTATAGGTGAGACGCCATATTCACTTGAAAGCTGTAAAGCAAAAAGAACTCCATTTGATGCTTTAGAAGCATTAAGAACTCCTTATAGAATAGACATTATTCAACCGATTTATTTTGTAATTAATTCTTTTGACGATTTATATAATTCTATGGATTCAAAAGTATTAGATACTATTCAAAAAGCTTTAGAACTTGGGGAGCATGAGCCGTTGTTTCCTCCAAAGGATAATCAACAAGATCAAGAAGTACCCTGCTAAAAATTAAAGAGAAAAAATCATGACAAACGAACTAACAACAAAAAAATGTGTTCCTTGTGAAGGTGGAGTACCAGCTTTAGAAGATAAACAAATAGAAAGATACCAAAAACTAACCCCTGAGTGGTCTGTTTCAAATGACAAAAAAAAGATAACTAGAGCCTTTAACTTTAAAGGCTACTATAAAACAATAGCTTTTGTTAATGCTATTGCTTGGATTGCAAATCAAGAAGGCCATCATCCTGATTTAGAAGTAAGCTTTAATAAATGTACTGTGCATTATACAACTCATGCAATTGATGGCTTAACTGATAATGATTTTATTTGTGCTGCTAAAATTGATAGCTTATTAGAAAACTAAAATTATTAACAAATCCTAGGTAGTAACTCACCGGTTGGCATATCAATAATTCTTCTTGTTCCAATTTTGGTTTTCAAGACAACAGAATTGGATATGCCTAGGCTTTTTATATTGCCAATTACCTGAGCTTCACAACCTACTTTATTTAAAATATCTAAAGATTCTTCTGCATAATCAGCTGGAACAACAGCCAGAAACCTACCTTCACAAGCCAGATGAAAAATATCCAACCCTAAAATTTCACATAAATTAAAAACCGTATTATTTACTAAAATATTGCTTTCATCTATTTCTATTTCAGCAATTGCTGTTAATGCTATTTCATTTAAAGCTGCCGCAAGACCACCTCGTGTAATATCCCTTAAACACTTTATTTTAATATTTGCATTGATTAAAGATTGAACATACTTTGTCAATGGCTGAAGATCACTTTCTAAATCTATCTCAAAATCTAAGCCTTCTCTTTTTGCCAAAATACTTATAGCATGCCTTCCAATATCGCCACTTAAAATAATTACATCATCTTTAGAAATATTTTTGGGATGAATTTTATAATCTAAATTGACTATACCAATACCTGATGTATTAATATAAAGATTATCACCTTTTCCTTTATTAACAACTTTAGTATCACCTGTAATAACTTCAACATTTGCTATTTTTGATGCCTGTTTGATAGATTCCATTATTTTAAATAATTGCTCTTTAGAAAAACCTTCTTCAATAATTAAAGCCAAACTTAAAAATAAAGGCGTAGCCCCAACCATAGCAAGATCATTAACAGTTCCATAAACACTTAAACTACCTATATCTCCACCAGAAAAAAACAAAGGCGATATTACAAATGAATCTGTAGTGAACGCTAATTTACTATTATTTATTTCTACTACGGCTGCATCATTACTTTGTTCTGAATTTTTATTTTTTATAAAAGGATAAATAGTTTTTGATAAGAGATCATGCATCTGACTTCCGCCACTTCCATGACTTAACGTTATTAAATCATTATTATTTTCAATAGGACAGCTTAATTCAAAATTCTTTAACATACATCACTCTTTCTATAACGATAATAAGCGCTGCAAGCTCCCTCTGATGAAACCATCGGCGCGCCAATTGGATTTAATGGATTACATTTTGTACCAAAATTTTCACACTGAAATGGTTTTTTAATTCCCTGCATAATGTCACCACTAATACATACTAAATTTTGCTTATCAGCATTATCTATTATTTTATGTTCAAATTTATAATCTGCATTAAACATTTGATATTCTTTTTTTATGGCTAATCCACTATTCGGAATTTCCCCTATTCCACGCCAATTTTGGTCAACTACTTTAAAAATTTTACTAATTAGATTTTTTGCTTGAATATTTCCTGAAGCTTTTACTGCTCTACTATACTGATTTTCAACTTTATACTCTTTTGACTCTAACTGTCTAACACAAAAATAAATACCTTGAATAATATCAAGAGGCTCAAAACCAGTAACTATTATTGGCACTTTATATTGTTCAGAAATAATATTATATTCTGATTCTATTCCCATAATAGTACAAACGTGTCCTGCGGCAAGAAAACCTTGTGTTCGATTTTGTTTAGAATTTAAAATGGCTTTTATTGCAGGAGGCACTAACACATGTGAAGCTAACATAGAGAAATTATTTAATTTAAAATTTTTTGCTTGCTCTATTGCTAACGCATTTATAGGGGCAGTTGTTTCAAAACCAACTCCAAAAAAGACAACTTCTGAATTGGGATTTAGTTTTGCTATATTAACAGCATCTAATGGTGAGTAAACTATTTTAATATTAGCGCCCTTTGCTTTTGCTTGTTGCAAACTTAAATTAGAACCGGGAACTCTTATCATATCTCCAAAAGTGCAAAGAATAACATTTGGTAATAAAGATATTTCTATAGCTCTATCTATTTTATTAATTGGCGTTACGCATACTGGACACCCAGGACCGTGAATTAACTCTATATTTTTAGGCAATAAATGATCTAGGCCAAACTTAACAATCGAGTGTGTTTGACCACCGCAAACCTCCATTATGGTATAGTTAGCTCTAGATATTTTTTTTATTTTTTGAGAATAAATTTCTAGTAAATCTTTATTACGATATTCCGTTATATATTTCATATATTTTATTTGCTTCTAATTCATCAATAATACTAATAGCTGCACCTACATGAATTAACACGTAATCATTAATTTTAGCTTCAGGAAGCCAAGCAAGAGATACTTGTTTTATAATTCCTTCAAAGCTAACTTTTCCTGTTCTTAACAATGAATCATCATTTTCTACAATTTCAATTAATTTTCCTGGAATAGCCAAACACATTTTTATTCACCTAAATTAGCTTGTGCAACTGTAAGTTGCCCGAAAGCAATACCTCCATCATTTACGGGTAGTTCAGATGGAAAGTAAACATTATACTTGAAATTTTCTAATTTTTTTACAACGCTAGTTAATAATAATTTATTCTGAAAACATCCTCCAGTACAAACTATATCTTTAATATTTAATTTTTCTAATATTACTTCTGCTATTTTAACCAAAGTATTATGAAACTTTTTAGCAATAATATTTACTTTTATATTATCATTAAAATCATTTACAATTTGATAAATTATACTACGCCAGTCTATTATATATTTTTTATTTAATGAAACTTTAAACTCATAATTATCTATTGTATTAGATTTTTCTGCATAATATTGTAAAAGTTGAGCAGCCTCACCTTCAAAAGTAATTTTATTATTTATAATTCCTAAAATAGCAGCAACCGCATCAAATATTCTTCCAACACTACTTGTAGTATATGTGTTATATGAATTATCTACTAATTTAATTAATAAATCTCTATCAAATTTTCCTAATGAGTTTTTAAGATTAGTTTTATTTAATAATTCACTAATTGAAATTTTATAATAATCTGCTACTGAATATAATACACCTATAGCCGAGCATCTAGGATCTTTGTTTGATCTTAGAACAGCAGGAATTTTAAAGTTCATGAAATTAGCTACTCTTTTATATTTTTTTTGAGTACACAATAAAAATTCACCACCCCAAAAATTCGCATCATCTCCATAACCTATTCCATCCCAAACTATTCCTAAAACTTCATGAGTAATATTCTTTTCCTTCATACAAGCAGCTACATGAGCATGATGATGCTGTACATAAATTATATTTTTATTGTTTTCTTTTGCATATTTCGTAGATAAATAAAATGGATGTAAATCGCATGCAATATATTTATCTTTAATAGATAAATTTTCCTGCTGTTTATCTATATTATTTTTAAATAACTTATATGTCCTTTCACTTTCTAAGTCACCAAAATTTTGACTAATATAATTTAATTTATTATTACTTATACAAAAATTATTTTTTAAATGCCCTCCTACTGAAAGTATCGATTTATTTATATTATTAATATTTAAAATATAATTACTATACCCCCTGGTACGTCTTAGCATCTGTTGTTTTCCACAACAAATTTGAATCACTGAATCATCAATTGGCTCAAGTATTTCTCTATCATGAGATAAATAAAAATCAGCAATTGAATCTAATTTATTAAACATATCAGAATCTTTATAACAAATTGGCTCCCCACTAATATTTGCGCTAGTTACAATTATTGGGAAATTTAAATTTTGTAAAAGTAATTTATAGGTTGCAGTATAAGCTATTATTAACCCTAAATGATTATTTTCAGGGGATACATATTTACTAATAATATTATTTTTGAGCTTTTCTAATAAAACTATAGGTGCTTCTTTTGATATTAGATATTCTTCTTCTATTTTATTTATTTTACATAAAGATTTTGCCATATCTAAATCTGAAACCATTACTGCAAATGGTTTTTTAGCTCGATGTTTTTTAGTTCTTAATCTTTTTAAAGCATCAGAGTTTCTTGCATCAACACAAAGATGAAAACCTCCGATTCCTTTAATTGCTACTATTTCGCCATTTTTAATAGCCTCACAAGTCTCTTCAATAGAACAGCTTAATTTTGGCCCACAGTCCCAACAAGAAATAGCTTGAGCATGAAACCTTCTATCCATTGGGTTATTGTATTCTAGTAAGCAGTTATCACACATTGCAAACTTTTGCATACTAGTATTTACCCTATCATAAGGTAATTTTTTTGTTATAGTAAATCTTGGACCACATTTAATACAATTATTAAAAGGATATAAATATCTTCTGTTATTTTTATTAAAAATTTCTTTAGTGCAATCTCCACATATTGCTAAGTCAGGAATTAAATAACTAGAAGCTTTATTCAAATTTTCTTCAGACTGTTTAATAGAAAAATTTTTTGTATTTTTTACAGGAATTTCTGTTTGCTTAAAGCTAACTATTTTAACTAATACTGGTGGATTAATTAGTATTTTTTCATGAAATATTTCTATATTCCTATTTAAACCTTCTATTTCAATAATTATATTTGATAAGCTATTTTTAACCCAACCTGTTAAAGTTAATTTTTGTGCAATATTGTAAATATAAGGCCTAAATCCAATACCTTGAACTTGACCTTGTATTTCTAATCTTATTCGATTTTTTTTATCACTCAACATCTACACTAACTAATGTAATATCCTGAGCATCTTTAGCATTTAAATCTTTATCTTCTTCAACTTCTAAGTTTGCTCCATCTGCAATTGTATTTTTTACCCCTGTAACAAAATGCTCTCTAAAATGATCAGCTGATATATGACTTAAAGCACCAAGCTTTACTTTTACATTAACTATTTTATCTGCCGATTCTTCAATAGCTATTTTTTGTATTTTGCTTAATAAATTTGCAATTAATGAATATTCATGCATAAAAAACTCCTGTTAATTAAAAAATTTTATAATTTCATTCACAACAACACCCATAGCATCAGCAACAACCTCACTCATACTATCACCTTTCTTAAAATTCTCTCCTACAATACCATATATTATTATTTGCTTTGGCAAACTATCTAATGTCTTGGCAAGTTCTAGTACTTTTATCAAATCTAAAGTATGAGATGAAAAGCTTGGTATTTTTGTTTTAGTATAAAAAACTTCTTCTGATTCTAGTTTATATATATATCCAGGAATTTGAACTTTATCTTTTACAGCATCAATAATTATAACTAAATCTTTAGCTTGAAAAATTTCTATTAATTTTAAACTATCATCTATAACTTTTGTAACTAGTGTATCTTTAAAATCATATTGTACTAATTCATCTATAATTTTAATACCAACGGCATCATCTCCTAAATATTCATTTCCAAGACCAATTATGGCTTTTTTATATTTTGTCATATTTAATACTATTGTCTATCAACTGTTAAATCTAAAAAATGTGTTGAGCAAGAAATACATGGATCATAACTTCTTATTAATTGTTCACTGTAACTTTGTAATTCTTTATCTTTTATATTAGGATTAGTTTTTACTAGATTATATACAATATTTCGAATATCTTTTTCAATGGTCTTTTGATTTATAGCTGTTGGTGGCACTATATTTGCATATAATATATTCCCTGAATCATCTATTTCATATTTATGAAAACAAATTCCACGAGGTGCTTCTGTGCATCCATATCCAACCCCAGCAGTTGGCTTAACTAAAATACAAGACTCTGCTTGTTTATAAGAATTAATAATATGTAAAGCTTCTTCTAAAGCAAAGATTACTTCTATAGTTCTAATTAAAATTCCTTTTGAAGGATTATTACATTGCCCCAAAATGTTAATTTTTTTTGCAGCTTTTTTTGCTTTTGGAGTTAGTTTTTCAAAATTTAAAGCATATCTTGCTAAAGGCCCAACAAAACACTCGCCTCTATCTTTTAAATATGTATGTAAAGCTGTAGAATGCGGTACATGTTCTTCAATAAAATATTTATCAAATTCTGATATATTAAAATTTAATCCTTTATTAGATATAAGATCACCTTCATTAAATGGATACTCCTCAGGATGAGATAATGCAACGAATTCATAGTCTTCTTCATAATCAAAATAATTTAATTTACTAAAAAAATCTAAAGCATTAATAGCCAAATCTAAACATTTCTTTAACTCTGGTACTAAATCATTTAACTCTGACGCTGTTGGTGCCTTATAAAATCCACCAACTTTAACATTAATAGGATGAATATCTCTGCCACCCACTAGCTCCATTAAGGTATTTCCTATTTTTTTCAATCTTAATCCATTTTTTACTACATCAGGATGCTGTTGGGCCATACCTATTGCATCATCAAATCCTAATAAATCAGGTAAATTAAGCATGAAAATATGCAGGCTATGACTTTTAATCCACTCACCACAATAGATTAATCTTCTTAAATTTCTTAATTCTGTAGGTATTTGAACTTTACAAATATCTTCCATGGCATGGCAAGCACTCATAAGATATGCAACAGGACAAATACCACAAATTCTTGAAGTTATATCAGGTGCTTCTGTAAAATCTCGACCTTGCAGTAAAGCCTCAAAAAATCTTGGGGCTTCAAAAATTTTTAAATTAACGTCTTTAACTATTCCATCAGCTATTTTTATATATAAAGCCCCTTCACCTTCAACTCTTGCTAAATAATCAACTTTTATAGTTCTTGTTTTTGATGATTTATTTTTCATAATCTTCACCTTCTTCTTTAAACCCTTCAGATTGATTATTAAAAGTATGATAAATCCTAGCAATATTTTTATCAGACATATTTAAATTTTTAAATTCTTTACTTAATGCTTTAGTATTAGGAGTTTCTTTAGGTCCATAACAACCATAACACCCTCTGTTATATGAAGGACATATAGCACCACAACCAGCATTAGTAACAGGACCTAAGCATGGTGTATTATGGGCAACCATAACGCAAACATTTTGTCTAAGTTTACATTCATTACAAACACTATGCGTAGATATATTTGGTTTTTTCTTATTTATAAAACTGCTCAATACTTCTATTAACTGCTTTTTATTAATCGGACAACCTCTTAATTCAAAATCAACTTTAATGTGATCTGATATTGCAGTTGAATTTGCTAAAGTGTCTATATATTTAGGTTTAGCATAAACTATACTTATAAAATCATTAACATCTTTAAAATTTCTTAAAGCTTGTATTCCACCTGATGTTGCACAAGCCCCTATTGTAATAACAAACTTTGACATCTTTCGAATTTTTTTTATATGATTTTTAGCTTGTTCATTAGATATAGAACCTTCAACTAAAGATATATCATATGGACCATCGGAGATTTTACTACTCGCTTCTAAAAAATATGCAATGTCTACTTGATTTGCTAATTCTAAAAGCTCTTCTTCACAATCTAATAAAGATAATTGACAACCATCACAAGAAGCAAACTTCCATACTGCTAATTTTTTTTTAGCCATTACAATTCTCTAATTTTTAAAAGATGTTTTATTTTTTCATAATTAAATACAGGGCCATCTTTACACATATAATAAGGACCCCAAACGCAATGACCACAAGTACCCTTGCCACACTGCATATTTTTTTCTAAAGATAAATATATATTACTAGATAGAACTTTTTTATTTAATAAAGATAAAACAACAAAGCTCATCATTATTTCAGGGCCACAAGTCATAGCTACTGTATCTTCAGAAAAATCTTGCATACCTTCAAGCACTGAAATGATAGATCCTAAACTCCAAGAAAAATTAAAATCTCTTCTATTAAAATTTTTATTAATATCACTATCTACACTAATTCTTACATCTATATTATTTTTAATATAAAAAGAAACCTCTTCTTTATACAATATGTCATCTGGTGTTCTACTACCATAAAATAACCAAACGTTTTTAAATTCTTTTCTATTTGATATTATTTGGTATATTACTGCTCTTAATGGAGCAAGCCCTACTCCACCAGCAAATAATATTATATTTTTATTCTTAGATTCTTCTAAAGGCCATGATTTACCATATGGCCCTCTAATACCTATAATATCGCCTTTTTTTAAATCTAAACTAGCAGTTGTTATTTCACCTCTTTTTTTAATAGTGTGTGTAATGTAATTTATATTATTTTTTAAATCACTACTAATGGATATAGGTACTTCTCCTTTACCAAAAAGATAAACCATAGAAAATTGGCCAGGATTAAAACTATATGAATTATTATTTTCTTGATTTAAAATTTGAGATTTTATAGTAATAACATCATTAGTCTCTAATTTTGCATCTATAATTTTATATGGCTGTATTTCAGAGTTATTCACTATAGATATCCAATAACTGTAATCTAGTTGCTTGCAATCTTCCTGACATTAACGCCATAAATCTTTTTAAAAGCTTATAACCTAGTTCATAGTCTTGTTCCATGCTATGTCTTGCACAATCTGAATCTATACAAATTGCTGTAACATCAGTAATTGCAATACCATCAAAATACCATTGATACGGAGGCGTTAGCCATGACAAACCTAATATTTGTCCTTCATTTATAGTTTGTATAGGTATACTTTCATTACCTTTGGCATTAATATTTAAAGAAACTTTTCCACTAATTAAAAAATAAAATCTATCTGCTTTTTCATGATATTTAAAAATGAAATCATCTTTTTTAAAATTTATTATTTCAGAACATCTGGCAAATTTAGCAACTTGCTCTTTGCTTAAATCAGAAAATAAATCATATTTTAATAACTCAGAACTAAGCTCCACTTTTTCCTAACCTTTTTTGTCTTGTTTTTGTAGTTTTTCTATTTCTTCAGTAATATCAATACCTGTTGGGCACCAAGTGATGCATCTACCACATCCAACACAACCTGATGAACCAAATTGGTCAAACCATGTTGCAAGTTTATGAGTAATCCACTGTCTATATCTTGATTTGACACTATTTCTTACTGCTCCACCTGAGATGTAACTAAAATCTTGATTAAAACATGAATCCCATTTTTTAGTAATCTTACTATTCTGGCCATTCAGTTCTGTAATATTTTCGTTTGAAGAGCAAAAACATGTTGGGCAAGACATTGTGCAATTTCCACAGCTTAAACACCTTTCTGCAACATCATCCCAAATAGTATTTTCCATATTTTTATATAATAATTCTTTAATGCCATCTGTATTCATTTTTTTAGGCATACTATTTTTTGTCTTTTCAATAAGACTTTCTGCTTCTTTTTTTTCTATTTCTTCAGCTTGTCCAAACTTGAGATCTTTAACTAAATCTTCTCCTAAAGCAGAACCTTCTTCTAATAAAAAATAATGTTTCTTATTAACAACTTCTGTTAATGCAAGATCATAACCTAAGGTTGCTTTTGGTCCTGTATTCATCGAAGTACAAAAACAAGTACCTCCTGCTTGAGTGCAATTAACAGCTATAATAAAAGTATCTTTTCTTCTAAGTTCATAATTCTGATCTTTATATTGACCATTTAGAAAAATCTTATCTTGTATTGCTAATGCGTGTAACTCACAAGATCGCATTCCGATGATTGCATATTTTTTAATTGGGGGCACATAAGGCTTACTTTCGAACCCTCCTCCTGGTTTAATACTTATATACGCTATATTTTCTTTAGGTGGAAAGAAAAACTTTTTCCACGTCTGTGGTCCACAGTTATATCCAAATAAAGCTTTATCATTGCGTTTTTTTAAACTATATTTTCCATTTGTTTGCTCATCAGTCCATCCAATTGGCAAATCAAAAATAGTTTCTATTTCTTTATAAACAATAGCTTTATTTTCTACGCTTGGTGCTATTATTGTATAACCATTTTTTTGTAATTTTTTAAAAATTTTATCAAATTCATTTTGATTAATATTATATTGCATAATTAAGCAATCAGCCTTAGTAGACCTACAGATGCTATAGATATTCCAAAAATTCTTAATGATTTATATCTAGATAGCTTAAAGACAGAGCCTATAATTAATCCTAATATTACTACACTAATATTTCCTAGTATAAATCCAAATAGATAACTTATTGAACTAAGACCTAATTCATAACCATGCATATGACCATGCATAAAAGCAATTGCTAGTAAATATACTATAGATAAGTATGGTTTCTTTTTGTTTTTTTCAGTTGCAGATAAAATTCCAACTGATAGTAAAATAATCAAATGATCTAACCCTGTAAAAGGATGTAATAATCCTTGACCAAAAGTTAATGTGTGAGTATGCCCTTCATGCGCATAAATAGGTAACGTAATGCTTGATAATATTAATATAAAAAATCTTTTTATAAATTTAAGTCTACTCATTTTTTTCATCCTTAAAAATCAAATAAATGAAACTAATATTATTGATAATATACTAAGAAATCATAATCATAAAGATGCTTATCATCTTTATAATATTCTTGTTTAGAAATTAGTTTATATTCTTTGTTTATATCATCTAAACTTAAATCAAAAAAAGTATCAGCATTATCAAAGTGAGATTTAACTAACGTTATATAAAACTTATTTACATATGGTAGTGCATTTTTATAAATTTGGGCTCCGCCAATAATAAAAGCCTTGTAGGTATTATTTATTTTAAGAAATTCAATTACCTGATCAATAGAATCAAATAAATTAAATTCATGATTAGGATATTGATGTTTAAGATCTTTATTTCTAGAAATTACTATATTTTGTCTATTTGGCAAAACCTTACCAGTCATATCTAAAATAGATTCAAAAGTCTTACGCCCCATAATGACTGGATGGCCTGATGTTATTTTTTTGAAATTTTTTAAATCATTTGGTAAGTGCCATAATAATTGGTTATTTCCACCAATTGCACCTTTTTGATCTATTGCTACTATTATTGCTAGTTCCATTTAAAAAAATCTTTTAGCCTAAGTTATTTTTTCTCTGGTAGGCTTGAAATCCCTCTGCTTCGCTTTGCTCGCTGTCTCCCTTTACGAAAGGGAGAAAACGTTATACGCCTTTGGCGTATAACCGTGTTTCCTCAAATGTTTTATATGTCGTTTAAGAAAAAAGCGATTATTTGTGAAGCAAATAATATTATCTCCCTTTCGTAAAGGGAGACAGCGAGCGAAGCGAAGCAGAGG
>Ga0066641_10000320_pt1 | contig 22107 bp, 17 predicted proteins | sample CryGeyCG2114_065_FD_59509 | JGI IMG/M metagenome (GOLD analysis project Ga0066641, IMG submission 59509) | Groundwater microbial communities from aquifer - Crystal Geyser CG12_big_fil_rev_8/21/14_0.65 | ecosystem: Environmental > Aquatic > Deep subsurface > Groundwater | place: USA: Utah: Grand... | reverse complement strand
ATGATGGGCTGAATTGATAAAATAAGACTATTGTTACAAGTAATATTATCAAATGAATGAAATTTCTAATCGTATTATGCATAATTCTCTTTTTTTAATTTTTATATCTCTAGTTCTTTTAAGTCTTTAAAATATTCTAAACTCTCTGGATTTGCAAGAGCAGAAAGATTATTTACTTCTTGTTTATTAACTATTTTCTTCACTGCAAGTTCAACAATCTTACCACTAGTTGTTCTTGGAATATCTAAAACTTTAATTATTTTGTCAGGAACATGCCTTGGGGATGCATTTTTTCTTAAAATATCTTTTATTTTGAATTTTAATTCATCATCTAGCTCTATATTATCTTTAAGTCTCACAAATAGAACTAATCTTTCATCACCATGGTATTCTTGACCAACAACTAAAGCTTCTAAAATTTCATCTAATTTCTCAACTTGCCTGTAAATTTCCGCAGTTCCAATCCTAACTCCAGCAGGGTTTAATACAGCATCAGACCGCCCAAAAATAATTACTCCATGCTCTTTAGTCAGCATACCATAATCACCGTGTGCCCAAATGTTATCATATTTAGCAAAATAAGCATTATGATACTTTTCAAAACCAGGATCATTCCAGAAATAGATTGGCATTGATGGAAAAGGATTTAAACAAACTAACTCACCTTTTTCTTGAGTTAATTCATTTCCCGACTCATCATAAAATTTGATTTTCATACCAAGACTTAAAGATTGTAATTGCCCTTTATACACTGGTAATAATAAACAACCTAATGCAAAGCAACCTATAATATCAGTTCCACCTGAAATTGAGCATAGAGCTAGATTCGAGCTAATATGCTCATATACATAATCAAAATTTTCAGGAAGTAATGGTGAACCAGTTGATAAAATTAATCTTAAATTATCAAGATTGTAATCATTTAAATCTTTATTGTTTTGATCTATATTAAATCCCGTCTTTTCTAACTGCTGTAAATATTTTGCGCTTGTACCAAATATAGTAATTTTTTCTTGATTGACTATATCTATTAACTTTGAATCTTTTTCATAGAAAGGAAAGCCATCATATAAAACTAATGTAGCCCCAGTAAATAAAGATGACACTTGCCAATGCCACATCATCCAACTACAGGTTGTATAATAGAAAAATTTATCTTGTCCAGAATTTTCATGGTTATTAATATCCAAATGTAACATATGCTCTTTAGCATGTTCGATTAATACGCCACCAACAGAATGTACTATGCATTTTGGTTTACCAGTTGTTCCAGAAGAATATAATATATATAACGGATCTGAAAATTCACATGAGACAAAATCAATTACTTTATCTTGATTATCAAACTTTTCTTTATAAGGCTCGCATAATTTATCTAAATTTTTTATATCAATGAAATGTTTTATACTAGAAATTTTATTTTTAATAACTTCAACTTTTTCTTTTACATCAATAGGCTTGCCTTTATAACTATACTGATCGATGCCAAACATTATTTTTGGTGAAACTTGTGTGAATCTATCTAACAGCCCATCTACACCAAATTCTGGAGAACAAGCTGTCCAAATAGCCCCTAATGATGCAGTTGCTAACATACAGGCAATTGTATCTATACAATTAGGTAATACACCACAAATCACATCACCTTTTTGAATATCTAAATCTTTTAAATAATTTGATAAATAAAATACTCTGTCATATAAATCTTTATAAGTTATAGAAACTTTATTATTAAACTCATCATAACTAATAATGGCATCCAAAGATTTATCTTTTATCTGTGAGCTTGTTAAAAGATTTTCAGCATAATTGATTTCAGCGCCATCAAACCATTTATTTTTATAAAATAATTTATCTTCTTTTAATATATTATATTTATTATTTTTAAATTTTATATTTAAAAATTTTACAAGCTCATCCCAAAATATTTTAGTATTTTCTATATCTTGAACTGACCAGTTATAAAATTCATGAAACAAATTAGAGAAAAAGTTTTCTTCATTATTTTGCTCTACTTGAAAGTCATATTTACTTTCTATATGTTTAATAAATTTATATAATCTTGTTTTTCTTTTAGAACTATTGTCTAAGTTAAACATTACATCTTTGTAACTCATGCTTTTCCTTGGCTTTAATAGCGTTATAAACTTTAGACCTAATTGGAATATCTAGATCATTTTTTATAAAATCACTTGCTAATAATAATTTATTAAAGTCAACATTACTTTTTATCTTTAAATTATTCAAAAGAAACAATAAATCTTCTGTTGCTAAATTACCGCTTGCATAACCTGCATATGGACATCCTCCCAAACCTCCAATAGAACTATCTATTACTGATATTCCCATAAGTAATGCGGCATATACATTAGCTAGAGCCTGTCCATAAGTATCATGAAAATGAACTGAAAACTTATTAAGATTCATGCTTTTTGAAATATAAAATAACATCTCTTGTACATTACCTGCACTTGCAACACCGATTGTATCAGCAATTGAAATTTCATAGCATCCCATCTCTGACAATTTTTTAGCAACATCTAAAACTTTTTCGAATTTAATGTCACCCTCATATGGACATCCAAAACAACATGAAATATAGCCTCTTACTTTTATATTGTTACGAAGAGCTTTGTCAATTACTTTTTTATATTCATTTAAAGACTCATCTATAGTCTTATTTATATTTTTACTACAAAAAGTTTCACTTGCCGCAGTAAATACAGCTATTGTATCAATATGATTATTATTATATTTATTAACTTCAGAATTATGCTCAAGTAATTTATCAAGGCCTTTTATATTAGGAATAAGAACTTGATGCTTTAAATTATTTCTTGTGTTAACCTTTTTTAAAACATCTAAAGTATCCTGCATTTGAGGAATTTTATCTTTTGATACAATGCTACCAGATTCAATAATAGAAAACCCTGCATCAGATAATAAATTTATTAATTTTACTTTATTATCTAAGGATATATTTTTTTTCTCATTTTGAAGACCATCTCTTGGCCCAACTTCAACTATCGTGACTTTTTCTGGTAACATAATTTGTCCGTAAATTTATTTAATCCATTACTAATAGCTCATCACCTTCTGCTACTATATCACCTTCTTTATAAAATACTTCTGAAATAACACCTGGCTTCACAGCTTTAATAGTATGCTCTATTTTCATAGCTTCTAAAGTTAATAAATCTGCACCTTCTTTAATTTCACTACCTTTTTTAACTTTTACTGAAGTAATAGTTCCCGGCATTGGTGATATTACAGAGTTACTTAATTCTTTTATATCTTGTTCTAAAGCTTTATCACTTAAATATTCAAAAACATATTGAATGCCATCATAAAAGACGCAAACACTTAAATCATGGTGTGCAATAACTGCTTTATACAAAGTTTTATCTATTTGAATAGTTATATTTTGAGTATCAAAATCTATTAAATCTAAAATATATTCTTTATTTTCAAAAGTTAAAACATTTTTATGATCATTTAAATAAATCAAATATTCTTTATCATCGTACTTAAAATTAAATATAAAAGGATCAGTATAATTTAATCTAAATCTACCTAAAGATTCCCAATAACATAAATTCTTATTTTTATATTTAATTAAATATTCATAATATACAGCTAAAAATAAAGCTATCTGAGTATTTATATCAAATTTCTTATCTTTATTAATGAGATTATCAATTTCAGAATCCACAAAACTTGTATCAATTTTATTTTGAATAAAATTTTTATTAGCAATAATACTTTTTAAAAATTCAATATTATTTTTAACGCCTAAAATATTAATGCTATTCAAAGCCTGCTGCATTTTTTTTGTAGCTTGATTTCTGTTATTTCCATAAGCTATTATTTTGGCAAGCATTGGATCATAATACATAGAGATATCATCATTTAACTCTATTCCTGAATCAATCCTAATATCTCTATCATTATTATTTGGTAATTTTAAAAAATCTATTTTGCCTATTGCTGGCATGAAATTATTATTTACATCTTCTGCATATAATCTTGCTTCAATTGCATGGCCTTTGATTTTTAGATCTTCTTGTTTAATTGCTAATTTTTTATTATTAGCAACTTCTAACTGCAGCTCAACTAAGTCAACTCCTGTTATCATTTCTGTTATCGGATGCTCAACTTGCAGCCTTGTATTCATTTCCATGAAATAAAAATTATTTTCTGAATCAAGCAAAAATTCGACAGTCCCTGCATTTCTATAATCTACAGCTTTACCTATATCTATTGCCGTATTACCTATTTTAGTTCTTAATTCATCTGTAAATAATTCAAAAGGCGCTTCTTCAATTATTTTTTGATGTCTTCGTTGAATAGAACAATCTCTTTCAAACAAATAAATACCATTTTTGTGATTATCAAATAAAATTTGAACTTCTATATGTCTTGGCTTGCTTATATATTTTTCTAAAATAACTATATCATCATTAAAACTTGCTTTGGCCTCTCTTTTAGCAGCTTGCAAATCTTTAATAAAATCATTTTGATTAACGCAAAGACGCATGCCTTTTCCGCCACCACCACTTGAAGCTTTAATTAAAACTGGAAAACCTATTTCTTTTGCTTGTTTTAATAAAAACTCTTCTTCTTGATTATCACCAGAGTAGCCTGGTATCACGGGAATATTATGTTTTACTAATAAATTTTTAGACTCAAGCTTTTGACCCATTATCTTTATAGCTTCTACTTTAGGGCCTATAAATTTGATATTATTTTTTTCACAAGCTTCAACAAATAAATAATTTTCAGATAAAAAACCGTATCCTGGGTGAATGGCATCTATTTTATATTTTTTTGCTATATTAATTATTTTATTTATATCTAAATAACTTTCTTGGGATTTAAAGCCCCCTAAACTATATGCCTCATCAGCCATTCGAACATGCTTGGCTCTTAAATCAGGCTCAGAATAAACTGCAACAGATTTTATTCCTAGTTTTTTTAATGTTGAAATGATTCTACAGGCAATCTCACCCCTGTTGGCTATTAGTACTTTTGAAAACATACTTGTAAAAATTAAGCAATAATAATTAAAAAAAATAAATTTATAAACGCTTTAAAATCCTTTTGTGCTCGCTTTGCGAGCCATTTCCTTTACGAAAGGAAATGATTTATTCGCTATCGCTCATGGTCTATTATTTGACTACATATTTGCGTAGCAAATATATCATTATTTCCTTTTGTAAAGGAAATGGCGAACATTAGTTCGCATAAAAGGATTTTGAAGCCCTCAAATACACTATTGGCATTATAAATATAATAAGCTATAAACCTCTGAGCAAACAACTATTACTCCAAATATTACAGATAATACAATTAAGCTATTAGACTTTAATTCTCTATAATATAAATGTTTAATATTTGGCATACTAAATTTTTTAACTTTCATCAAAAGAAATGCCGGTAAAAATATAGCTATAACTACTAAAATCATTCCTGCAAAACCCAATACATTGATAAAAGTTTTTGGAATTAAAACTACAGCTAGATATGCAGGGACTACAGTGATGGCACTGGATAATATTTTATTAAGCCATTTACCATAATCATATCTAGAAAAATGATCTTCAAAGTGAGTATAAAAAGAATCATATAAACCAATACCTACACCTATTAGAGATGTCATAATGGCAAAGCATGATAAAACCCAAACTATATGATCTAATTTTGCCATATTTGACAATTGACTGAGCTTTTCAACAAGCTCTCCAACTGTAACCAAACCAGATATTATATCATTATAAAAAACTGGATCTTGTTTATAAATAATACCTAATATACTAGCAACCCAAATTATATAAACCACAGCTGGAATTAAACTTCCATAGAAAAATGCTCTTTTAAGAATTTTTTTATCTTTATTACAATAATTAGTTAAAGTATGAAATATTACTTGAAAACCAAAAGATGTAAACACAACCGGTATGACATCACTAAAAGCCCATATTTTATTATAATCAGGACCTAATACTGGTATTGATGATTTATCAATATTTATAAATAAACTAGTAATTAATACTAAAAATATAATTAATAAAGCTATAAATAATATTCTATTAACAACATCTAATGTTTTTAATGGAAGTAATAATATTAGAAAAATACCAATTGATACAAGAGATATCATTAGATGTATTGATACATCTAAATCAAACAGCTCATATAATACAGAGCTTAGACCAGAGATATAAACTGCAACTAAAGCAAATGATAATAATTTTAGGCTAACAACTCCTATTATTTCAGCAGAAAGACCTGAAAAGATTCGACCAAGAGCGCCTAAGGTTAACCCTCTTCCTGCCTGTAAGTTTAATTCAATACTAAAAAGGGCCGTATAATACATAAACGCCCAAGTTATTATCATTAATATCAAACTTGGGATAACGCCAATTTTACCAAGTACTAGCGGCAGCGCCATCATGCCACTACCAATGCAAGTTCCAGAGACTAAAAAAGCAGCGCCAATTGTTTTTTTCATATTTTTAAATAGATAGTAATTAAAATTTTAATACAACATTAAAACATTAGCATATCTATTAATTCTTGTATATCTTGAGCTATAGGAATATCAAAAGACATTATTTCCTGTGAAGTTGGATGTTCAAATGCTAAAGAAAAAGCATGTAATGCTTGTCTTGGAAAATGTAATAGCTTTTCTTTTTGTTCATCATTATATAAATTTAAAGCAACGTTATATCTAGTTCCATATAGGCTGTCACCAACTAAGCCATGATTTATATAATCCATATGAACTCTAATTTGATGAGTTCTGCCTGTTTCTAAACTGAGTTCTACTAAGGTATGATTTTTAAAATATTGAGAAACATTGTAATGCGTAATAGATTCTTTTCCAATTTCGCTTACTGCCATTTTTAATCTATTTCGAGAATGACGAGAAATAGGCTCTTCAATAATACCTTCTCTAGGAGTCACTATCCCTTTTACTAAAGCTAAATATTTTCTTTTAACACTGCGAGATTCTAATTGTTTAATTAAACTAGTGTGAGCCTTAAGACTTCTTGAAACAACTAATAAACCGCTAGTGTCTTTATCTAACCTATGAACAATTCCAGCTCTTGGTAATTTTTCTAATTCTGGAAATTTATATAATAAATAATTAGCTAAAGTCTGACGAGTATTACCTGCACCTGGGTGAACTACTAAGCCAATGGGTTTATTAATTACTATAATATCTTCATCAGCATGAATAATTTCTATATTATGATCTTTTGATATATCTTCAGGCTGCCAATTATTAGTATTTTCAATTTCACTTAAATTTATATCTAAATCTAAGGTTTCACCACCTGCAACTTTTACATTAGCTTTACTCAAAACTTTGCTATCTAATTTAATATTACCTTGAAGAAGCCATTTTTTTAATTGAGATCTTGAAAAATCAGGATATAGTTCAGCAAGTACTTGATCGATTCTTTTATCTTTGTAATTTTCTGGGATAATAATAGAGTTATTCATCTTTATAATTTAATAAGTTATCTAGTTAGGGATTAGTTCCAATATTTTGTTACTTATGATAACATAATGCAAGCTAAATTTTTATTGTATCAACAAATAGGAAGTTAAACAACTTATGCGCGGTATTCTTAAGGTTTTTATTTATTTTTCATTTTTTTTTCTTGTTTCTTGTTCAGAAGTAACTGAAAAGATCCAAAAAATTAATCCTTTCACTAATAAAGATGTTATCGAAACTGATCCATATGCTAATTCTTCTGACAAAGAGCTATATGACACTGGGTATAGTGCCTTAGAAAATAAAGATTATAAAATAGCTGTAAAAAATTTTGAAGCGTTAGAAAGCCACTTTCCTTTTAGCCCATTGACTGCAAAAGCTCAATTAAAACTAATATATGCATACTTTATGAATACAGATTATGATTCAGCTTATGAACAAGCCAATCAATATATTCAATTACACCCTAGTGATAAAAATTTAGATTATGTCTATTACATGAAAGGCTATATAAAATCTAATAGATACAACAGCTTCTTACATGATTTATTTAAAGTTGATCAAGCAGCTCGTGATGTAAACAGTTTAAAAACTGCTTTTCATGATTATAAAGAGCTTATCAATAAATGCCCGAACAGCAAATATGCTAAAATTGCTAATAGTGAGATTGTAAAAATTAAGAACCATATAGCAAGACATGAGCTATATATAGCTGAGTATTATGTAGATAGAAAAGCATATGTTGCTGTAGCAAATAGAGCACAATATATTATTGCTAATTTTCAGGGTTCACCAGAATCTTACAAAGCGTTAAAGTTATTAAATAATATGTATAAAAAATTAGATATACCTGATCTAGTTAAAGAAACAGATAATATAATTGCTTTAAATCAAACGGATTTTGATAAATATAACTAATATGAATTTAAATTATTATGTCTGGAATATACTCTTTCATAAAGGATCATAATTTTGGAGCAGACCACCATCAAGATGATTCCAATGCTCCAAAAAATTCTGATGAAAAAAATGTAAAACCAGATAGTAGTAGTAATTTACACAGTTCATCTACAATATCAAATATCAGAAACAAAGATTCTGACAACAAGAAACCAAACGATAATGATCCACCAGAACTTACTCCCATTTTGGAAGCAGAAGAGTTATTAAAAGATCCTATTTTTCAAGATATTATCAAAGATATCAAGCAGTTAAGTAATGCCCCTGAACAAGCTTTCAACAAGTTATATTTGCCTGTTATTAAAAATTATACTGAATTCGTTCAATCTCTCCCAAATTTGAGACATATTCAATTTGATGTACAAAAAGGACAATTGGCGCTTGGGCTAATAAGAGCATTATATGCTCTTGAAAAAATGGATGATTATCCAATGCCATTAGAAATAGACCATATGTCTGAAGATGATCCACAAAATAAAATAGAAAAATTTTCAGCAAAATGGCACTATGCGGTTTTTACTGCTGGGTTACTAGCTGGGGTTGGCTTTGTCACTCAAAATCCTATTGTTGATTTATGCAATGAAAAAGGCGATAAATTAGAAAAATGGGATGCATTAAAAGGCTCTATGCTTACTGCTCATAATGACGCAACCCATTATATTTACAATGAAAGTTCTAAAGAAGAAAATAAGTTATTAGGCCGAAAACTTACAGTACTTGTTGCTAATAAGCTTATCCCAACTGGTTGTTATAATTGGCTTTTAAGTGATACTGGCATATTTCTAGAATGGGCTGCCATGCTTGAACATGAAGAATCTGGAAGCGGTACTTTATTTAGTATCATTAAAAAAGCAAGTAGAGAGATACAACAAGATTTCTTAGGTTCTCACCTACCTACTCAAATGCTAGAATTAAATGTTCCTATGCAAATGCGCCAGAAAAAACAAGAATACTCTGAGCATTCTTTCTGGAAAGGAGTGGAATTTTCACTAAGAAAACGTAAAGAAAGTCATTTGAGTCGCTGTGCCGAAAATGCTAAAAAGTTTATATCTTGGTTAAAATCAGAATTAAAATCTAAAAAAATCTCTTATAACAAAAAAGATTCTTTAGTTCATATTTCAAAAGAAGGTGTTTTCTTACTACATCCTAATATTTTTATAAAATATAATAAGAGCGCCTATCAGCTACATACGCCACAATCTATTGTTTTATTTAAAGAATTTAATTACATGAACTATACCAAACTAAGTGGAGATGATCATGTATTTGAAAAATATTTTGGTTATCTCAATGATCCTAAGATGAGACGTGGGGTTATTTTAGAAAGAGATGATTTAATCTTCGATAAAAAACCTGAAGTTCATCCTGAAGCATCTAATGAGCCTGCTGTTACTAACTATAAAAGGATTTATCCTGATATAAAAGATGATTATAAGTTAAAACCCGGCCTTAATCCAAAATCAGAAAAATAATTTATCTTCAATTAGTTACATATTTTATGTTATAAAAAATTAACTCTATTAATTTTCTTTAGAAATTGCCGAAATATTAAGTGAATTATAAATTTATTAACTTAATAGTAACTAATTGAAAGTGTATAAGTATCTAGTCTCATTAACATTAATATCATTGCTATTTATCTCCCAAATGGCATCGGCAGCAGAGGATGATAAGATTGATATCATTTACGGCTATGCCTCAATCTATGACACAGGATGCGGTTCGCGAGCTGATGCCATGAATTTTTTAAATCAATATGTTACAAATACTGAACCTGATTTTAATTATGATGTAAAAACAGCATTTACAGGATATAAATCTCAATGTGACAGTATTAGGTCTCCCATGATACCCGATAAAATTAATGAAATTGGAGAAGGTGACATTGTTTATAATTTTGGAAAATTTAAAGCGTTAGCCTTGGTACCAGCTGATATTTCCATTAAGGATATTATTTGTGGCGTTTACGAGTTTGACAGCTCAAAAAACGAATATGGATACTGTCCTTCATCTAACATTGCTATAACTTCATACGATAAATACCCTTCAAAACTATACATACCACCAGGGCTAGAAAATTTTAAAAATCAATTATATGTTATAGAGGGCGTTTTTGAGGCAAATGTACAATCCCCAAAAGAATTCCCTGATAAATATATAGTACTTATGGACAAAACGGAAAACATACCTCAGCATACAACCGAATTTCCTAAAAATTGTACTACCTGTTCACCAAAAATTTATATAAGAGAACAATTCAGACAGACTTATTGGACAACAAGAAAAGCGACCGGTTTTGGGCTTTTTGCTGCTTTGATAGCATATGACAAAGAAAATGATAGCGGCGCATCATCAGGCGGAGCTTATTTGCCGACTGCTTATGTAGATGCAATGTTTTATTTAACAACTATTCCACCTAAAATTCCATACCAAACGTTTTATAGGTGGGAAGAAATTGATTGGGAATACATTCCACAAGATACAGGCTCTGGTACACCTACAATAACAATTAGAGAACCATCAAAATCAACACCCTCTACATCTTCAATCAGTATAATTTCTAATTATACTAACAAACCAGATAAAGTAACTGGAACCGCAACTTTAGGAATTGGACCAATAAAAGGTCTCAGTGGTTCATACCAAATGTTTTTTAATATTCCGGAAGGAGTTAATAACCCATCAGTTGCATCATCTGTAGTTTATATATACCCTATGCCGCCAAACGAAATAAAGCTAGTTCTTAATCCTACTATTTATGATACATCTGTTAAACAGATATGTCCCAATGACAAATCAGGATGCCCTAAGGCTTACAAAAAAAATGTTCCTGTTACTTTTTATTTAGCAGAGCAAAGCGAAGGAACTTATACAAAAATGGATAATTGTACTGACGTAAATAACCAAATTAAGGCTTCTGTAAACTCAGTATTAACTGTAAATTTTGGTGATAAGTGTAATATGTCCCCTGGCACAAATTATTTTCTATATATTAATGAACAAAACATTCCTTTTACTCCTATAGTTACATGTCCATCCAATGATAATCCAGATGAAATTACCTACTGTAATTTAACTAATGACTTTTACGCCAAAATAAATAATGCCCATTGCAACAATTTATATTCAACAACATCTCCTATTAATAAAGATTATAAAACATGCAGTGAGGATTTTAAGACCTGGGAAGATTTCCAAACTCAAAAATCTGTTCCTTTATATAACAAAGGCTCAGCAAATCCTTCCCTTTTAAATCCAATTGGCTTTGATTCCGCATATAATATTTTACCAACATTTGATAGTAATCTTAATGCACCTAATGCATCCAACACTATAGCTTATTACAATGAAAATTACTTAATAAAATACAACCGTAAAGGAAGAGCTACTTCATTTGGCCATTTTGTTGTTCCTAAAGGAAAAAATATACCTGGTGCAGAAATTAAGTTTAAGAATTCACCAAATTATTCTTTTTCTCCGCTTTATAACGACCTTTATTCTAGTCCGGAAGGTCCAATGATAAATACAATTTCAATGGACAATAAAGGGGCTATTTACTACACTCCATCAGGTTCAACCTATGTTGGTAGCACGGCTTGGAATAATTTACCTGGGCCAGTTGAGCATATTGCGTACAATATGCACTATGATAAAACATCTGCTTCAGATAGTGACCCAAACTCATATTTTGCTTACAATTTTAATTGGTATTTAATTTTAACTACTCCCAAAAATGTATGTCACTATATAGTTCCTTATAGTAAACATAAAAACATTCAAACAATAATAACAGACATAAATACGAATCCTACTTCAATTCACCCTATAAAATGCGAGGCCAGCTCAGAGTCTAACCCTATAAATGGGAAGCCTGATAATTATATGGCGGTAGGAGATAAAGCTGTTAACTCAACTATTGCTTCCACTAATGGTACGATTACACCATCTTCCGGTTGTAGCTCTTCTCCCATACCTGCTGAATGCGCCTTTACCCCTAGCCAAGGCGAAATTAATAGAGCATCATCATATTTTGCTTTATTACAACAATGGATTTTAATGAATGTTAAATCGTTCTCAGGAATGCCATGGTCAGGAATGTGGCAAAAGTCATATGTCAGTCAATTTTATACGTTTCCATATGATGTAAAATCAAATAAAATAGAAACTATTCCAATTGTTAATCTTGATATGACTAGCGATACTGCCGATAATTGGCTATATGATCTTCAAAAAAACTTTGCTCTAAATGTCGATGTTCCTCAATTTAAATATGGCACTAGTTTTTCATCAACTAGTAAGCCCAAAGCGTTAGAAATTTCTTTTTATGACTCAATAGATGGTGGAAATGGAGACTTACTTAAACATCAAACAAGTTTTAACTCTACAGCTGCTTTCTTGACCTTAAATTTACCTAATGATATTAATCTTGTTGGAATACCAAGTACAAATCTAGTTAATTATAAAGCGGTATTCCCTAATCTGGCCACAAAGAACTCTCTAGATTCTTATAATGATTTGAGTGTGGTTAATGGATTACAAATAAAAACTATACCCAACGCTAAAAGCGAAAAACTTCCTTTTTGTACTTATAATTTTGCAGTAGATGGCTCGGCTATAGCTGGAGGTTCATATTTTATGCCATATGGAGCAAAACTAGAATTTGCACCAATTACGGTTGATTTCTCTAAATTAGATGACGATAAAAATGGACTATATAATTGTCTTGGCAACACCGATAATTGCTCAAATGGATGTACGCTAGCCAGCGTTGTTGGCACAGCTGGAACACAAATAAAAAATAATGTAAAAAATAATGAACTTCCTGTTTCAGTTCAAGTATGTAAAAACTCAATAAGACAGTATTGTTTATTATCAGAAAATAGTACACATAGTGTTAACTTGAATTATGACCATCTAGAGAAACTAACTGAACTAAACCAAATAAATATAATTGAAAGACCTCAGGGTACATCAAATGGTATTTTTAAATCTACGTATGATAGCAAAAATAATAATATAAAAATTTATATTGTTAAAGATAAATATACTTCATCTAATGGTTACAGATTAAGATTATCTGAAAATTATAGCTGGCTTCTAAATGGTCAGCCAACAAAAGATATTGATGCCACAATTATTAATTTTAATTCAAATCCATATCTTGCACCAGAAAATTGTGAAGATAATGATAATGTAAAAATTTGTACATTTGATATAAGTAACGCTCTATCAGAATATACTAATGGTAATCACTACTTTTATTATCAGATTGTGGGTGAATCAGAGAATGCTTTATTTAGTGGTGGATTTTTCTATGGCAAAGCAACTCCTAAACCATCAACAAAATGTACTGTTAGTAATCTTACAGCAAATCCTAGTTCAGTAATTATTGATTCTTCAACAAAGATAACCATAAGCGCAACGGTATCAGCTGAATGTAATGACAAAAGCGGTATTTCTATATCTGATACACAAAAATTATTTTCAGGAAATGGAATACTTAATAATGTTACTATTTCTTGGACTAATACTAACGCAAAACTTTCTGGAGATGATGTAGTTACTTTAAATTGTACTGATTGTCAAAATAACACTCAACCTGTGACTATCTCAACAAAAAGCGTATCATGCAGCATATCAATTAGCCCAACTAATGGTCTATCTCCTGAAACACAAACATTTACTCCCGGTATGGATTCAACAACTTTTACACTTAAATTTGAAGCAACAAATTGCTCTTCTTATTTGGCTTCTAAAAATAGTCATCCTTTTGTCTTAGAACAAATCAATTATCCTCCTCCAACAATAGCTAGTTTTAGCTCCGTAGGAACTATCATTGAAAATAAAAATGAAATTACCTGGAATGTTAGTAGCTTAACAGATCCTGGAAGTACTCCTTATATGTTCCAAGCAGCGTGTAATGATTCTGCTGTGTGTAAAACACAACAAAGTAATATTGTAACAATTACATCTAAAGCAAAACCTGTTGCAAAAAATATATCGTTCCAAGCATATTCTTATGGTGATGATTATATCTTTATCGAAAATGTTGTTCCTAATAACAACACAATTCAAAACAAATTACCTAAATTCTGTAACTATAATCAAAAACCATTACCATCGCCAGAGCCTCAAGAAGGTGGCAAATATAGAATAACTATTGAAAATGGCATTCTTAACAATGGTGTTTTGTCTTGTAATGATGGTCAAGGCAATTTTTGCAAAATTACACTTCCAAGCTTCAGAGAAATGATAAAAGATAGACAGACACCGCCAACTTGCTCTTTTTAAAAAGAATTAAATATTTCGTTATTTTTGTCGAAAGTATAATTGAAAAGAATAATAACAATAATATATTGAAATGCTAAAAAGAATAATTTTTATAGGACTTGTTTTTTCAAGTTACTCGACATTTGCTTATTATAAACTTCCTTCTTTTTTTGGGGAGCAGCCAACTTCAATTGAAGCTTACATTGGATTAGGTCTTGGATATAATAAAAATTCATACAGCAAATCAAACTATTATAATTTCATGAGTTCTGGAGCTGCATGTGCAGGTAATCCATGTGGCGCTCAGATAACAGATCCATTACTTGTTACAGCCGATAGTATTAATTATTCAAAAAGTAATCATAAATCTAATTTTAACCTTGTACCTACATTTGGAATTAAATTTAATTTTGATAGATTTAATTTCTCTCTGGAATCAAGTTATTTTTTTAATAATTTTTCAAGAAATAGCTCTGCTGAAAATTGGAAAACTTTACCTAATAACCCTAATGGAATTGGTGGTAATCCTAATCCCAACACAGGCGATCCATTTTCTATTAACCCAATGGGAGAAACAATAAACGCAAGTCTTAATGAAAAAATTGGTGACATTTTTTCATTATCAATTCTACCAGGATATAAGTTTACTGATTGGTTAAGTGGATTTTTTAAAGTTGGATGGGCAACAACAAAATTCACATCGAACTCTAAATGGGGAACTAATGGAGGAGCGGGATATTTGGGTATCTCGGGGAACTATTCAAAAAGATTACACGGTATATTATTTGGACTAGGAATGGAAACTGAGTATCATGGTTATAATTTTCGTTTAGAATATAATAGAATTCAATTTTCGGGTTTTAATAAAACCTCAACAGAGCTTGGTTCTACAGCAAACAATAGCAAGTCAGTTTATTCTAGTGATTTTGATCTATATACAGAAGGCAACATAAACTTCCAAGGCCAAACCAAAACCAAATACAAAAAATTTACTAGTGATATATTAATGCTAAGTGTTATTAAGAAATTTAATATTTTGGGTGATGGTTAGGTTTTATTAAAAATGTTATCTGTTATATTATTATAATTTATAACCTTGCAACCCTTAATTTCCTGTTCATGAGTTCCAGAATATATTATGTAATTTTTTATTTTATATTTTTTAGCAATATTGTTAAAAGAACTTAATCCCTTCAAAAAAGCACTTTGAAAAGTTTTAGATGATTTTATTTCAATTGCATTAAGATCTAAACCGTATTGGAATAATAAATCAACTTCTAGCTGATTACTATCACGATAAAGATATAATTTAATTTCTTCGCCATTATTTAAAAATAATTTATTAATTTCTGATATAACTAAATTTTCAAAAAATGGTGGCAGAGTTGTAATTATGAAAGACGCTTTAAGTATTGATATCCACTCTTTAACTGTATGTCTTGATATACCTAATTCATTAGCTAATAGAGAGTAATCTATAGTTTGTCCAATTCTTGCTGCGCATAATTGCAAAAATCTTTTAGGGTCAATATTATATTTGTAAATTCTTGGGTAAAAACCTGCAAATAAAATTTCATTTAAATTTTTTGATATATTAGCTTGAGATAATTCTTTTAAACTTAAAGGTAATAAATGTAATATTCCTGTACGGCCAGCAAGTGATTGGCTAATTTCATTTTGTAATGAAAGTTGATGACTACCTGCTAAAATATAAAGTCCTAACGTTTCTTTCTCATCTACTATTCCTTGAATATAAGAAAGCAATTTAGGTACTCTTTGAATTTCATCAAATATAGCCCCATCTAAATATTTTTCTAAAAATCCTCGAGGGCCTTAAGCAGCAAAAGCTCTAACATCTGGATCTTCTAAATTAACATATTGTTTATCTGAAAAAGCTATTTTGACTAAAGTAATTTTACCTGATTGTCTTGGGCCTATAACAGTTAGGACAGGATAACTCTCTGATGTTTCGATTAATTCTTGAAATAACCTTGGATAATATCAATAATTTTGATAAAATACCATTGGAAAATATCAAAGTATTATCTATAATAATACCTAAAGATAACAAACAATATTTTATGTATAGAAGACAATTAGAACAGTTAAAAGAATGGCGTAATAGCTCAACAAGAAAACCATTAATAATTAGAGGAGCGAGGCAAGTAGGTAAATCTTATTTAATTTCTCAATTTGGCAGGGAATTTCAAAATTATATTGAAATAAATTTTGAAAAAGACATAACAGCTAAGAATTATTTTGCTGGAGACCTTGATATTGAAAAAATAATGCGCCTTCTATCTATTTATAAAGAAAAAAAAATTATACCAGGTGAAACCTTAATATTTTTAGATGAAATTCAAGAATGCGAAAATGCTTTAAAAGCATTAAGGTATTTCAAAGAAGAGCGTCCTGATATACATGTCATAGCTGCTGGTTCATTATTAGACTTTACTATAGAAAAAATAGGTATGCCTGTCGGGCGAGTACAATTTTTATATTTATATCCTATTTCATTTACTGAATTCTTACAAATTTCTAATAGAGAAGATTTGCTCGAATATATTACAAAGCAAGAAAATGAACCTTCTATTCATGAAATAATATTAGGATATTTAAAAGATTATTTATTAATAGGAGGAATGCCTGCCGTAATTAATTCTTGGATACAAGAAAAAGATTATATTACCTGCCAAGAAATCCAAGATGAGATAATAGAATCTTATCAGCAAGATTTTTATAAATACGCTAAAAAAAATCAAATAGAATATTTAACAAGAGTTTTTGATAATATACCTAGCCAGCTAGGAAATAAATTTAAATACGTTAATATTGATAGAGAAGTAAGAAGTATTTATTTCAAAGAAGCTTTAAGCTTATTGAACCGAGCAGGGATTATTAATATATGCTATCACACTAGTGCAAAAAGCCAGCCTTTAGGTTCAATGATTGATGATAGAAAATTCAAAGTTTATTTATTTGATGTTGGCATTGCACAACGTATCTTAGGATTAGATTTAAAACAATATCTATTATCTCCTATTACTGTAAATAACGTTGGCAAAATTATTGAACAATTTGTTGCTCAAGAACTAGTTATTAATTCTAATCTTAAGGCAAATAGAAAAGCATCATTATATTATTGGCATAGGGAGTCAAAAAATAGCAATGCTGAAGTTGACTTTTTAATATTAAAAAATAATAAAATAGTCCCTGTTGAGGTTAAATCAGGTAAAGTTGGTAGAATGAAAAGCTTATATATATATCTTGAAGAAAATAAAAATACAGAACACGGTCTAAAAATATCAGAAGGCATGTTTGCTGAAAATGATAATATTATAGAAATACCGCTATATGCTATAAAAAATATTTTCTAAAATAATAATTCCAAAAACCCATAAGCAACCTCTTCATAAGGATGAGCTTCCTTTAGCTTATCCCGAGCCTTATCAACCAGGGCATCCTCACAAATCATTTCTACTTTATATTCTATAACTTCTTCAATGCCTCCAACATCGCCAATAAATGGCTTACTGCCATCTAAAGGTCTAAATTGCCCTTGGCCTTTATACTGAAAAGCACAACAATCATAATTATTGAATTTACCCAAACCAATACTAAATAATGCTGTTTTCACTTGTTCTAAATGAGTTTCAGGAACATAAAAATATAGTAATTTCATATAGTTAAATCTTTTTTTATTTTATAAATTTTGATTATATCCTAAAGCATAAAAAATTGAAAATACTATAGACATATAGATTTTTGATCTATACAATAGAATATATTTCACCCTTTATCTATATTCTTAAGTTTAACCTAAGAAATCTATTGGATAATATAACTAAATGAATTGAAATCCATTTTATTAATTTTTAACTATTTGTTTTATTTGGGAGAATAAAAAGTATGTCAAATTTAAGTACAACGCTAAAGAAGCTATTATCAGACATCAACTTAAGTGAAGCTGAATTAGCTCGCCGTACTGGAATTGCTCAGCCGATGATTAATCGTTTAGCAACTGGTAAAAATGCTAATCCAAAATTACAAACTTTAAAGCCTATCGCTAAGTATTTTGGTGTTACATTTAGTCAATTATTAGGAGAAGAAATTCTTCCTGCTAAAGATGAATTAGAACAACGTTCTGTTAAATGGTATGAAGCAACTTTAATTAATGCTTCTGATGTATTAAAAAAACTTAACAACGAAACTGTTGAAGCTATCAAAACTGTAACTACTAATGTACATGTTAGTGAAAGTTCTTTTGCTTTTTTAATCAATGATGATCGTTATGAGCCAAAATTAACTAATAACACTATGTTATTTATTGATCCTGAAACAAGTGCACGTAATAGAGATTTAGTATTAGTTTTAGATAGAAATACTAATCAAGTTTCTATTCAACAATTAATCGTTGATAACAATGATAAGTATCTAAAAGAAATCTCTAAAGATCCTGAATTACACACTTTAACTGATGATTCAAATTTAGTAATCAAAGGTGTTGTTGTTCAAACTAGATTTGATTATAGATAATCAAATTTACAGGTTCTTGATTAACTATATTAGAACCTACTTTAAAATGCCGCATTTAATACATGCGGCATTTTTTTTATTTAATATTATCTTTTAACTACAGCCATAGTCATTCTTGATATACAAGCAAGTTTTTCTTCTTGTGTATAAATTTTAATTTCCCATACTTGGGTTTTATTTCCTAAATGAATCGGCTTTGCAATAGCTTTTACTTTTCCGTGAGTAGATGGCCTTAAATGGTTAGCATTTATATCAAGACCAACACAGTATTCTATATTTTGATCAACACAATAATTAGCAGCTGTACTTGAAACTGTTTCAGCTAACGCACAAGATACACCACCATTTAGAAACCCTAAAGGCTGTTTTGTTGTCTCATTGACAGGTAATGTTGCAACTAGATAGTCATCACCTATTTCAGTAAATTCTATTCCAATGTGTTCTGAAAAAGTATTTGCTGATCTTTCTTTAATAGATTCCAATGATATTGGCATTTTCCAAATTGACATTATTTTCTCCTTTTAAACACTATACCATCTACTACAAACTGTGAGATGGATACAAAATATATTTTTCTTATGATTACAAATCAATTTAGTATAAATTTTAATTAAGATACATCAGAATAAATCTATATTGCAAAATTTTATGTCATTAATTGATTTCGTACAAACGAGAGTTCAGAATATAATCCGAAAAAATATAAATAAATCCGGAGTATATTACGAACTATTAACCGAGCAATAAAGTTAACTTTCTATAAGTTGACCTTATAATGGGGCAACATCATTTTTAAATGGTCTTTTTTCTTAAACGTGTTATCATTAGGTTAAATTTTCTTATATAGTAGCAATAATAATTACTATATTTGTATCATAAATCACAAACCCAACGGCGTTTTATATGTTGGCGTTGCAAATAATTTGCTGTTAATGAAAAATCTAGATTAAGATGCCGGATTCTGATGATGTATATATTTAGAGAATATATTCTAAACCCATATATTTTTGATAATAATATTTTTTGGAGTGAATTACAGAAAGTTTATTCTGAATGGCAAGATTTTAATATTTCAATATCTAAATTAGAATTTGACCAATATTTCCTTAATGATTATAAAGAAAGAGGTTTTCCATGTTGGCCGCGAATAGAAGGAGTTGTAAATGTATTTCGCTCTAAATTGCAGGATAACCAAATTAAAATCTGACTAGAAAAATCTGCTATTAATGATTATAAATTGCCAGAATATTTGTTTAATGATGATAACAAGTTAATAAACCTTAATCAAAGTATATCAGAAGGCCAAGAAAACCAAGAAGACTCAATAAACACAGCAGCTCAAGATAGCACAGATGTGCCAAATATGCTTATAACCCCTAAAACCAATAATGATGAATCTAATGATAGAAATATCATAAATGACAATTATACTGATGCGACAACAATATTAACAAATTTTTCGCATAAAAATCAAAGTATCCCTAATAACATAAGCATGAAAATAATTTCTGGATTATTCATTGGAGCAGGTATAACTATAATGTTTTTTAGTCAATTTTTAATAGGTTTGATTAATGTCATTTTAGGTTTATTTTTAATTCCAAAAGATAGTCATAAGCCAAAAGTCTGAATATTGGGATGTAAAAATACTTATAGTAAATTTTTTAAACATTATTGAACGCCCATGCACTACGACACATATCTTCAACAGTTTTTTTAGGCTGCCAATTTAAGCTATTTAAAGCATAACTAGGATCAGCATAATTTATAGCAATATCCCCTTCTCTTCTTGGAGATATTTTATATGGAACATCCACATTATTAACTTTTGAAAAAATTTTAATTAATTCAAGAACACTTGTATCTTTTCCTGTTCCTAAATTAGCGATATATAATTCTTTTTCTGATTTATTTTCTAAATATTTTAATACTTCAATATGGCCATCAACTAAGTCCATTATATGAATATAATCTCTAATACAAGTTCCATCTTTTGTATCATAATCATTTCCATAAACACTAAAAGTTTCTAATTCCCCACTAGCTGCTTTAATTATATTAGGCATAATATTACTAGGTGCTTGCAGCGGATTTTCACCAATTAAATAAGAATCATGGCTACCCACTGGATTAAAATATCTTAAAATGCCTATTTTCCAGTTTTTATTTGGCACATGTTCTAAATCCATGAAAATATCTTCCATCATAATTTTAGAATGACCATATGGATTTAAAGCAGCTCGAATACAACCTTCTGTTAAAGGCATTTTTTCAGCTTGCCCATACACTGCAGTTGTAGATGAAAAAATCAGAGTTTGGACATCATGCTTTTGCATTACTTTAATAAGATTAATGCTGCCGGCAACATTATTATCATAATACTCAATAGGCTTATGGATAGATTCATTAACTGATTTTAACGCAGCGCAATGTATAACTGCTGAAATATTATATTTAGAAAATAATGAATCTAATAAATTATAATCTCTTATATCTCCCTCAATAGAAACAATCTTGAGACCTATTATTTTTTCTATTTTATAAAGAGTATCTTTATAGCTATTTGAAAAGTTATCTATTATTATCGGCTCATAGCCGGCATCATGCAAAGCCACACACAAGTGAGAGCCAACATAGCCAGCTCCACCTGTGATTAAGATTTTTTTATCCATAAATTTATTTAGTAACTAAAATGTCTTCCATAATTAAATATTCTAAATCAGAATTATAAAACATATTTAATGCATCATATGGAGAGCATACCATTGGCTCGCCTCTTCTGTTTAGAGAAGTATTTAATACAACTGCGTGACCTTTGATTTTTTCTAGATTAGTAA